>OHIY01000252.1_pt1 | contig 32473 bp, 22 predicted proteins | sample 1568351 | NCBI WGS metagenome assembly OHIY01 (sample SAMEA3879547, study PRJEB24766) | human gut metagenome | biome: human-associated habitat; feature: feces | place: USA | collected 1985/1987 | reverse complement strand
GGGCCGGACCGCACGCGGAGCGCGGGGCGACGGCAGCCCGGGGCTGGGGCCGCGGCGGCGCGGAAACGGCTGCCGGCTGGCGAAAAGGCGCCGCCTGGCGCGACGGCTGTTAATTTTATCGCTCCCGGCCGGTCCCGACGCCGGCGGCCGCGGCACTGCGCCGCCGGCGCCGCGCCGGGCGTCGCGCCCCGGTGGGCCGACGGTCGGCAGGGCTACTGCTATTTTGCATTTTTCCTGTGGCTATTTCATGGAATTTTGTTATTTTTGCCGACAAAGGAATTGTCCATGAAGATTATCCTGAACCCGAAATACGAGTTTCTACGCGATTATCTCATCCATATCGACGAGCACTTTGAGAAAGAGGGCAAGGAGATATTCCGCGACCGCAACGTGTTGCGCACCCTAGAAGTGGACGGACTGACGCTCTGCGTGAAGCGCTACGGTCCGTCGTCGTTGTGGAATCGCCTGGCCTGCCAGTTCTATAAAACGTCGAAGGGCGTGCGCGCCTACTTCAGACCGCTGGCACTGCGTGAGCGCGGTTTCGAGAGCCCCGAGCCCATAGCCTACGTCCGTTACGGGCGGGGCTGCCTGCACTCGCAAAATTTTTTTGTGTGCCTGCATTCGGACTACCGGTACAGTCTGGCGACGGTGGCCAACCTGCCGAAGGAGGAGCGCGACGAGCTGGTCCGCAGCTTTGCCCACTTCGCGGCGCGGCTGCACGAGGACGGCTTCCTGCACCGCGACTTCTCGTCGAGCAACATTCTCTTCGACAAGGTGAACGGACGCTTCCACTTCTCGCTGATCGACACGAACAGCATGCGCGTAGGGCGCCCGGTGAGCGTGGAACGGGGCTGCACCAACCTGGGACAGCTCACGGGCGACGACGCCTTCTTCTCGACCCTGGCGCACGAGTATGCCGCGGCACGGGGCGCCGACGCCACGCGCTGCGAGCGCTGGATAGGCCGGGCGCGAAGAGCGCTCAGCGCAGTACACTGACGGCGCGCCCGGGCACGCCCCCTTGCGGCCGCCCGCGGGCATAGCCCCGCGACGGCGGGCCCCGTCGGCACGGGGCGGGGGACCGCGGCGCCGCCTCTCCGCCCCGTATCGGCATCCGCCGGGCAGGGCACGGTCCGGCCGCTCCCGGCAGCGGCGACGGACCAGACGTTGCAGAAAAACACGCGGGCCGGCAACGGGCCATCCTCAGACTACCACACCGCACCCCTCCCCCAGGGCGAAGCGCTCCGGAACGACGCGCCGGGCCGGCTCTCCCTCACGGCCAACGCCTTTTGGCACGAATCGTGAACGCGAGCCGCGGAAACGTAAAAAAATGCTTAGGATGAGAATAAAAGTGGTAAGTCGGTCTTGCAGCTTTCCGAGATGTTGTATCTTTGCAAGTAATAACCCAATCTTTACGCTTATGTTGGAGACATTTTACAGAACCCACGCTTATCTCGTGGAACACTTCGAGGCTCCCGTCCGCCGGTCGCTGATGGACACGATCGACTGGAGCTACCGCATGATAGGCATCCGCGGTCCGCGCGGTGTAGGACGCACGTCCTTTCTCCTGCAGTACGCGAAGGAGCACTTCGACCCGCGTCTGCGGCAGTGTCTCTACATCAACCTGAACAACTTCTATTTCCAAGGCCGCGGGCTGGTGGATTTTGCAGGAGAGTTTGTGGCCAATGGCGGACAGGTGCTCCTCGTGGACCAGGCCTTCAAGTTGCCCGACTGGCAGCGCCAGCTCTGCGACTGCTACCACCGCTATCCCTACCTCCGCATCGTCTACACCACAACCTCGGTCAACGCGGGCGAGGCCGACACGTCCGAGCTGGCCTCCATAAGCCGCATCTACGTGCTCCACGGCTTCTCGTTCCGCGAATACGTCAACCTGCAGACGGGCAACGACTTCCAGACGTTTGAACTGGAAAACCTGCTGCGCGACCACGAACAGGTGCTCAAGCTCATCGTGCCGCGCGTGAAGCCCTGGGAATACTTCCAGGACTACCTGCACCACGGTTACTACCCCTTCTTCCTGGAAAACCACAACTTCATGGAGGCGCTGCTCAAAGCGATGAACATGATGATAGAAGTGGACATCCTTTTCAGCAAACAGGTGGAGTTGAAATACCTCTCACGCATCAAGCGCCTGCTCTACCTGCTGGCCGTGCAGGGTGGCACGACGCCCAACGTGAGCCGGCTCGCCGAAGAAATCGGGACCAGCCGCGCCACGGTGATGAACTATCTGAAATATCTCGAGGAAGCACGGCTCATCAACATGGTCTATCGCGAGGGCGACTCCTTCCCGAAAAAGCCGGCCACCATTATGCTCCACGACACGAACCTCGTATATGCCGTCTACGCCCCGCAGATGCAGGAGCAGATGATTATGGAGACGTTTTTCGTCAACGCCCTGTGGCGCCACCACGCCGTAAACAAGGAGCGCCGCAACGGCTTCTTCCGCGTCAATCACTCTGTGGACGTCTGCGTCTGCGACTATAAGAAGCGCGTCAAGAGTATTCCGGGAATGTACACGGCCCGTTACCACATGGAGGTGGGCCGGGACAACGACTTGCCCCTCTGGCTCTTCGGCTTCCTGGACTGATGCGGTTCCGTCCGCCCTCCTGCTCCGCGCCCCGCGCACAGGAGAGCGGGCGGAACGGCCTTTTCTCAAAAAATCCTGCAATGTGCATTTTACAACTTAAATAGAAATACTACCTTTGCAGGGTAAACAAGCAAATCCTATCTAACGATTTAAATTTTCAACATCACGGTTATGGCAAAAGAAAAGAAATTTATCACGTGCGATGGTAATCAGGCTGCCGCGCACATTGCTTACATGTTCTCGGAGGTCGCTGCCATCTACCCGATCACCCCGTCTTCGCCGATGGCGGAACACGTGGACGAGTGGGCCGCCCAGGGCCGGAAGAACCTCTTCGGCGACACGGTGACGGTCCAGGAGATGCAGTCCGAAGGCGGTGCTGCCGGCGCCGTTCACGGCTCGTTGCAGGCCGGCGCGCTGACGACGACGTTCACCGCCTCCCAGGGCCTGCTGCTCATGATCCCGAACATGTACAAAATTGCCGGCGAGCTGTTGCCCTGCGTCTTCCACGTGTCGGCACGCACCCTGGCCACCCATTCACTGTGTATCTTCGGTGACCACTCCGACGTGATGGCCTGCCGCCAGACCGGCTTCGCCATGCTCTGCGAAGGCAGCGTGCAGGAAGTGATGGACCTCTCCGCCGTAGCCCACCTGGCCACGATCGAAAGCCGTGTACCCTTCATCAACTTCTTCGACGGCTTCCGCACCAGCCACGAGTACCAGAAGATTGAGGAAATGGACATGGAAGACCTCCGCCCGCTCGTCGACATGAAGGCCCTGGAGGAATTCCGCGCCCGTGCCCTTTCGCCCGAACACCCCGTAGCCCGCGGTATGGCCGAAAACCCGGAAACCTTCTTCGCTCACCGCGAGGTGTGCAACGCTTACTACGACGCCGTGCCCGGCATCGTGGAGAAATACATGGAAGCCGTCTCCCGCATCACGGGTCGCGAGTACAAGCTCTTCAGCTACTACGGCGCCGAAGACGCAGAGCGCGTCATCATCTGCATGGGTAGCGTGACGGAAGCAGCCCGCGAGGCCATCGACTACCTGAACGCCAAGGGCGAAAAGGTCGGCATGGTCAGCGTACACCTCTACCGCCCCTTCAGCGCCAAGCACTTGCTCGCCGCCGTGCCCAAGACCTGCAAACGCATTGCCGTACTCGACCGCACGAAAGAGCCGGGCGCCGTCGGCGAACCGCTCTATCTCGATGTCAAGGAGGCCTATTATAATGAGGAGAACCACCCGCTCATCGTGGGCGGCCGTTACGGACTCGGCTCCTGCGATACGACCCCGACGATGATCATCTCCGTTTACGACAACCTGGCCCTGCCCCAGCCGAAGGACCACTTCACCCTCGGCATCGTGGACGACGTGACGTTCACCTCCCTCCCCCTGGAGAAGGAAATGGCCCTGGGCGGCGAAGGCATCTTCGAGGCCAAGTTCTACGGACTCGGTGCCGACGGAACCGTGGGCGCTAACAAGAACTCCATTAAGATTATCGGTGACAACACGGACAAGTATTGCCAGGCCTACTTCAGCTACGACTCGAAGAAGTCCGGCGGCTTCACGTGCTCGCACCTCCGTTTCGGCAACCACCCCATCCGTTCCACGTACCAGATCAAGACGCCTAACTTCGTGGCTTGCCATGTCCAGGCCTATCTGCATATGTACGATGTGTTGCGCGGCTTGCGCGACAACGGCACCTTCTTGCTCAACACCATCTGGGAAGGGGACGAGCTGGTGGCCAACTTGCCCAACAACGCGAAGCGCTATTTCGCTGAACACAACATCACTGTCTACTACATCAACGCTACGAAGATTGCCCAGGAAATCGGGCTCGGCAACCGCACGAATACTATCCTGCAGTCCGCCTTCTTCCGCATTACGCAGGTCATCCCTGTTGAGCTCGCCGTCGAGCAGATGAAGAAGTTCATCGTTAAGTCCTATGGCAAGAAGGGCCAGGACGTTGTCGACAAGAACTATCAGGCCGTTGACCGCGGTGGCGAGTACAAGCAGCTGCCCGTAGACCCGGCCTGGGCCAACCTGCCCGAGGACAAAGCCGTCGTACGCGACGAACCGGCCTACATTAGCGAACTCGTCCGCCCGATTAACGCCCAGAACGGCGACCTGCTCCCCGTCAGCGCCTACAAGGTTTCCGTCGACGGTACCTGGAAGCAAGGCACGGCCGCCTATGAGAAGCGTGGCGTGGCCGCCTTTGTTCCTGTCTGGGAGGAAGCCAACTGTATCCAGTGCAACAAGTGCGCCTTCGTCTGCCCGCACGCTGCCATCCGTCCGTTCGTATTGAACGACGAAGAAGTGAAGAACTTCAAGGGCGCCACCCTCGAGATGAAGGCACCGGCCGCCATGAAGGGCATGCACTTCCGCCAGCAGGTCGACGTGCTCGACTGCCTCGGCTGCGGCAACTGTGCCGACGTTTGCCCGGGCCTGCGCGGCAACAAGGCACTCAAGATGGTGCCCCTCGAAGGCCAGCTCGCCGAGCAGGAGAACTGGGACTACTGCGTGAAGAACGTAACGAGCAAGCAAGACCTCGTAGACATCAAGCTCAATCCGAAGAACTCCCAGTTTGCTACGCCTCTCTTCGAGTTCTCGGGCGCTTGCTCCGGTTGCGGCGAGACGCCTTACGTGAAACTCGTCAGCCAGCTCTTTGGCGACCGTCAGATGATTGCGAACGCCACGGGCTGTTCGTCCATCTACTCCGGCTCCATTCCTTCCACGCCCTATACGACCAACGCCAAAGGGCAGGGTCCCGCATGGGCCAACTCCCTGTTCGAGGACTTCTGCGAATTTGGTCTGGGCATGGTACTGGCCAACAAGAAAATGCGTGCCCGCATCCAGGCGCTGCTCGAACAGAGCATGGCCGACGAGCACGTACCCGCCGACTTCAAGGAAGCTGCCCAGCAGTGGATTGACGGCAAGGACGACGCCGACGCCAGCCGCGCCGCAGCCGGCCGCCTCGAACCGCTCATCGCAGCCGGTGCCGAGAAGGGCTGCCCCGTATGCAAGGAGCTCACGGGCCTGAGCCACTATCTCACGAAGCGCAGCCAGTGGATTATCGGCGGCGACGGCGCTTCCTACGACATAGGCTACGGCGGTCTGGACCACGTCCTGGCCAGCGGCGAAGACGTGAACATCCTCGTACTCGATACCGAAGTTTACTCCAACACCGGCGGACAGGCTTCCAAGGCTACCCCGATAGGCGCCATCGCACAGTTCGCCGCTTCCGGCAAGCGCATCACGAAGAAGGACCTTGGCCTCATGCAGACGACCTATGGCTACATCTATGTTGCCCAAGTTGCCATGGGCGCCGACCAGGCACAGTGCCTCAAGGCCATCCGTGAGGCTGAAGCCTACCACGGACCTTCTCTGGTCATCGCCTACGCTCCGTGTATCAACCACGGTCTGAAGATCAAGGGCGGTATGGGCCGCAGCCAGGAAGAGGAGCGCCGTGCCGTCGAGTGCGGTTACTGGCAGCTTTGGCGCTTCAACCCGGCACTCGAGGCCGAGGGTAAGAACCCCTTCACCCTTGACTCCAAGGAGCCCGACTGGAGCAAGTTCCAGGACTACTTGAACGGTGAAGTCCGCTTCCTTTCCCTGAAGAAGGCCGTGCCCGACCAGGCACAGGAGCTCTTCGACAAGACCGAGGAGGCCGCCAAGCGCCGCTACGCTTCCTACGTCCGCAAGTCGAAGGAAGACTGGAGTCTCTAAATGCGTAAGCGCAGCGCTGTCTGCGCGACGTTTCAGCCATATCATCCCCGGCCGGACCGCCCGAAGGTCCCGGCCGGGGATTTTTGCATGCCGCCCCGCGCGTCGGCGCTCTCCGTCCACCCCGTTCCCGCCCCGGCCGCGCGGGCTGGCCGTCGGGCCGCTCCCCTGCGCCCGTAGCGGGGCAGCCCGGCGGCCCGGTCCGCGGGGCGGGAGAAAAGACGGGCGAAGAAGGGCGGCCGTTGGAGAAAAATCCTTAACTTTACCCCCGGCGGCCTCCCCTTGCGCCGAACCCTCAACCCTTACAGCCTATGAAACGAAGAAGCCTTTTGCGCGTGACGCTGCTACTCCTGTTCCTGCTCCTGATTATTGTGGGCGGCGCGTCGTGGTACATGCTCGACTATGCCCTGCGGCCCACCGACCGGGGCCGCAGGGTGGAAGAAGCCTGGAGCGAGAGCGATGCCACCTTTCCCGGCCTCCTGGCCTGGCGCGACAGTCTGCAACGCATCGGCGCCTTGCGCGACACGACGCTCCACTCGCCCGACGGCGTCTCCCTTCATGCCTACTACGTCCGCGCCCCGCGCCCCACGCGCCGCACCGCCGTCCTGGTCCACGGCTATACGGACAACGCCGTGCGCATGATGCCCCTGGGCCGCATGTACGAGCGCGACCTGGGCTACAACATTCTCCTGCCCGACTTGCGCTATGCCGGTGCGAGCGGCGGTACGCACATCCAGATGGGCTGGCTGGACCGGCTCGACGTGCGCCGCTGGCTCGACGTCGTGCCTGCCCTCTTCGGCGACAGCGCCACCGTCGTGGTCCACGGCGTCTCTATGGGCGCCGCCACCACCATGATGCTCTCCGGCGAGCCCGGTTTGCCCCCGCGCGTCCGGGCCTTTGTCGAGGACTGCGGCTATACGTCCGTCTGGGACCAGTTCCGTAAGGAGCTGGGCGAGCAGTTCGGCCTGCCGCCCTTCCCCTTGCTCTACACCGCCTCGTGGCTTTGCCGCCTGCGCTTCGGCTGGGACTTCCACGAAGCCTCCGCCGAGGCGGGCGTGCGCCGCTGCACCCGCCCCATGCTCTTCATACACGGCGCGGCCGACGACTACGTGCCTACGGAAATGGTCTACGTCCTCTATGCCGCCAAGCCCGATCCGAAGGCCCTGTGGGTAGCTCCGGGAGCGGCCCACGCCATGTCCTACCACGACCATCCGGCCGAATACACGCATCGCGTATCTGCCTTCCTCCAACCTTATATGTAGTCCCGCCGATGTTCCTTTCCGCCCCGCGCCGCCCGCGGCGCTCCGCTCCGTTCGTGCTGCTGCCGGTCGGCGTCCTGTTGCTGCTGTCGGTGGCCACTTGCCGCCCGGCGGCGCCGTCCGTCGACCGGGCGGCCGCGCTTCGCGCCTATCTGCAGGCCCAACCGGCCGAAGTCGGCGTCTCCGTCCTCAGCGACAGCGGCACCGTCTTCGCCTGCAACGACACGGTCCGCCTGCCCCTGCTCAGTGTGTTCAAGTTTCCCCTGGCCATGGCCGTGCTCGACCGCATGGGCCGCCAGGGCACGGGCCTTGACACCCTGTTCCAGCTCACGCCGGACGATCTGCGGGAGCATACGTACAGCCCCCTTCGCGACCGCCACCCGACGCGCCGGGCCGCGGTGCGCATGGACAGCCTCCTGATTTACAGCGTCGCGCTGAGCGACAACAACGCCTGCGACGTATTGCTCCGCTACGTGGGCGGTCCCCGGGCCGTGGAGCGCTACGTGCGGCGCCTCGGCATCCGGGACTTCTCCCTCTCGGCCACGGAGGACGACATGCACCGCGACTCCCGCCGCGTGTACGACAACGTGGCCTCGGCCGCCGCCGTCAGCCGCCTGTTCCGGCTGCTGTTGCGGGACGAGGCGCCCGTAGGGCCCTACGGCCCCTTCCTGTGCCGCGTGCTCGAACAGACTTCGACCGGGGCCGACAAGCTGCGGGCCGGTCTGCCCGCCGACGTGCGCCTGGGCCACAAGACCGGTTCGTCCGACCGCCGGCCCGACGGTGTGAAGGTGGCCGACAACGATGCGGGCTACGTCGTCCTGCCCGACGGCCGCCGCTACTACATCACGGTCTTCGTGGCCCACTCGCCGGCGACCGACGCCGGGAATGCCGCCCTCATTGCCCACGTGGCGCGCGAGGTCCACGCCCTGCTGACGGCGTCGCCCCCGGCGTCTGGCGCCGGCCGGTAGGCGCCGGCGGACCCATGCGAAAGCCGCCATGCGTCGTCCCTGTCGGAGAGAGCGGCGCATGGCGGCTTTTTTCGTTGCGGCCCGGGGCGGCGCGGCGGAGGGGTTATTCCACGTTGCCCTCGGCGTCGTACTGGTCGAAGAGGAAGTCGTTGTAGGGGTACTTCTGTACGTGGAGTTCGCGCACGCGCTTGTAGAGCAGCTGCTTCAACTCGTCGATGTTCGTGCGCTCGCGGGCCGAGATGAAGATGCAGTCTTCGCCGCAGCGCGCCATCCAGGTGTTCATGAGCTGTTCGAGGGACACGTTCTCCTTCGTGGCGGGCGTCAGGTCGTCGGCCGCTTTCTCCGTCCAGCGGTAGGCATCCATCTTGTTGAAGACGAGCAGTTGCGGCTTCTCGGCGCAGCCCAACTCCATGAGCGTCTGGTTCACCACGTCGACCTGCTCGGTGAAGTCCGGGTGCGACACGTCGACGACGTGCACCAGCAGGTCGGCTTCGCGCACCTCGTCGAGCGTGCTCTTGAACGACTCGACCAGGTCGGTGGGCAACTTGCGGATGAAGCCCACCGTGTCGGCCAGGAGGAACGGGAGGTTGGCGATGATGACCTTGCGCACCGTCGTGTCGAGCGTGGCAAAGAGTTTGTTCTCGGCAAACACGTCGCTCTTGGCCAGCAGGTTAATGAGTGTGGATTTTCCCACGTTGGTATAGCCCACGAGGGCTACGCGGATGAGGCGCCCGCGATTCTTGCGCTGCGTGCTCTTCTGCCGCTCGATGTCGGCAAGTCGTTGCTTGAGCAGCGCCATGCGGTTCAGGATGATGCGGCGGTCCATTTCGAGCTGCGTCTCGCCCGGTCCGCGCAGTCCGACCGAGCCTTTTCCGCCGCCCGAGCCCGAGCCGCCGCCCTGGCGTTCCAGGTGGCTCCAGAGGCGTTGCAGGCGCGGCAGCATGTAGCGGTATTGCGCCAGCTCGACCTGCGTTTTGGCGTTCGCCGTCTGGGCACGCATGGCGAAGATGTCGAGGATGAGGCTCGTGCGGTCCAGGATTTTCACCTGGAGCTCCTTTTCGATGTTGCGCAGTTGCTTGGCCGAGAGCTCGTCGTCGAAGATGACCATCCCGACCTCGCGTTCGGCTTCTTCCTCCTCTACGATGTAGCGGCGTATCTCCTCGAGTTTGCCCTTGCCCACGTAGGTGACGCTGTTGGGGCCGTCGGCGCGTTGCGTGAAGCGCTTGACCGTGACGGCGCCGGCCGTTTCGGCCAGAAACTCCAGCTCGTCGAGGTATTCGTTCGTCTTTCGCTCGTCCTGCGTCTTGGTGATGAGGGCCACGAGGACGGCGGTTTCTGCTTTTGCTTCGGTTTGTATGAATTCTTTCATAAGTGTCAGGTTGAAAGCGGTCTGTCGCCCCGCCTCGGGCCACGGGAGCGGCGGGGCGGGGGAGCAAAGTTAATCCTTTTTGGCGTATTGGCCAAACGCGGCGCTTCCGTGGCGCCGACACGGGGCTAAGGGGAATTTTTACGGGCCTTAGCCCCGTAAAAACTGGGCTAAGGCCCGTCGGCACGGGGCTAAGGCCCGTCGGCACGGGGCTAAGGCCCGTCGGCACGGGGCTAAGGCCCGTGATTGCGGAAACAGGCCGCGCCGCCGCGGACGGGCGGGGCCGGGGCGCGGGGCCGGACCCCGGGACGAAAAAGCCCCGCCGGCTGCGGGCCGGGCGGGGCTGTGGGGGTGGCGGAGTGGGACGCCGGGGCCGGGGCGCTTAGCCCACGCTGCCCTCGAGCGAGACGCTCAGCAGTTTCTGCGCTTCGACGGCGAACTCCATCGGGAGCTTGTTGATGACGTCCTTGGCGTAGCCGTTGACGATGAGGTCCACGGCCGTCTCGGTGGGGATGCCGCGCTGGTTGCAGTAGAAGAGCTGGTCCTCGGATATTTTCGAGGTGGTGGCTTCGTGCTCCACGATGGCGTCCGGGTTGTTCACGTCGAGGTAGGGGAAGGTGTGTGCGCCGCAGGTGCTGCCCAGCAGTAGGGAGTCGCACGAGGAGTAGTTGCGCGCCCCGTCGGCCTTGGGCCCCACCTTGACCAGACCGCGGTAGGAATTCTGGCTCTGTCCCGCGGAAATGCCTTTCGAGATAATGGTGGAGCGCGTGTTGCGACCGACGTGGATCATCTTCGTCCCGGTATCGGCCTCCTGGTGGTGGTTCGTAACGGCGACGCTGTAGAACTCGGCCTGCGAGTTGTCGCCCATAAGGACGCACGAGGGATATTTCCAGGTGATGGCGCTGCCCGTCTCCACCTGCGTCCAGGAGAGCTTGGAGTTCTTGCCGCGCAGCTGTCCGCGCTTCGTCACGAGGTTGTAGACGCCGCCGCGCCCCTCGGCGTCGCCCGGATACCAGTTCTGGACGGTAGAGTATTTCACCTCGGCGTCCTCCTTCACGACAATCTCGACAATGGCCGCGTGGAGCTGGTTCTCGTCGCGCATGGGCGCGGTGCAGCCCTCGAGGTAGGAGACGTAGCCGCCATCGTCGCAGACGATGAGCGTACGCTCGAACTGGCCGGTGTTGCGCGCGTTGATGCGGAAATAGGTGGACAGCTCCATGGGGCAGCGCACGCCCCTGGGGATGTAGACGAACGAGCCGTCGGAAAAGACGGCGCTGTTGAGCGCGGCGAAGTAGTTGTCGCGATAAGGCACGACGGTGCCCAGGTACTTACGCACCAGCTCCGGATTCTCACGGACAGCCTCGCTGATGGAACTGAAGATGATACCTTTCTCCTGGAGCTTCTCCTTGAACGTAGTCTTGACGGAGACGGAGTCCATGACGGCGTCGACGGCGACACCGGCCAGGGCCATGCGCTCCTCGAGCGGGATGCCGAGCTTGTCGAACGTCTTCATGAGCTCAGGGTCTATCTCCTTCTTCCCCTCTCCGCTGGCTTTGCGCGTCGGGTCGGCGTAGTAGGAGATGGCTTGGTAGTCTATCTGGGGCAGATGGACGTGACCCCACGTGGGTTGCTCGAGTGTGAGCCAGTAGCGGTAGGCTTTCAGGCGGAAGTCGAGCAGCCAGTCGGGTTCTTCCTTCTTCCGGGAGATGAGGCGTATGACGTCCTCGTTGAGGCCGCGGTCGATGATCTCGGTTTGCACGTCGGTCGTGAAGCCGTACTCGTATTTCTTCGCGGCGACTTCGCGGACCAGTTGGTTTTTTGTTTCGTCGGGCATGTTGTTTCGTGTTGGTCGGGGACGGTCGGCGGGGCGGCCGTCCGTAGCGTGGCGGCCGTCAGCGGGCAGTGGAGTCCTGGGCCGCGCGGTCGCGGTTAAAGTGGATGTAGACGGTGTCGCCCTCGGTGGCTCCGTCCTTTTGCTGTTCCTCGTAGTGCTCCTTGGCCTCGGTTTGGAGGAAAGGCAGGACGCGGCAGATGGGGCGGTAGAGTACGGACTCGGCCGTGCGCTCCGGGTTCATGATGTGCAGGGCCTCCATCGTGTTGAAAGCGCAACTGAGGAGAATCGTAAACTTGGCAACGCCGAAGAGGCAGCCCAGCAGGCTGTTGGGCAGACCGATAGCCATGCCCTTGACGGCGCGTGTCAGCTGGTTGACGATGAAACCGCCCAGAATGGGGATGACTATGCAGAGCAGCAGGAAGGCGATGATGCTGAGTACCTGGTTGCTTTGCGTCCCGTCGACCGTAAGGTACTTGGCGAGCGTGCCATAGACCACAAGGGCGATGAGCAGGCCGCCGATGACGCCGAGCGTGTTGAACGCTTCCTTGATAAAGCCGTTGCGCCAGCCGTTAAAGATGGCCCAGAGCAGGATAAGGATGAGAAAAATGTCGAGATACATGGTTGAAACTGTTACGGGGCAGGACCGGCCGGCGCCGCGGGCCGCGCCGGGAGCGCCGTAGCCCGCAAAAACGGACGGCCACGGCAAGGCGGCGGGAGCCGTCCGTCGTGGCCGCGTGTCTATGACTGGACCTTTCCCATGAGATGGTGTTAAAGTTTTTGCTTGACGGCCACTTCCTGGAAGGTTTCGATGATGTCGCCCTCCTTGATGTCGTTGCAGTTGGTCAGGCTGATGCCGCACTCGAAGTTGGTGTTGACCTCCTTCACGTCGTCCTTGAACCGCTTCAAGTCATTGATTTCGCCGGTGAAGATGACGATGCCGTCGCGGATGAGGCGGGCTTTGTCGGAACGCTTCACTTTGCCGTCGACCACGTAGGCGCCGGCCACGTAGCCCACCTTCGAGATGTGGTAGACCTGGCGCACTTCGAGCGTGGCGGTGATCTCTTCCTTGATGACCGGTTCGAGCATGCCCTCCATGGCTTCCTTGACCTCCTCGATGGCGTCGTAGATGATGGAGTACAGGCGGATTTCCACGCCGTCGCGTTCGGCGAGCTTGCGGGCCGCTTGGCTGGGCCGCACCTGGAAACCTACGATGACGGCCTGGGAGGCGGCGGCGAGCGTCACGTCGTTCTCGGAAATCTGGCCTACGCCCTTGTGGATGACGTTTACGGCAATGGTCTCCGTGGACAACTTGATGAAGGAGTCGCTCAAGGCCTCGACGGAACCGTCCACGTCGCCCTTGACGATGATGTTTAGCTCCTTGAACGAGCCGAGTTTGATGCGGCGGCCTACCTCGTCGAGCGTCAGCATCTTGTGCGTACGCAGGTTCTGCTCGCGCTGGAGCTGTTCGCGCTTGTTGGCAATCTCGCGCGCCTCCTGCTCGGTCTCCATCACGTGGAACTGGTCGCCGGCCTGCGGGGCGCCGTTGAGGCCGAGGATGGTGGCGGCCATGGACGGGCCCACCTCTTGCACGCGCTGGTTGCGCTCGTTGAAGAGGGCCTTGACACGACCGAAGTTGGTCCCGGCCAGTACGATGTCGCCCTGCTTCAAGGTGCCGTTGGAGACGAGCACCGTGGCGACGTAGCCGCGACCCTTGTCGAGCGTGGACTCGATAATGGTGCCCGTAGCCTTACGGTGGGGGTTGGCCTTGAGCTCGAGCATGTCGGCCTCGAGCAAGACTTTCTCGAGCAGCTCCGGCACGCCGATGCCCTTCTTGGCGGAGATGTCCTGGCTCTGATACTTGCCGCCCCACTCCTCGACGAGGAAGTTCATGTTGGCCAAGCCTTCCTTAATCTTGTCCGGGTTGGCGCCAGGCTTGTCTATCTTGTTGATGGCAAAGACGATAGGCACGTTGGCTGCGACGGCATGGTTGATGGCCTCTTTGGTTTGGGGCATGATGTCGTCGTCGGCGGCAATGATGATGATGGCTATGTCCGTCACCTGCGCACCGCGGGCTCGCATGGCCGTGAAGGCTTCGTGTCCCGGCGTGTCCAGGAAGGTGATGTGGCGGCCGTTTTCGAGTGTCACGTTGTAGGCGCCGATGTGCTGCGTGATGCCGCCCGCTTCGCCCGCGATGACGTTCGATTTGCGGATGTAGTCGAGGAGCGACGTCTTGCCGTGGTCCACGTGGCCCATGACCGTAACAATCGGGGCGCGGGGCTCCAGGTCCTCTTCGTTGTCCGGCTCTTCGGCAATGGCTTCCTGTACGTCCGCGCTGATGTATTCTGTCTTGAAGCCGAATTCGTCTGCGACAAGGTCGATGGTCTCTGCGTCGAGGCGCTGGTTGATAGACACCATGATGCCGATGCTCATGCAGGTGGAGATGACCTTTGTCACAGGGATGTCCATCATAGTGGCCAGCTCGTTGGCCGTTACGAACTCTGTGAGCTTCAACGTTTTGCTTTCGGCCTTGGCCTCGAGCATCTCCTCTTCCTGATGGGCGCGGATCATCTCGCGCTTCTCCTTGCGGTACTTGGCCCCCTTCGAGCCTTTCTGCTTGTTAGTGAGTCGGGCCAGGGTCTCTTTTACCTGCTTGGCTACCTCTTCGTCCGAAATTTCGGGCTTTATGGCCGCCTGTACCTTGCGGTTGCGGTCTTTCGAGCGTTTGCTTCCGCCTTGCTGGTTGGCGTTGGGCTGGTTGCCGCCGCCCTGGCGGTTGCGCTGGTTGTTGCTTTGCTGGTTGACGGCGGCGTTGACGTCGACGCGCTCCTTGCCGATGCGGTTGCGCTTCTTCTTCTCGCCGTTCTGAGCGACCGGGTGCTGCTGGCGATTCTTCTCCTCGCGCTCTTTGCGGCGCTCCTCCTTCGTTTTCTTCTTAGGGCGCGTCGTCTGATTGAGACTGGAGAGGTCGATTGTGCCCAGCACCTTGGGGGCCGTGATCTCTGTCTGCGGGTGGAGCTTGAATATGCCGTTGCTCTCTTCGCCTATGGCTTTGGTGCGTTCCTCGAGGGGCAGCTTCTGCTTGGGCTTTTTGGGCTCGTTGGGTGCGGCCTTCTCTTCGGCGGGCGCTGCGGGTGCGGGCTCCTTGGCCGGTTCGGCGGGCTCGGCGACCGGTTGGGGTGCCGGCTGCTCGCTGGCGGCGGCGGGCTGGGCGGCGGGCTGCGCTTCCTTGGCCGGTTCGGCGGGCGTCTCCGCCTGGGGTTTGGGGTTGAGGTCGATAACGCCCTTGATCTTTACCTGCGGCCGCATGTCGGCGGGAATATCGGTGGTAAAGATTTCCTGCGGCGCGCTTTTTTCCTTGTGCGCTTTCTCTTTTACCTTCTCCTTTTGCCGGCTCTGAATCATCTTTTCAGCTTCGGTGCGGAGGTTTTTGTCTGCGCCGAATTCCTTGCGCAGCAGGTCGTACTGCTCGTCCGTGATTTTCTCGCTCGGGGAGGCGTTGAGCTGGTAACCCTTCTTGGCGAGAAAGTCTACGACCGTCTGCAGTCCGACATTAAATTCTTTGATAACTTTATTTAATCTGATACTCATGCTCTTAGGATTGAAAGTTGGAAGGATGAAAGTTAGCGAAGCGGCCGTAGTCGCGGCCGGCGGCGGGGCCGCCCCCGTCGCTTAGCTTTCACCGTTGTTTCCCTCGTCCTCAAACTCGGAACGGAGAATGCGTAGCACGTCGTCGACGGTGTTTTCTTCCAGGTCGGCTTTCTCAATGAGCATGTCGCGGGGAGCATTGAGCACTTCTTTGGCCGTATTGAGTCCGAGGCCTTTGATAGCGTCGATGACCCACTGGTCTATTTCGTCGGCAAATTCGTCCAGGTAGATGTCTTCGGTCTCTTCGCCGTTCTCCACTTCCCTAAACACGTCGATGGTGTACTCGGTGAGCATGGAGGCCAGCTTAATGTTCATGCCGCCCTTGCCTATGGCCAGCGACACTTGGTCCGGTTGCAGGTAAACCTCCGCCTTGCGTTCTTCCTCGTTGAGCGTAATGCTGGAAATCTCGGCTGGGCTCAGGGCGCGTTGGATGAAGAGCTTCGTGTTGGCGGTATAGTTGATGACGTCGATGTTCTCATTGTTCAGCTCGCGGACGATACCGTGGATGCGGCTGCCCTTAACGCCGACGCAGGCGCCCACAGGGTCGATGCGGTCGTCGTAGCTTTCCACGGCGATTTTGGCCCGTTCGCCCGGGATGCGGGCTACGCGGCGCAGGATGATCAAGCCGTCGTTGATCTCCGGAATCTCCATCTCGAGCAAGCAGCGCAGGAACTGCGGCGACGTGCGGCTCAGGTATATCTTCGGATTGCCGTTCGTGTTGTCCACGCGGTCAATCACGGCGCGCACCGTGTCGCCCTTGTGGAAGAAGTCGCGGGGGATTTGCTGCGACTTCGGGAGGAGCAGCTCGTTGTGCTCGTCGTCCATGAGCAGCGTCTCGTTCTTCCACGTCTGATATACTTCCGCTGAGATGAGTTCGCCCACACGGTCCTTATATTTATTGTATAGTGAGTCGTGCTCGAGTTCCAGGATTTTGCTGGCCAGGGTCTGCCGCAGGGTCAGGATAGCCCGGCGGCCGAACTTGGCGAAGTCTATCGTCTCGCTCACTTCTTCTCCCACCTCATAGTCCGGGTCGATTTCCCGGGCCGCAGAGAGCGGCATCTGCTTGTTGGGGTCCGTCACCTCGCCGTCGGCCACGACTTCGCGGTTGCGGTAAATCTCGAAGTCGCCCTTATCCGGGTTGACAATGACGTCAAAGTTCTCGTCCGAGCCAAAGATTTTGGCAATGACGCTGCGAAAACTTTCTTCCAGCACGCCTACCATCGTAGTGCGGTCAATGTTCTTCGTCTCCTTGAACTCTGTGAAAGTGTCGATAAGACTTGTCGTTTCAGTTTTTTTCTTTGCCATGTGTGGGGAAAACTTATGTGGGCAGCGGGCCGCCGGAAGTGCTCTACGCCCGGCGGCCCGCCTTTCTGTTATTTGAAATCAATGAGATATTTGGTAGACTTCACCTCGTCGAAGCGGAGCGTGAGGTCGCGGTCCATGAGCTTAGGCCGTTTGGCCCCTTCCTCTTTCACCTTTTCCGTTACGGTCAGGACAAACGTCTCCGGCGCTACGTCTTTGAGCACGCCCACGAGTTTGCGGCCCTCCTTGGTGAGCACCTCAACCTGGTCGCCCTTATGGATTTCGTATTGCCGGTGTACCTTGAACGGTTGTCCGATACCGGCGCTGCCCACTTCCAGTTCAAAGTCCTCCTCCTCGCGGTTGAGGTGGTCCTCGATGTAGCGGCTCAGTTCTACGCAGTCCTCAATCCATACGCCCTCCTGGTGGTCTATCTCCACCACGATGCGGTCGTCCGGCGAGATGGTCAGGTCCGTCAGAAAGTAGTCCTTGTCGGCCAGCCACTCGTCTACTAATGTCTTCACTACGTTCTTGTCTATCATGTCGCGTCGTTGTGTCCTAAAAATAAGTGAGGAACTTTTTGAAGCCCCTCACTCTAACCGGTTGCAAAGATACGAATTTTCTGTGCCGAATCCAAAATTTTCTCAAGATTTTTTGCCGGAAATCCCGGACCGGTCCCTGCGCGCCGTGCGCAGCCCTGCAGTGGACCCTCAGTCAGCGGCCGGCAGAATGTCGAGATTCCACTTGAAGTCCGAGACGAAGCGGTGCCGCTTGGCTTTCCAGTACACCTTCGTCAGCAGCAGGTGGCGCCCGGTGCTGACGCTGCCCAGCCGGTAGTTCAGCTGAAACGGCGCCTCCGTGATCTTGCCAACCCTGACGCCGTCCACGTAGTACTCCACGTACATCACCTCCGCTTCCTTGGAGGAAGTAGCCTCTTTCTTGGCCGCCGTGACGCTCATCACATCGCCCTGGCGCCAGGTAAAGGGCTGCTGCGCGTTGCGGCCGTTGGTCTTGAAGCCCATGTCCAGGTTGTAGTCCGCTTCGGCTTCGGGTTGCATGCTTCCTGCCCATGACATGAGCGGGAAGAAAACGAGCAGGAACAATAGGATTTTCTTTGTCATAAGGGAAACCTTTTGTAATGAATGTATGGGATGGAAATAATGCTTTGCTAGCATTTATTCACTGCAAATTTACGAAATAGGAAAATATCCCTTCTTGATTTTTTGTTAATGATGGTTTATTTGGCGATTTTGCGAGAGGTGGCCGGCAGGATACCGCGGCGCAGGGCGAGTCTGCGTGTTGTCCCGCCAGGAGAGAGGGGCGGGGCGCGCCCGCATCGCCCTGCGGCGGCATGCAGTCAAGGGCCCGTCGCGAGGAGGGCAGGCCCCTCTCCGTTTGGGTGGCTGCCGGCCGGCGGGCAAGCGGCCGGTCTTATGGCCGTTGTGCCGGCGCGGTGGAGGGAAAAGCGAAGTCGTAGCGGCTGGTCCAGTCGTTGAACGGCGACTCGCCGCGACACAGGGGCGAGGCCAGCAGTTCGGCGCAGCCGCGTGGGCCGAACACGGGGACGGTCCGTGCGCCCGTTCCGGCCAGGCGCGGGATGTCCGCCACGTGCTCAGCGGCGACGGCCTCCTGCGTGTCGCTCAGGTAGGGGAAGAGTTGCAGCAGCGTGTTGCGCTCGTCGGCATTGGGGCCGTAGAGCAGCACGCGCGGCGCCGCTTCGGGCCAGGGGCAGTCCGCTAAGCGGTACACGTGGCGCACGTCGCGGCCGTGGAGGGCCGGAAAGAGGAACGCGGCCGCCACGGCCGCCGTGGCCAGGACGCCGCGCCGGAAAAGCGCCTCGCAGAGCACGGCGGCCAGGGGCAGCAGAAGCAGCGGGACGGCCGGGGCCACGTAGCGCGGCTCCTTCCAGGGTGCCAGCAGCAGTACGACGGCCGCCCATGCCCACGCGCTGCCCAGCAGCCACGCCGTGGCCGCTCCGCCGGAGGGACGGAGCGAGCGCCAGCGGCTGCGGACGCGCCGGCTGGCGGCCCATGCCGCCACCCACGCCACGGCGGCCGCGGCGCCTACGGGCGTGAAGAGCATGCGCACGGCTATGACCGCGCCGCTTTGCAGCGAGGTCAGCAGGTTGGCCGCGGCGCCCGCCCCGCCGGCCTTCTGCGCCACCTCGGCCGTGCGTATGTCCGTCAGGAAGTGGAAGAAGCCACTGTACAGCCCCACGCTGAGCAGCAGGCTGGCCGCGCCCACGCCGGCGCATACGCCCAGGGCCGCGGCCCGCCGCCCGCGCTGCGCCAGCAGCGGGAGGCCGGCCAGCGTGAAGGCCATGAAGAGCGCGTTGAAGTAGCCGCTCGAGAGGAGCAGCGCTCCCAGAACCGCGCCCCACGCCATGCCGCCGGGGCGGGCGGCGCCGTGGCCGCCTCGCCAGCGGAGCGCGCTCTCCAGCCACCAGCAGGCCCACCAGGCGAAGACACACTCGGCCAGCTGGTATTCGCGCACGAGGAGCGTCGTCGACACGGCGGCCGGCGACAGGCTGGCCAGCAGGCCGAGCGCCACGGCGCCGTTGCGGCCCGGATAGAGGTGGCGGAGCAGACGCCACAGGCCGGCGAACGAGAGGAGGAAGAGGCACAGGTTGAGCCCAAGGCCGCGCGTCACGAGTGCGTGCACCTCCGGCACGTCGGTCCCCGTCAGCGCGCAGCGCAGCAGCATGTAGTAAAGGCTGGCGTGCGAGCCGTCGCGGTTGTCCGCATGGAGGGCGCGCAGGTCGTGCGCCAGGCCGTCCAGACCGCCGGCGTCGTCCGTGCAGAAGGCCTCGCGCCACTCCCTGCCCGTGCGCACGCTGTCCGGCGGGAAGGTCTCCGCGCCCCAGCCGGGCTGCTCGTAGGCCAGGCATACGGACGTCAGCTCGTCGCCGTAGAGTGTTTCCTTCTGTCCGCCCACCACAGGCGCACGCTCACGGCCAGCAGCAGGACGATCCAAGGCAGCACGCCGGCGGAGCGGGAGCGGGTGTCGGCGGAGAGGCGGCGGAGGGGGCGCGCCGTGGCGGCGCCGGTCTGTCGTCTCACAGTTTCAGTTTTTTCAGCCCTTTCGTTTCGGCCTTGTCCTTCACCTCAAAGAGGCTGATGGCATACCCGCCGCCGGGCGCGGCCTTCAGCCGCAGCGTGGTCTTGGACGTGACGGTCCCTTTGCTGATGACGTAGGCCTGCGGGTTGTCCCGGTAGTGCGCGTCGGGGGCGTCGGCGTAGACGGTGGCGATGTACGTCTTGCCGGGGTCGAGGAAGTCCAGCTTCAGCACGGAGAGGTGGCCCGCCTCGCCGCTCGTGCAGCCCACGAACCAGTTGCCCGTCCCCTTGGCCTTGCGCGCGGCGGTGACGTACTGCCCCGGCTCGGCCTCGAGGTAGCGGCTGTCGTCCCAGTCCACTGCCACGTCCTTGATAAACTGGAAGGCGTCCATGTAGCGCTCATAGTGTTCGGGCAGGTCGGCGGCCATTTGCAGCGGGCTGTACATCGTGACGTAGAGGGCCAGCTGGCGTGCCAGGGTGGAGTTGACGTGCGAGTGATTGCCCGGTGCCCAGGAGTTCAGGTCCATGACAAAGATGCCCGGCGTGTAGTCCATCGGGCCGCCTTGCAGTCGCGTGAAGGGCAATACCGTGGTGTGTGAGGGCTTGCTACCGCCGAAGGCCTCGTACTCTGTGCCGCGGGCGGATTCGTTGCCGATGAGGTTCGGGTACGTGCGGCACAGGCCGGTGGGGCGTACGGCCTCGTGGGCGTTGACCATGATGTGGCGCTTGGCGGCCTCTTTGACGGCGTAGAGGTAGTGGTTCACCATCCACTGGCCGTAGTGGTGTTCGCCGCGGGGCAGGATGTTACCCACGTATCCGCTTTTCACGGCGTTGTAGCCGTAGCGGTTCATCAGTTCGTAGGCATCCTTCATGTGCCGCTCGTAGTTGCGTACGGACGAGGACGTCTCGTGGTGCATCATCAGGCGTACGCCTTTTTCGTGAGCGTAGGCGTTCAGCCCCGGCAGGTCGAAGTCCGGGTAGGGGGTTACGAAGTCGAACACGTAGTCCTTCATCTTGCCGGACCAGTCCTCCCAACCGATGTCCCAGCCCTCGACGAGCACCTGGTCGAAGCCGTGGGCGGCGGCAAAATCAATGTATTTCTTCACGTTGGCTGTATTGGCGGGGTGTACGCCGTTAGGCTTCACCTTTGTATAGTCCGTTTCTCCCAGCTTCACGGACGCCACGTCCCACGTGTAGGCCCAGGGCCGGTTGCCGGCAATCATTTCCCACCAGACGCCGACGTATTTCGTCGGGCGGATCCACGACGTGTCCTCCAGCTTGCACGGTTCGTTCAGGTTCAGGATGAGTTTCGAGGCCAGGATGTCGCGGGCGTCGTCGCTCACGATGACCGTGCGCCAGGGGCTGTGGCAGGGCGTCTGCATGTAGCCCTTGGCGCCCTCGGCGTCGGGGTTGAGCCACGATTCGAAGACGAAGTTCTTGTCGTCCAGCACCAGGTGCATGCACGCGTAGTCCACGAGCGCGGCTTCGTGCAGGTTGATGTAGAGCCCGTCGTCCGTCTTCATCTGGATGGACGTCTGCACCCCGGTGGGCGAGAATGTGGCCGGCGCGCCGTAGCTCCTGAGCGCCTCGGCGTAGCGCCCGCGCACATCGGACAGGCGCGACTCCGTGTACTCGTACTCCTGCGTGTCCAGGTCGCCGGGAATCCACCAGGCCGTGTGGTCCCCGGTCATGGCAAACTGCGTGTGCTCCTCCTGGATGGTGAAGTAGTTCAGCCCCTTCTGCTGCGGGAACTCGTAGCGCAGGCCCATGCCGTCGTCATAGACGCGGAAGCGGATGTTCATGAGCCGGCCCGTCTCCGTCTGTCGCAGCTCTACGAGCAGCTCGTTGTAGTGGTTGCGGATGTGGCTCACCTCGCCCCATACGGGCTGCCACGTCTCGTCGAACGTGGAGGACGACGTGCGGACCAGTTCGAACCCGTCCATCAGGTCGGGCTGCCCCTTCAGCTCCAGCCCCAGGCGGCTGGGCTTCACTACGGGCCGCTCTTTGTACGTCACGGAGTAAGTGGGCACGCCGCCGGCGGCCAGTTTGAAGTCGGCGCTTACCGTGCCCGCGGGCGAGGCGACCTTTTCGGCGCGCCCGGCTGCCGCCAGCAGCAGGCACAGGGCGCAGAGCAGTGTTCGTTTCAAGTGTGGCATGTTTTTGAGGGTAATTAGATGTAAAAGTTAGTCACGTTGCAAAATTAATTTTTTCCCGTTTTGTGCGGCTGTCGTCTCCATATAAATTTATAGTCCCCCGGCCGGCCGTTCGCCTCCTTCTCCTCCGTCAGCAGTCCTTAGGACTGCGGGAAGCGGGCCTTAGGCGAGTTTTCACGGGGCTAAGGCGCATGGCTACGGGGCTAAGGCGCGTAAGAACCGGGCTTAGGCGCGTGGCGTGGAGCGGAGGGCAGGCCTATAACGAAAAAGTCCGCCCGGACATGCCGGGCGGACTGCATGAGATTTCTCATGGACAAGAGTCCAGCTGGCGCGCTGCCGCTCAGTCCACGCTGATGGTGGTGTTCCCGGCCACGATGGGGCTGCATGTCAGGCCGGCCGTCAGTTCGCCTTGTCCGCCTTTCAGCAGAAAGCAGAGCAGCCAGGAGACAACGAGCTTGTTCCGCCCCTCGTCGGCCAGCGTTCCGCCGGTCAGCACGACCTGCGTCCCGTCTACGGCCGTAACGCTGTTGACAGAGAGCTGAATCTCGCCCTCCCGGCCCAGCAGTCCGTTCTTGCGCGCGCGTACTACCTGGGCCTTGGCCACGGAGTTTGCGGGGATGACGGTCTTTCCGTCGACCGTGATGTCCTGCGTGACTTTGAAGTCGACCAGCTGGCCTACGGTGGCATCCTTGCCTGTCACGGTGGTCATCAGTTGCATGGGGACGGGTGTGCCGGCCTTCAGGACAACGTCCTCAGCATGAAGTTCGGCGGACAGACTGGCGGACAAGACCAGCGCGGCCATCAGCCCGCGGCAGCGGCGTAGAAGTAGATTTTTGAGCATAAGGATAAAGTTTTAAGAGTGAAACAAAAGGCTGGAGAGGGCCCGCGCCGGACCCCTCCGGTTTTAGGGATAGATAGCGTTGAGGCGCTCGAAGCGGCCGGCACAGTTCTGGATCCGCTCTTTGTTGTAGCGGTGCGCGCCCTGCACGGCGCCGACAAAGTTGCCGGCATAGAAAGTGACGGCAAAGACACCCATCAGTCCGGCCACGCCATAGTTGCGCCGATCCAGACTGGTATAGACGGCGTAGCCTAACAAGGCGTTGACGGCAAAGGCTGCTATGGCACTGGCCGGTTGGCGGTTGTAGAGATAGCCGCCGCCTGGGACGACAGAGAGCAGCCCCGCCAAGAGCGGACTGCGGGGGCGGCGTCGGCGCAGGTCATCCAGCAACGCCGTGTTGGCTTCCTGGCGGTCTACCGGCAGGAGGTCTGCCGTGCTGCCCAGGTATTGTCGCGCCAGTGTCTCGCGTCCGGCGCGCAGGGCTGCCGCAGTGGCGCGGAGAGCCACGCTTCGTCGCAATTCGGGCACTCCGGCGCGGATCTGTAATAGTGTGCGTAGTGCCTCGTCGTAGTTGCCTACCTCGTGGTACATTTTCGCAAGTTGCAGAAGGATAGCGTCGCTGTGGCCCGCCGTGCGGCCGCTATCGGCGCGATAGGCGAGGAAACCGTCCTCCTCGCGGTCCAGTCCGTCGTAGCACAGCAGGCGGAGCAGGAAGAGGGCCGAGTCGTTTTGCTCCGGATGGAAGTAGGCCACGCGCTCCACTTCGAGCAGTGCCGATGCATAGTTCTGGCGGTTGATGAGGTAGCGGATGAAATCCGTGACGCTGTCGCGCGCCGTGCGCGGCGCCCGGCGTTCGGCCCATGGGGTGGCGCCGGACGTAGCCACGAGGCCGCGCGGCACGGTGTCGCCCGGCAGCAGGTCGACAAGCGAGGGATAACCGTAGGCATAGGTCAGGTCGTAGTAGCGCCCGTCGTGTCCGCACCGCAACATGCGGTCGGCCGTAAGGACCATGGCCGTGGCGAACGGTTTGCGGCGGAAGGCCTCCATCCCATAGGCCGAGCAGGAGGGATACATGGCGCAGCGGCTGCCGCGGGCGGGACTGAGGAAGCGCTGGTAAAGGCGGATGTAGGTAGTCGGCGCAGTGGTCGTTTCGGGATCCGGCTTACCAGTCTGCCGGTCCGGCCGGACGGACGGCCGTCCGTCTGCCTGTGCGTTTCCGATGCCCGGACATAGGAGGAACATAAGGAACAGCAATATTCTCATAGTTCTGAAATCGTTGAATCAAAACGAGTTGATGGCAATCGGCCTTCACGGCGCGCCGTGAAGAGACCGCGCCCGTAGTAGCTGCGTGGTTGTCATGTATGATAACTATCCCGCAAAGTTAAACCTTTTTCTTTGTTGCCACAAATGATAACAAAGAAAAAAGCATGAATGAGCAGCAGCTGTTTATCCGTATCGGAAGCAACATCCGGGAAATGAGGGAGGAACGCGGCATGACGCAGCAGGACCTAGCCGCCCGCTGCAACATGGAGAAGTCGAACATCTCGCGCATTGAGGCGGGACGCACAAACCTGACCGCCCGGAGCGCATGGAAGATCAGCCAGGCGCTGGGCGTGAAGCTGGGCACCCTGTTCGAGGTGGATTTTTGAACGGTTGCCTGCGATGAAGGCGCTTAGCGACGCGCCTTAGCCCCGTTTTTCTTCGCCTTAGCCCCGTGGCGACGGGGCTAAGGCGTGTAAGAACTGGCCTTAGGCGCGTGGCGCGGAGTGGGGGGCAGGGGTGGCGCCGCGCGGGCGGCATGCGCCTTGTCGGCGGCGGGGCGGCGGATTTGCCCCTCCGCCCGGACGTGAAAAAGGCGCTGCGGGTCTCCGTCGGGGGGATCCGCAGCGCCTGGAAGGGGGCCGCGCCGCTCCGGCCGTGGGGCGAGAGAGGGCGGCGGGGCGCCGGCATCAGGAAGCGGGCTCGACTACGAAGATTGCTAACGTGTGGACTCCTTCCAGCTCCTGGCCGTTGTAGTCGCGGTAGTAACGGATGGTGAGCTGGTGCTGGCCCGTGGAGGTGGCGGCCAAGGGATAGCGCAGGCGGAAGGGAGCCTCGAGGGCCGTACCGGCGAGCTGGCCGTCGAAATAGAACTCCACGCGCTTGAGGGGCATGGGCGGTGTGGATTCGTCCAATACGGTGATTTCCATGGTCTGGTCCTGCGGCCATACGTTGGGCTGGCCCGGATCCGGCGCGTTGGTCTGGATGTTTGTTCTCATGGTGGCGTCGTCCGGTCCGGGGGTGCCGGGGGCGTTCACTTGGACCGCATAGGTGCGCTCTATGGGCTGGCGGGCGGTGCCGTTGTCCTGCCAGAAGACGCGCAGGCGCAGGGTGTGGCGGCCGGTTGCCACGTCGGACAGGGCGTAGCCTAGGGCGAAGGGGGACGTTTCGCTTGATCCGATGCTGACATCGTCGAAATAGTATTCTACGCGCGTGATGGACGTGTTCGGACCGGAGGCCTCGGGGTCGCGTTCGACGTTGACGACCATCAGCTGGTCCTGGTTCCAGTAGTAGAGCTGGCCGTCGTAGCCTTTGGCGTTGAATTTGATGTTCAGGGTGATGGCCGACGTGGAAGTGGTGGAGGCACTTTCCTCGTCGTCGCTACAGCCGGCCAGCGCGACGGGGAGCAGCGCAAGCAGGGCGAGGAGGCAGAGTGAATAGAGCTTTTTCATAGGTTTGAGATGAATAGGGGTGAATAATAGGGTTGTGTTCGGCGAAAATAGGGAAAAACTGTGGGAAAGAAAAGGCTTTTTCCCGCCGGAGGGTTTTTATTTTAGTTTCCGGAAAGGAGGAGCGGCCTTTGCGGCGGCGGGCGGCGCGGTCTTGCCGGTTCGCGGAATTTTTGCTTCCTTTGCCGCAGACTTTTTTCGGAGAAAGATGAATGGAAATACAGTTTTGCACGTGCGCGCGGCGCGGCCCGCGGACGTGGACGACCTGATGCGCGTCTTTGCCGCGGCGCGGGAGTTCATGGTGCGTTCGGGCAATCCGAATCAGTGGACGGACGGTTACCCGGGCCGGGAACTGGTGGAGGCCGACGTGGCGGCGGGCCGGCAGTGGGTCATTGCGGACGCGTCGGGGCATGTGGCGGGCACGTTTTGCTTCCTGCCCGGTCCGGAGGAGGCTTATGCCGTGATCGAGGATGGGCAGTGGCCGGGCGACGCGCCCTATTGGGTGATTCACCGGGTGGCTTCGGACGGCTCGCACCACGGGGTGTTCCGCTGCATGATGGACTGGTGTGGGGAGCGGGCGGCGGTGATGCGCGCCGACACGCATGCGGACAACCGCGTGATGCAGCACCTGCTGGAGCGGAACGGCTTCGTGCGCTGCGGAACGATATATCAGCGCGGCGGCCTGCCGCGGTGGGCCTATCAGCGCGGTTGAGCGCGGCGGCGCCAAGGGGTACGAAAAAGCGCGGCGGATTCCTTTCGGGGGAATCCGCCGCGCTGTTGTTTCGGAGCGGGTGCGCCGTGCGTGTACGGCTTAACGGTGTGCCTCGGCCCAGCGGCGGGCGTTGACGAAGGCCTCCATCCAGGGCGTCACGTCGTCGGCGCGGCGGTCGGCGGGATAGTAGGCGTTCTGCCAGGGGTAGAAGGCGCGCTCCAGGTGCGGCATCATGGCGAGGTGGCGACCGTCGGCCGAGCAGATGCCGGCTACGGCGTAGTCAGAGCCGTTAGGATTGCCGGGATAAGTCTCGTAGGTGTATTTCAGCACCACGTTGTAGTCGTCCTCGGGCTGGGGCAGGGAGAATTTTCCCTCACCGTGGGCCACCCAGATGCCGAGGCGGTCGCCGCTGAGGCTACCGAACATGACGCTGCGGTTAGTGGGCACGGTGACGCCGAGATAGGCGCTTTCAAACTTGTGACTGTCGTTGTGCAGCATGTGCGCACGGCGGGGATGCTCGGGGTTGACGAGGTTGAGCTCGACCATGAGCTGGCAGCCGTTGCATACGCCGAGCGAGAGCGTGTCCTGGCGGGCGTAGAAGCGGTCGAGGGCGGCCTTGGCCTTCGGGTTATAGAGGAAGGCGCCGGCCCAGCCCTTGGCGGAACCAAGCACGTCGCTGTTGGAGAAACCTCCGCAGAAGACAATCATCTGAATATCGTCCAGCGTCTCGCGGCCTGTGACGAGGTCGGTCATCATGACGTCCTTCACGTCGAAGCCGGCGAGGTAGAGCGCGTAGGCCATTTCGCGTTCGCCGTTGGTGCCTTTCTCGCGGATGATGGCGGCGCGCACTCCGCTGGGCGTGCGGCGCGAGGGGTCGAGCCCCAGGGACGCGAAGGTGCCGGTGAACTCGGGGTGGAAGTGGAACTCGAGGGGTTGCTCCTTATAGTTTTTGAAGCGCTCGGCGGCCCGGCCGTTGAAACTCTGCTTCGTGTCGAGGAGGTAGGAGGTGGAGTACCACACGTCGCGCAAGTAGTCGATGCCGAACTGGTAGGTGGCGCCTTCCTTCTCGACGAGGATGTGGCGCTCGGCAGCCGGTCGGCCCAGCTTGACGAAGGCAACGCCGGCCTTGGTGAGTATTTCCTTGAACTCCGCCTTGTGCTTGTCGGCCACCTGGACTACGACGCCCGGGTTTTCGGCGAAGAGGAGTTTCACCAGGTCCTTTTCGTTGAACTTGTCGAGCGAGATTTCCATGCCGCCCTCCGTATTGGCGAAGCACATTTCCAGTAGGCAGGTGATGAGGCCGCCGGCCGAGATGTCGTGTCCGGCCAGGAGCAGCTCCTTGTGGACCAGTTCCTGCACGGCGTTGAAGGCGGCGCGGAAGTAGTCCGGGTCGGCCACGGTGGGCACGTCGCTGCCCACTTTGCCGCGGCTTTGGGCAAAGGCCGAGCCGCCCAGGCGTAGGCGGTCGTCGGAGAAGTCGATGTGGTAGAAGGCGCTTTTCTCCTTGTTGACCATGACGGGCGAGACGGTGCGGCGTACGTCGTCTACGCGGCCGCCGGCACTGACGATGACGGTGCCCGGGGAGATGATTTTCTCGCCGTTAGGGTATTGCTGCGAGAGGGAGAGTGAGTCCTTCCCGGTCGGGACGTTGATGCGCAGGGAGCAGCAGAAGTCGCTCAGGGCCTGTACGGCTTCGTAGAGGCGGGCATCCTCGCCCTTCTGGGAGCGGCAGGGCCACATCCAGTTGGCGGAGAGGGAGACGCTGTCCAAGCCTTCGTCGAGCGAGGCCCAGACGATGTTGGTCAGCGCTTCGGCCACGGAGAGCACGCTCCCGGCCGCGGGGCTGGCCAGTCCGGCCTGCGAGGCGTGGCCCAAGGCGGTGGCGATGCCGTCCTTACCGCGGTAGTCGATGGCCACTACGCCGCAGTCCGACAGGGGTAGCTGGAGCTCGCCCTGGGCCTGTTGGCGGGCCACCTTGCCCGTGACGGAGCGGTCCACCTTGTTGGTCAGCCAGTCCTTGCAGGCAACGGCTTCGAGCTGGAGTACGCGGGCTACGTATTCGTCCAGTCGGGTCACGTCGTAGGTGACGTCCTCGTACGTGCGGGTTACGGTCTCGTCGACCATCACCGTTTTGGGCGAGTGGCCGAACATTTGGGCCACGTCGAGGTCGAAGGGGCGCGTGCCGTCGGCCTGCTGGAAGGCGAAGTGGGCGTCGCCCGTCGTTTCGCCCACTACGTACATCGGGGCGCGTTCGCGTTCGGCGATGCGGCGCACGTGGTCCAGGTGCTCGTTGCGTATGAGCAGGCCCATGCGCTCCTGGCTCTCGTTGGCGATAATCTCTTTGGCGGAGAGCGTGGGGTCGCCTACGGGCAGCTTGGTCATGTCCACGAGGCCGCCGCACTCTTCCACGAGCTCGGAGAGGCAGTTCACGTGGCCGGCCGAACCGTGGTCGTGGATGGAGACTATGGGGTTGACGTCTTCTTCACAGACGGAGCGCACCAGGTTGTAGGCGCGCTTCTGCATTTCCGGATTGGCGCGCTGCACGGCGTTTAGCTCAATGCCGCTGCTGTAACGTCCCGTGTCGACGGAGCTTACGGAGCCGCCGCCCAGGCCGATGCGGTAGTTGTCGCCGCCTACGACTACGATTTCGTCGCCCTTTTGCGGGGTGCCCTTCAGGCAGTCGCGCTTCGTGCCGTAACCGACGCCGCCGGCCAGCATCACGACCTTGTCGTAACCGTATTTCTCGCCGTTTTCTTGATGCTCGAACGTGAGGACAGAGCCAGCGATGAGCGGCTGGCCGAACTTATTGCCGAAGTCCGAAGCCCCGTTCGAGGCCTTGATGAGGATTTGCTCCGGCGTCTGGTAGAGCCATTGGCGTACGGGCAGGACGTCTTCCCATTCGCGGCCCCCGTCGAGTCGGGGGTAAGCCGTCATATAGACGGCGGTGCCGGCTATGGGGAACGAGCCCGTGCCCCCGGCCATGCGGTCACGGATCTCACCGCCGGTGCCGGTCGACGCACCGTTGAACGGTTCTACGGTAGTCGGAAAATTGTGGGTCTCTGCCTTCAGGGAGATGACGCTCTCCACGTCTTTCACGCGGAAGTAGTCGCTCGTCGTGTGGTCGGCGGGGGCGAACTGCTCGACGACGGGACCTTGGGCGAAGGCTACGTTGTCCTTGTAGGCGGACAGGATGTGGTGCGGGTTCTCCTGGGTTGTCTTCTTGATTAAGGCAAAGAGTGACGACGGGCGTTCTTCCCCGTCGATGATAAACGTTCCGCCGAAGATTTTGTGGCGGCAGTGTTCCGAGTTGATCTGTGCGAAGCCGAACACCTCCGAGTCCGTCAGCTGGCGGCCCAGTTGGCGTTCCACGCCGTGCAGGTAGTCGATTTCCGCGGCCGAGAGGGCGAGCCCTTCCTCCTCGTTGTAGGCCTCCAGGTCGTCGATGTGACGGACGGGCTCCGGTTTGATGTCGACCGTGAACAGGCGCTGGTCCAGCCCGTCGTAGAGGCGTTGGAGCATCGGGTCATGGTCCGCGTCCTTACCACTGACGGGGAAGTATTCCTCTATACGCGAAATGCCGCTGAGATTCATGTTCTGCGTAATCTCTACGGCATTCGTACTCCAGGGCGTAATCATCTCGCGGCGCGGACCGGCATACCAGCCCGTCAGCCGGTCTTCCTTCAGCGCGGTCGCGTCGCCGTAGAGCCAGCACAGTTTATTCGTTTCTTCAGCCGTAGGCTGGTGATTCACTTCCGTGGCAATCACGCTCTGCCCGGGCGTTCTAAAAAAGATGATCATAGGGGTAAGGGTTATGTTGCTTCGATGTTCTGTCTGCAAAGATACGGCTTGGCCGGCGGCGGACCAAATAAAAAGCCGCTTTTCCTTGTCCGCCTCATTCAAAGTAAAAGGAAAGTATCACCATGTTAGTCGTCGCGCGGTCCACGCTTTGGGTGTAGATGAGCTGCGATGGGGAAGTGAGGTCCGTGCGGTTACGCTGGAGCACGTCGTTCAGGCCGATGCAGAATTTCAACTCGGGTATCAGCTTGAAGAACGGCAGGTAGAAGTCGCAGCCCAGTCCGATTTCAAAGTAGAGGTTGAGCGGCTTCGTTTTCAAGTAGCTGTGCTTGCCCGTGGTCAGGTCGTACATCGGGCTGACGCCGGTCACGACGTAGGGGCGGTAGTTGTTGAAGCGCGGGGCGCTGACTTTCAGGTTGAGGGGCAGGGCCACGTAGGACGACTTCATATCCTGCGTCTGCCTTTCCCCGGTCGACTGGTCGACGAACGTAAGGTGCTTGCTCCCGAAGTGTAGCGACGGGATGAGCCGCAAGGCAATGTAGCGGTTGATGCGCCATTCTCCGAGCACGCCGACGCTGAAGCCTAAGTTCTGGCGGTCATTCTCTACGAGCCACTGCTGTCCCGTCGTCGGGTCGATGTAGCCGTTGTTCTGGAACTTTACGCCCTGGTCGTGCAGGCCTATGGTGAAGCCGTAGTGGAAACGGCGCTCGTCGATGAAGGGCTTGTTCTGCACCTTACGCTGCTGGGCCGCGGCCGTGACGGCGCAGCAGCACAGCAACAGCAGGCCCGCCGCGCGGCGGACCCGACCGGGGGAAAACATGGTGCGGACATTCATCTTCGTTGGGCGCTCTGTCGGAGTTATTATTATAATAACGGTGTGGGGCCCCGATTATTGTGCGTCGGGCGGCGCGGCCTCGGGGCGTGTGCTCACGCACGGTTGCTTGAACGGCTCCACGTGGGTGTTGATGAACGTGTCCGGGCCGAACTTCTCGCGCAGCCGGTCCTCGATGGCGCGCGTGGCGGCGTGTGCCTCCTCGAGCGGGGTGCGTCCGTCCATGCGGAAGTGTACTTCGATGGCGCAGTAGTTGCCGATGCGGCGCGTGCGCAGGTGGTGCGGGTCGGCCACGCCCGGCTGGGCCCGGATGGTGTCCAGGATGAACTGCTCCTCGTCGTCGGGCAGCGACTTCTCCAGCAGTTCGTCGATGCAGGGGATGAGCAGCTGGAAGCCTACTTTCACGATGAAGAAGCTCACGGCCACGGCCGCCAGGGGGTCGAGCACGCGCCACTTCTCGCCCAGAAAGATGGCGCCGCCTATGCCGACGGCCGTCCCGATGGACGAGAGGGCGTCGCTGCGGTGGTGCCAGGCGTTGGCTATCATGGCCTGCGAGTTGAGCTGCCGGCCGCGGCGCGCCGTGTACTGGTAGAGCGCCTCCTTCGATACGATGGAGAGCAGCGCCGCTATGAAGGCAATGGTCCCCGGGGCTTCGAGGGCCTCGCCGTGTACGAAGTCGTAGACCGCGCGGGCACCGTTCCAGAAGATGCCTACGCCCACGGCAATCAGGGCTATGCCGATGATGGCCGTGGCCAGGGTCTCGTATTTCCCGTGACCGAAGTCGTGCTCCTTGTCCACCGGCTTGCCGGCGATGTGGACAAAGACCAGGACTACGATGTCCGTGGCCAGGTCCGAGAGCGAATGGACCGCATCGGCCACCATAGCCGCGCTCCCGCCCAGGACGCCGGCCAGGAACTTGAAGACCGTGAGCAGCAGGTTGCACACGCTGCCCAGGAGCGTGACGCGATAGATTTGCCGCTCGCGTCCGGCGGCTTGTTCTTTCATCATTGCTGTCAGTCCGTAAGGAGCTGGCCGCCGCAGCGGTCAGCCCGGGTTCAGTTCGCGTTCAGCGTAAATCGCCACGTCCCGTTGTTGTCGTGGTACGTCCCGTTATACGAGGAGCCCGAGTTGAGATAGCCCTCGTAGCGGTTGCCCGTTTCCTCGTAGAGGACCAGACGGTTGGTCGACGGATTGTAAAGGCCCGTGATTTCGCTGCCCGTATTGCTCCACGAGGCGGTGCCGGTCACGTCGCCGTCGGCCTCTATGTTGGCATGAATCAGGACGTCGCACGTGGTGGACGGGTTGCTTTCGAGCACCAGCGTCCCCGAGAGCACGAGGTTGTGGGGCGTGGCCGCTGGGACGACGGTGTCTGCCGGTTCCTCCAGGAGTATGGAGTCCACCGCCTCGGCGTAGTCCTCCACCGTGACGCCCGGAGCCTCTTCCTCGTCCGTCGGTTCGGCCAGCGGCATCGTGTCGACGGGCATCGTGTCATCGTATTCGTAGGGATGGGGCGACGAAATCCGCGCGTACCACACGGCGGCTCCGACCACCAGCAAGGCGAGTACGCCCAGCGCTATCCAGGGCCAGGGATTGCGGCGGCGGGGCGGTGGCGGCGTGGCCGGGCCGCCGGCGGGCGGCAGGCCGGCCTCGTCGGCGGGCGGTGGGGGCGGCGGCACGTCGGGCCCG
>OHIY01000250.1_pt1 | contig 32618 bp, 20 predicted proteins | sample 1568351 | NCBI WGS metagenome assembly OHIY01 (sample SAMEA3879547, study PRJEB24766) | human gut metagenome | biome: human-associated habitat; feature: feces | place: USA | collected 1985/1987 | reverse complement strand
AATTTAATTAAGAATTAAGAGCCGGGGAATTAAGAATTAAGAGTTAAGAATTAAGAAAATATGCTTTGCCGAAGATTGCAGCAAAAGTATCTTTCTTAATTCTTAACTCTTAATTCTTAATTCCCCGGCTTTTGATTCTTAATTTATATCTTATAAGTTTATTCCTTTTTCCTTGAACATCTCAAAGTCTTTTTCGCTTCTTAGCAGGCCGGTTACGGGCACGGCACGGTTTTGGTCGTTAAGATAAACGTATGGCTTGACGGTAAACAGGGGGCTGGCTGCCGACAGACTGTCGTTGCGCAGGGGCGTGTCTATGCCGGCGATGGTCAACATTGTGTGGAACGCCGAGGCGCTCGTGGCTATTCGTTTGGTGCGGTTGGCCGTGAGACAGGCCGTCACCGTAGCGTATCTTTGCCTGTATCCGTCTGACGTCCAGACTATTAGCGGTACGTGAAGTTCGTAATACGAGGGCACGGGCGAGGCGTGCAGGAACAGGCGGCGGCTGTCGTCGAAGATGTTTTCGCCGTGGTCTGACGTGTAGAGCAGAGCCGACACGGCGCCCGTACCGCGCAGTTCTGATATAATCGAGGCCAGCAGGCGGTCGGTGTAACGTATCGTGTTGTCGTACGCATTGATGAGCGACGCCCTGTTCTTAGCTTTCGCCTCTGTTGCGTCATCCGGCGTAAAGACTGCCGCTTGGCGCGGATAACGCTCGCGGTAGTTGAAGTGCGAGCCGTACGTATGCAGCACAATCAGCTCCTTGCGGCGCCCTTCGGCCAGTACCTTCCTGACCTCTGGCAGCATGGCTTCGTCGCCCTGTGACGGGTCGTAGCCCTTTCTTTCCTTGAGAAATACCCACTGGTCGGCCTCTTCGCCGAAGAAGTCGATGAACGAGTGGTTAGGTAATTGGTTGGATATGAACACCGTATGGAAGCCCGCTTCCTTGAACGCGGTGATTATTCCCTTCTCTTTGTATATGCGGTCATAGTCCTCAGCCGAGGCCGCCGACAGCAACATGGGTACGCTCTTGTGGGTAGTGTTCGACTGTGTTACGGCTTTCGGGAATGCGATTACTCCCTCTTCGTGCGCCAGCAGGGGCGTAGTCTCGCGGCCGTAGCCGTACAGACTGAAGCTGCATGCACGCGCAGTCTCGCCTATTACGTAGACGTACACCTCGCGGTCGGCAGCCGGATGGGTGGCCTTGGCGTTGAAAGTGAAGTCTGCCGAGGTATCTGCGTAGCTGTTGGTGGCGCATGTCCGCTCAACCGCCAGCCCTAAGTTGTAGAACACGTTGACGGGATACAGGTGCAGTTCGGCACGATAATCCTTGTCGCTTGCGTACGTTACGCCCAGGCATACGGCGCCCGCGGCAATGCCTACGGCGGCGTAGCGGCGCTGGCGCAGCATGAAGTCGCACGGCAGGCGGTCTTTCCTGCGGATGGAAACGACGGCAAAAACAAGTACCGGAATATAGACAACCACAACGCCGATTACCGCCGGAATGAGGTTGTCAAGGAGTTCGAGAGCCTCTCCGGGGTTGGTTGTCACGAGGTTGAGGAACATGTCAACGGCTATTATAGAGTGCCCGAAGAGGTACAGCAGCACAAGCTGGAAGGCGGCGAAGAAGATGAGCAGGAAGAGTATCCACGTCATCTTGCCCGGACAACGGTTGAGGGTCATCAGCAGCCAGACGGCCGCCATGGGCAGCACTACGTTGGTAACGCATGCCATCAGGCCCATTCTCTCGGTGAGGCAAAGCGCCACATTGGGCATGGCAAGCACCAATATGGTTATAAAAAAGAGGCTGCGTGCTGACACGCAGGCCTTCAGTATGTCCTTGCAGGGTTTCATTTTATTGGTTGATTACAGTTTGTCTGATGGTTGATAAGCGGCAGCCTGGGACGCCGTTGGCTATATGACGGCCTGCAACAGGCGCCTTTCCGGCTTAGAAAGCCTCGTTGATGTTGAACACGAAGCCCTGTATCCCACTTTTGCCGAAGCCGTAGTCGAGGCGTATGTTGCCGTTTTTCTTGAACTCCCAGCGGTATCCTATGCCCCAGTTCGGCAGCAAACGGTCTGTGTGGATCGAGCTGAACTTGTCGAAAACCGTGCCGACTCCCACCCAGGCTACTACTCCGTTGCGTCGCCAGATGTGCTGGCGCAGCTCTACCTGGGCCTCAAGTTTGTGCTTGTCGCGGTACCTACCCTTATAGTATCCGCGCATTGTCGACGAGTTGCCAAGCAGCGACATCATTGCCCATGACGGGTTGCCGAAGTTCAGTGTGCCCCGAAGGTCGCCTCCGATTACGGCTCCTTTCCATAGCCTGCCGTACGTGTTGAACCTGAAGTCGGTAGTTATGTAGTCGTATCCGTTGCTAAGAAACTTCGGCCTGAACAGCTGTGTTACTGTGGCGTAGATACCTTTTGTCGGGCGTGTCATGATGTCGCGCGAGTCGTATGCCAGCGTGACGCCTATTCCGATGTTCCATACGAGCGGGTCCATGCCTGCCAACAGTTCGGGACGGTCTATCTCCATGGCGTAGGCATAGTCGTAAGTCAGCGTTGGGCCGATGTATATGTTGCGTGCCACTTGCCACAGGAAGTTGGCCTTTGCGTCTATTTTCCAGCGGGTCATCTCGCTCTCGTTGGAGTCTTCGTTACCCATTTCATAACCTATTCCCCAGAATTTCTCCTTGAAATAGTTGGCCGATACTTCGTATTCTATGCGCCCCTTGCCGTATGGGAACATGTGTGTGCCGAATATGCCGACCGTGTATGAGCTTTTGGTCGTGACGTCTCCGAAGATGGAAACGTTGGACGGTTGCGACAGCGAGTCGCGCCGGTCTTGACGGTAAAGGCCCATGCCGATTATGCCAAGTCCGAATCCCGTGTCCGAGCTGAAGTGCGGACCGGGCAGCACGCTGAAGTCGAACTTCTTGTGTTTCTTGTTCTTGTTGGTGTTGTTGAGATAGTTGAGCACCCAGTTTATGAGTCCTTTTTTCTTTTTTACCGTGTCAGGCTGTTGCTCTGTAGTTATGGTTGCCGTGTCTTGTCGTTCGCCAACGGGCGCGACGGCTCCTGCCTTGGCCGTGCAAAGCATGAGTAAGGCGGCGAGTAGCAGTCTTGTCATTATATGTTGTTTTGTTACTATCAGTAAACCAATCTTACGTTGTCAATCCAGAAAGTGTTGCCCGGCGAGCCTATGTATGCTCCGCCGTGGCTTGACGAGAACTGTAGGAGCAGGTGCGTGGGCTTCTCGTTAGCGGCGGCCCATCCCGTCTCTTTTACGGGTACGCTCTTGCCTTTGCTGTTGCGGGCGTAGTCGGTCGAGCGTAGTCCCATCGTCGCGGCGTCATAGTGGGGGTTGTTGCGTATGTCGCCATACATTATTTCGTACGTGGCGTCGTTTACCCATCCGTTGGTGCTTTGGCCGTATTTCACCACCACGGTGCCCACCCGTTTGGCTGTGATGTTGCCGTTCTTGTCCTCCGTCCGTTTCTGAAGGTATAGCACTGTTATGGCGTAGTCCTTGCCGGCTATGGTCTTCTTGCTGCTGAATCCGGTCTGTTTCACGCGTGTGGGCGAGCCGGTTGTCTTTACCTTATAGTCATATCTCAGGGCTTTTGGGTGTCCGCTGAATGGTATTCCGTTGTTCATCGCCTTTGGCCCGTCCTTTGTTCCGGTTATGGGCTCGCGCATGTCTCCCAGGAATATTGAGCCGGCTGCGAGCACGTGCATGTTCATGAGCCCCATCACTTTTACGCTTTCGATGTGCGTTACGAGCTTGGCGCAGTATCCGTTGCCGTGCTTGTCGCGGTAAACCGAGTTGTTGGTCTTTACCACGCCCATTACCTTTGCCATCACGTTGGACGTGCCCCAGGGCGAGCCTCCGCCGTTTACGTATGGCTTGTTGCCGTCTATCGTGCGGTTGGGGCCTATCTCGTACAATGTCTTGGTGTTGCCGCCTATGATTCCGGATTCATGGATTTTGCGTATTGTCCATCTGTCCATGTTGCCGTATGAGATGTACACTTCCTTCTCCGTGGCGGCCGCGCCCATCGGCATTAGCGTCATTATGAGCGCCGTTATGATGTTGCAGGCATGTTTCATATCGATTACAAAGTTTTTTCTGAACCATTTGCAAAGGTATGAAAACTATTTATTATAAAATAGTTTTTGCCTTTCTTTTTGACCTGAAAAGGTTAAAACGGACATATTTCTTGTGAAAACGAACATTTTGTCCATGTTTTAGCCGTTTTTCACTACAGTTGTCATTCCTCTTAATATTCGTTTTCAGGACGTATGTTGCCGTACGCTTTGACGCCGTGGTGGCGTGAGTCGATAGTTGGTGTCTGGCAGACGGCGTTTTGAAAGGCCATGTCTTGCGTTGTAAAAGGCGGCCTTTTATAGCCTGAAAGACGGTCTTTTACCTTGCAAAAGGCCATCTTTTGCGCGCTTGTCGGTAATATCCTGGTTATCAGAGGGTTATGTCCGGCCATGCGGCGGGCTGTATATGAGGTCTTGGATAGTGGCCGGACGTGTGGCGTCAGAGCTGTCCCGACTCTACCATCAGCACCACACGCTCGGTCAGCCGGTCGGTTTTTTCGGGGTCGTATTTCTTCATGAGACTTGCGCCGAACGCCCACGCGAAGGCTTGGTAGAAGCCGGCCCGTACAGGACTGATGAACGCCCGTATCAAGTCATACGCCGAAGAGTTGCACTCGCGGTAAACAAGTTTGATTAGAAGTTTGCCTTGCGAGTACGACAGTTTCTTCATCCTTGGCGTGTAACGGCGCTTGATGTCGTCCTCAACCCGCTTCATGTGCTCGTCACGCGCCTTCTTGTTGGGCAGCGTCTGCATGTATTCGTAAGTCTCGATGATGATTTTGTTCACCTCCTTTGCTATCGGCAGCACCTTCTTAACGTTGGCCACTAGGCGGTTGTACGCGGCGCGCCGCTTGGCGTTCTTGAACGTCGGCTGCGGATATACGTACACGTTGTTCAGCTCGACGTACTGCAGGCTGTCGCCGTCGACAAGCACTTTGCCTACCTTCACGGTCGGAACGAACGTGGGGTTGTCCATGTCTACAGGCGTGTCCTCGGGCTTTGCGTCGTCAGTTCCGCCGCCGGTCTGGGCAGCGGCAGCCGCCGGAAAAGCCAGCGCCAGCACCCAAATGATGATTGCAACAAGTCTTGTCATGGGTGCAAAAATAATGGTTTTAAGGGAAATACGTTGCGAAATGGGTGTTAAAGTAGATTATAATGTAGTTAAAGTAGTTAGAGTAGTTATAGTAGTTAAAGTCAAATGTTTTGTTGTTTGTAGTGGAAAATAATCTTAAATATGCATTTGACTTTAACTACTATAACTACTCTAACTACTTTAACTACTTATTTACCATCCCCTTCGACACAGCCATGAGGCCGTAATACAGCGCCACGCCTGACACGAGTCCTGCCACGACGTCGATAGCGTAGTGCGCCTGTATGTAGACGGTAGACAGGCAGAGGAAGAAATAAAACGGCAGAAGGATGTAGAACATGCGCCTGTTGCCGGTGTGCCATGCCAGCAGCATAAGCACCGTACTTATGCCGACGTGGCTGCTCGGGAACGCGGCCGTGGGGCGTTCGCCCGCCGCCTTGGCGCTCTCTACAAGGTGATAGAACAGTCCGTCCTGGTATCCCGGAGTGGTAAGGCAGTCCTGATAATAGTTGAAATAGTCGTAAACGTTCGGGAAAATACCCTGTGTTATCTTGCTTATTCCCACTGCCTTATAATAGAACGTAGGCCCGGCTACGGGCAGGAAGATGAATATGAGGTAATAAATGAAGAACGCCGTGAGTACAACGAACGACGCCCGCTCGAACTCCTTGTAGCGGAACAGGAAATAATATACCACCACAAACACAATCATTGGATAGTAAGCGGCGTATCCCATGTGCATAAGCTCGCTCACGACGGCCCACGGCATGTCCTTGCAGAACAGCAAGGCGGGCTGGCAGCCGAACACGTCCTGCTCCCATTGCGCGAACACATGGTCGAGATTAGGCAGCATGCGGTTAATCTCGTAAGTATCCGGATACCACCATCCGAGCAGCGCCAGCTGTACCGTTATGCGCAGGAAGAGCGTAAGGCGGCACGGCAGCATGCGGTAAACTGCCCACATTGCCACCGTAATGAACGCCACCCTGATTCGTCCCCAAATCATGGCGTCGGGGTTTTCGAGCTTCGTGTATGTAAAGAAAACTATCAACAGGGTCAGCGCAAGATAGCCTACCATTACCCACTCCAAGGGCAAAAGACCTTTCTTGGGCTTCTTGTTGATGGTGAAAAGCTGCTTTATGAACTTTATCATTTGTATGGTTTTACGGTTATATGGTGTTCGGTCTTACGGCGTTGCAGCGTTGCTCTATTGAGTTTTGGCGGCCCTGCAACATCTAAAACTTATGGCCGAAAAACTCCGGAGGCCTTATAGCCATCCGTTATCTTTATACCACCTGATTGTCTCTTTCACTCCGTCAGTCAGGTTGTAGCGTGGCTTGAACCCCAGTTCTGTCTCTGCCGGCGTAATGTCGCACCGCCAGTTGCGTTGCCGCATTATCTTGTATTTGTCGTTGTTGAGCGCCGTCATGCGTCCCGTCAGCCTTCCGGCAACCTCTCCGCAGGCTGTTATCGTGCGCAGGAGCCATAGCGGAGCCTTGACGCGCAGCAGCCACGGGCGTCCGAGTTCATCGTGTATCAGGTCGCTGAAAGCCCTTGACGAATACACGTTACCGTCACTGATGAAGTAACGGCGACCGACTGTGCCGTGGTCGAGGGCGAGGAATACAGCCTGGACTACGTCCTTGACGAATATGAAAGTGAGGTCTTGCGGCTTCAGTCCGGCGGCAAAGTCGACGTGGCGGCTTATGCTTTGCGCCATCATGAAATAGTCTTTCTCCCTCGGTCCGTACACCCCCGTTGGCCTTAACACTATGAAGGGCAGGTTCGGGATGGCGTCGAGCGCATGCTCGGCGGCCAGTTTGCTTTGTCCGTAAGCCGTGTCAGGGCATGGCGTGTCGGCGTCGGTTATCTCCGTGTATGGGCGTTTCTCCCTTACGGGACCGCACACGCTGAGGCTGCTTATGAACACAAATCGCTCCAGGTTGCCGCAAACGGCGGCCGCGGCGCGTGCCAGGTTCTCGGTGCCGCGGGCGTTAATGCGGAAGAAGTCGTCGGCGTGGAGGCACTTTGTGGCGCCAGCAGCGTGGACTATGTAGTTGAAGTTGTGGCCCGAGAGCTGTCTCTCAAGATTGTCGGGGTCGTCAAGATTAAGCTCGATGAAGTGTATCCTGCTGTCTGCGAGATACTTCCTCGAGCTGCTCTTGCGTACCGCCGCCCATGTCTCAAAGCCCCTCCTGAGGGTCTCCTCGACGATAAAGCTGCCTATGAAACCGCTTGCTCCGGTCACTAAAATCCTCTTCATTCGTAGTTACGGATAATAATAAACGGGCGCAAAGTTAATCAAAAATTCCGATAATTGCCGTAGTTGTGCCGATTTATGCCCAATGTTTCAATATTATTACAATATTTTTCGGATTGCCCCTGTTTACCGGCCGTATTCACTTACCTTATTATACTGAGCGTGAATCCTGCCGAACCGCCGCCTGCCGGGGTTATCCACGGCATGAAGCTGATGTCGGGCATGGTGCCTTTACCCTGCATCCTACGGCACGGGTTGCCTGCAAACAGACCTATCACCTCATTTACGGGGTCGATTATGAAGGCCACTATGTTGCCCCATACGCGCGAACCCCACAACCGGTAGCCGTCGCTTACGATCTTGCGCTTCAGCTTATAGAACACCTCACCGAGCAACAAGCCCGACAACGGAGTTAGTATGAGGTCCTGTATCGACGGTTTTTCCATAAAGGCTTCTATGCCGTATTCCCAGAAAATCGTGGATATGGCCGTGCAGTACAGGAACGAGCCGAGCTGGTTGAAGCCGATACTGCGGGCGCCCATGTAGTAAACGGCCCCGGCATACGGGTGGAGTATGTAGTTGAAGATGAAGTTGTCGCCGTCCCATACGGGGCCTTTCCTGACGTGGTAGCTCCATCTTTTCCAGAAGGGTATCGACGTTATCCGTTCTTTGTTCCATGCCGTGGCGTTCTCGGGGAGCAGCTGCAGCACGCTGAGGGTGGCCACGCCTCCGGCGAAGAGCACTCCCGTGTGCAGCCACATGCGTTTCCAGTCGGGATGGCTCAGCGTCTTTGAGTAGGGCAGGGCGTAGAGGTTAGGTTTTGTTTCGGCTTTTTTTGCCAGGGTGTCAGTCTTCGACCTGCGTTCTTCGCGGCACGAGTCTATCGCCAGAGTGTCTGTTTCGGCTTTTGCCGACACGGCTCCAGCGTTGACCGTCAGCAGAAGAAATATCCTGAATATGCCTTTACGAAACTTTCCCATTGTTGTCTTCGTTATGTTTGCTAATAGTTATGAGCAGGCTTTTTTGTTTGTGCAAACTTAATGAAAACGCTTTAAACGGGTCGTGCCAGTAGTTATAAAAAAGGTAGAGAAAACTTAATAATAATATAAAGTTTTCCTGTTTTACGCATTTGTTAGTCTGTTTTTCTCCGTGAATAGTTTGTTGCCGTGAAGCCGTCAGGCCGTTAGTTATAGAAAAGCTCCCCTGCCACGGCTTCACAGTCTGGCGCAGGGGAGCGTATCATTGAGTTGAATAAATGGATTCAAGTGTTATTTTACGTATTCCGAGAAGTCGGTAAGGCGCATGTCGCCCTTGCGCGCCAGCGTGTCGTGCAAGGCGAACGCGGCGGTGAGGCAGTGGCGGGTGTGCCCGCCTTTGGCTATCTTCAGATATTCGCGCAGCAGCGGTCTGTAGTCCGGGTGGGCGCAGTTCTCGATGATGAGGTTAGCCCTTTCCTCCGGCGATTTGCCGCGAAGGTCGGCTACGCCCTGCTCGGTAGCTATTACGTTTACGTCGTGCTCGGAGCTGTCCTGGTGGCTTACGAAGGGTACGATGGAGCTTATCAGTCCTCCCTTTGCCGTCGACGGACAGGTGAAGATACTGATGTATGCGTTGCGCTCGAAGTCGCTCGAGCCGCCGATACCGTTCATCATCTTCGTGCCTGATATGTGTGTGGAGTTGGCGTTGCCGTAGAGGTCAACCTCGATGGCGGTGTTTATTGCGATGACTCCGAGCCTCCTGATTACCTCTGGCGAGTTGGATATCTCGCTGGGGCGCAGCGTCAGGTGCTGCTTGAAGTAGTCCATGTTGTCGTAAATCTGCTTGAGGCATTCGTTGGAGACGGTCAGCGAGCATGAGGATGCGTCCTTGACGCGGCCCTCGAGCATCATTCCGACCACGCTGTCCTGAAGAACCTCGGTGTAGATGTTGAAGTCGGGCACGCTCTTCTCGTGTCCCAGGGCTCCAAGTATGGCGTTTGCTGTGCTGCCCACGCCGCTCTGCAGTGGCAGGAACGACGGCGGGATTACGCCTCGGCGCATGTCGTTGACAAGGAATTGGGCCACGTTATGTCCGATTTGGTCGGTTATAGGGTCGGCCGCCTTGAAAGCTCTCGCCTCGTCGGGGATGTTGCATTCAACAACGCCTACAATCTTCTTGGCGTCTATTTCGACGTAAGGCGTGCCGATGCGGTCGTTTACGTGCGTGATGGGTATAGGCTGCCGCATGGGCGGGTCGAGTGGTTCGTACACGTCGTGCAGGTACATCGCCTCAGGGCTGTGGAACGTGTTGAGCTCCAGTATCACGTGCTTGGCCAGGCGTGCCACCGTCGGGCTTATGCCTCCCGCTGCCGTAAGATAGGCGCGGCAGGTAGTTTCGCCCTCCTCGATACCGCATACTTCGAGTATGGCCCAGTCTATTTCGCCCATGAATCCGTAGCGAAGCTCCTGCGCCATCTGGCTCAGGTGGATGTCGTTATAGGCTATCTCGCCCGCGTTGACGTGCTTGCGGAAGTCGCTGTTCGTGGTGTATGGCGCGCGGTAGCGTATCGCCTGCGCATTGGACAGGTCGCCGTCGGCGCTTTGTCCTGTCGATGCGCCGGTGAAAAGGCCAATCTTGAACTCGCGCCCGGCCTCGTGCTCGGCCTGCGCCTTCTTGGCAAGCTCCTTGGTTACGGCCTTCGCCGTGCCGGCCGGAGTAAATCCGCTGAGGCCTATGTTCTCGCCGTTACGTATCATTGCGGCCGCCTCTGCCGCCGTCATGCGTGTGTATGTCATATTGAAATTATTTAGGTTTATGCTTCAGTCAGTGTTGATAGCGGTGGCAAAGGTAATAATTTTTTCGCAACAAAAGCCTCATGACGTGATATATTTTTAAGTTGGCGGCCGTATATTGCCGCATTGACGGCACGCCCGTAGCCGCCGTTTCGTGACGCCGTTTGCCGTCGGTTTTCACGCAAAACGTAATGCCTTGATAATCAATGGATTACTTACAGCCTTGCGAAAGGCCGTCTTTTGGCTTGTAAAAGACGGCCTTTTAGCGTGCGATTGACGGCCTTTTGGAAGGCGAAAGGCGGTCTTTTGGAAATCAAGGGAAAACTTTACTTCATGCCGCTGAAATGAAAATAAAATTCGTTTCTATCGTTTTTATTTTGCGTTTCGCACGATTTACACTAATTTTGTAGCTTGAACAAAAAACAGGAGAACCATGGAACAGAACTTTTTAATCTACAATACACTTACGCGAAGGAAGGAACGCTTCGAGCCGCTGCACGCTCCAAACGTTGGAATGTACGTGTGCGGCCCTACCGTTTACGGCGACCCGCACCTGGGCCACGCCCGCCCCGCGATAACGTTTGACGTGCTTTTCCGTTACCTGAAGCACCTTGGGTATAAGGTAAGGTACGTGCGCAACATCACCGACGTGGGCCACCTTGAGCACGACGCAGACGAAGGCGAGGACAAGATAGAGAAGAAGGCCCGCCTGGAACAGCTCGAGCCGATGGAGATTGCGCAGTATTACACCAACCGCTACCATGACGCCATGGCCGCCCTCAACGTGCTGCCGCCCAGCATTGAGCCGCACGCCACGGGCCATATCATAGAGCAGGAGGAGCTGGTAAAGCAGATAATCGACAACGGCTACGCCTACGAGAGCAACGGAAGCATATACTTCGACACGGCGAAATACAACAAAGACCATAAGTACGGCATACTGTCGGGCCGCAACCTTGACGACGTGAAGGACGCCAGCCGACAGCTTGACGGAGTGGGAGAGAAGCGCAACCAGGCCGACTTCGCGCTCTGGAAGAAGGCCCAGCCGGAGCATATCATGCGCTGGCCGAGCCCCTGGAGCGACGGATTCCCCGGCTGGCACTGCGAGTGTACGGCTATGGGCCGCAAGTATCTGGGCGAGCATTTCGACATACACGGCGGAGGAATGGACCTCGTCTTCCCGCACCACGAGTGCGAGATAGCGCAGGCCGTGGCCTCGCAGGGCAGCCAGATGGTGAAGTACTGGATGCACAACAACATGATAACCATCAACGGCCAGAAGATGGGCAAGAGCCTCGGCAACTTCATTACGCTCGAGCAGTTCTTCAAGGGAGAGCACAAGCTGCTGTCAAAGGCCTATTCGCCCATGACGATACGCTTCTTCATACTCTCCGCCCACTACCGCGGCACGGTGGACTTCTCCGACGAAGCCCTGCAGGCCAGTGAGAAAGGACTGGCCCGTCTGCTTACGGGCATTGCCGACCTGAAGCGTATCAAGCCGTCGGCAGAGAGCGACGCCCAGGTGAAAGAGTTTGTAGCGGCCCTGCGCCAGAAGTGTTACGACGCCATGAACGACGACATGCAAACCCCCGTGGTGATAAGCATTCTCTTCGAGGCTTGCCACCTTATTAATACCATAATCGACCATAAGGCCGCCATATCCGCGGCCGACGCCGCTGAGCTTGAGGCCGTAATGCGCCTCTTCGCGTTCGATATCCTCGGACTGCGCGAGGCCGAAAGCGGTGGCAGCAAGGAGCGAGAGGAAGCCTTCGGCAAGGTAGTCGACATGGTGCTCGACCTCCGCGCCAAGGCAAAAGCCGCCAAAGACTGGGCAACAAGCGACCGCATACGCGACGACCTGGCCGCCGCCGGCTTTGAGGTTAAGGACACCAAGGACGGCTGTGTGTGGCGACTCGATATTTAGTTGACGAGCAGACACTTTTAGTCAACGAGTAGACAATGGACGAGCAGACAAGGAGATTTGCCATGAAAACAAGTGTTTTTAAAAGCAAGAAATACGCGCTTATGGATTTAATCCGTAAGTCAAGTCTCCTCGTCTGCTTGTCCCTTGTCTGCTTGTCAACTTGTTTTCTTGCCTGCACTTCAGGCAAGAAAACCTACGTTATAGGCGTTTCACAATGCAGCGAGGACAGCTGGCGCATGAAGCTTAACGACGAGTTGCGCGACGCAACGTATCTTCACGACAACGTGGAGCTGCACGTTGTCTCCGCCGACGACAACGACAAGCATCAAATAAGGCAGATAAACGCCTTCATGAATGAGGATGTAGACCTGCTGATTGTTTCGCCGAACCAGATGAACACGGTAACTCCGGCCATCGACAGAGCCTATGACAGCGGCATACCCGTAGTCCTCTTTGACCGTAAGACGGATTCAGGCAAGTACACGGCGTTCGTCGGAGCGGACAATGAAAAGATAGGACGCACCATCGGAGAGTATATCGCAACGCGTCTTGGAGGCAAGGGCACGGTGGTCGAGATACGTGGACTTGAAGGCTCGTCGCCGGCTATCGAACGCCACAAAGGATTCGTCTCGGCCATCAGGAAGTATCCCGGCATACGCCTGTTGGTCAGCGAGAGTGGCACTTGGCTACAGCAAAGCGGCGACTCGGTGGCTGCCAAAATGTTCGCAAGAGGTATCGTGCCGGATTATGTTTTCGGACAGAACGACCGCATGGCGCACGGTGCATGGCTGGCTGCCAGGCGCTGCGGACTGGAGGGAAGAATACGTTTCGTTGGTATTGACGCGCTCCCCGGAGAGGGCGGAGGCATTGAGCTGGTGCGCGACGGAGTGCTTGACGCGTCTTACATATACCCTACGCGCGGCGACATCGTCATGCAGCAGGCGCTCAGCATACTTGAAGGCCGCCCCTATGAGCGTGACCTTTACATGAAGGCGGCACTCGTTACCAAGGACAATGCGGAGACAATGCTGATGCAGGCTGAGGAGATGAGCCACATCAGCGACCAGCTGGAGAAGCTCCACAGGCGCGTTAACTTTTTCTTTACGCAGTACAGCCACCAAAAGGTTTACTTCCTGCTGTGCGCCATAATCCTTTTACTTGTTATCGTGGCGTTCGCCGCTTTCTACCGCATGGTTATGGTTAGGCGGCGCATGGAGCGCGAGACGGCGGAGGCGAAGATGGCCTTCTTCACCGACATGAGCCACGACCTGCGCACTCCGTTGACGCTGATTGCCGACCCGGTGGAGCGTATTCTCGACGACGAGAACCTTACCGGGAGGCAGAGGCACATGCTCGGCATAGTAAGGCGCAACGCTGCGCTGCTGCTTAAGCTGGTCGGCGAAATACTGGATTTGCGCAAAATACAGGGCGGCAAGATGGATTTGACGGTGACGGAGTTCAACCTCGCCGACGCAGTAAGGCTGTGGGTGGACGACTTCAAGCCGCTGGCCGCGTCGTATGAGGTGACAATCGTGCAGAAGGCCGACGGCGACCTGACCGTCAAGGCCGATTATTATAAGGTGGAGCGCATCTGCTACAACCTCATAAGCAACTCCCTGAAATACAACCGCAAGGGCGGAACGGTGACGGTGGAGGCCGTCCGCCGGGGCGGCAGCGTGGAAATAACGGTGGCCGACACGGGCGTAGGCATACCCAAGGATGTGGTAAGCCGCGTGTTCGACAAGTTCTACCGCGTGCGCGGCGGAGGCTCGGGCACGGGCGTGGGGCTGGCCGTTGTCAAGGCGTTCGCTGAGCTTCACGGCGGCCGTGTGTCGGTGAAGAGCGTCGAGGGCGAAGGCTCGGAGTTCAAGGTTGAGCTTCCGCAGAAAGTGGAAAATGCCATACTATCAACACCCGACACCCTCTCCAAACATCCCGAAGGAAGGGAACCGGATATGCAAAAGCAGCGAAAGGCGTGGATAGAAGACGTTGATGACGATATTGACGGCAACCGTCAAGGCATGTCAAGCACCCTCACTTCGGGAGGATTGGGCTATGTTGCAGAGCCTGACGGAACGTCGGCGTCACGTCCTTTGGCCCTTGTTGTCGATGACAACGCAGATGTGCGCGAGTACGTTGCGCATCTGCTTGGCGGCGAATATGACGTGCGCCAGGCAGCCGACGGCAAGGAAGGGCTTGGCATGGCGCTGAAAACCGTGCCCGACCTCATAGTGTGCGACGTGAAGATGCCCGTCATGGACGGCCTCGAGATGTGCCGCCGCGTCAAGGCGGAGACGGCTACCAGCCATGTGCCCGTAATACTGCTGACATCCAACGCGCAGGAAAACCAGCGCGCCGAGGGCTACGACTGCGGTGCCGACGCTTACATAACAAAGCCCTTCTCGAGCAAAGTGCTGCTCTCGCGCGTGCGCAACCTGTTGGAGAACCGCAAGCGGTTGAAGTACGTTTACGCGTCGGGCGCGGACGACGAGGCCAGGGACGAGGCCGACCCCGACAGCCGCTTCATGGCCGACTTCGGCCGCGTGGTGCGCGAGCGTATGTCAGACTCCAGCCTGAGCGTCGAGACAATAAGCTCCGCCCTCGGGCTTAGCCGCGTGCAGATGTACCGCAAGGTGAAGCAGCTTACGGGGCAGTCGCCCGTCGAAATAATACGCGTCACGCGCCTGAAGAAGGCCGAACGCCTGCTGAAGACCACGCAGATGACCGTCTCCGAGATATCTTACGACGTTGGATTCTCGTCTCCCTCTTATTTCTCAAAATGCTTCAAGGACTACTTCGGTTGCCAACCGGGCGAGATGCGCGAAACAAACTGAAAACCATCAATTCCCTTATGGCTTTGCGAAAGGCCGTCTTTTAGCGGCTAAAAGGCGGCCTTTCGTCGTGTAAAAGACCGTCTTTTGCAGGCTGAAAGGCCACCTTTCACAAGCCTGCGGGTAACTGTTTGGCAGTCAACTGAATACGGACGGGCGTGCAACGGGCCGCCGTGCGGTATGAAAAATCGTTCAAAACGTATCAAAATTGTTGCATGAACGATTTTTTATACGTGTTGAAATGATATTGCAACGCTTGGATTTTAATGTACTATAACTTTGCGGCGAATGAAACGATTTTATTGTTTACTAACCAAAAAACAACGCATTATGGTAAAACACATTAAAAGAATGTTGCTAAGCGCAGTGTTCCTCGTCGTCGGCACGGCGGCTTTCGCCCAACAGCAAATGGACGTCAGTGGCACCGTGAAGGACGAGACGGGCGAAACCATCATCGGTGCCTCGGTGGTGGAGGAAGGCACAAAGAATGCCACAGTGACCGACTTTGACGGCAACTTCAAGTTGAAGACGGCACAGGGAGCCAAGCTCCGAGTATCTTACATAGGATACACCACCATTACGGTGAATGCCGCTCCGAGCATGAATATTGTGCTCAAGGAAGAAAACACCACGCTCAACGAGCTTGTAGTGACGGGTTATACCACCCAGCGCAAGGCCGACCTGACAGGTTCTGTGGCCGTAGTCTCGACCGACGAGCTTAAGACCAGTCCCGATGCAGACCCGATGCGCGCCCTGCAAGGCCGCGTGCCCGGAATGACAGTGACAGGCAACGGTTCGCCTATCGGCACGGGAACCGTCCGCATCCGTGGCGTAGGCTCAATCAATTCGTCGCAAGACCCTCTGTTCATCATCGACGGCGTGCCCACAACGGCATCGCTCAACTCTCTCAACACCAACGACATCGAGTCGATGCAGGTGCTGAAGGACGCAGCATCGGCCTCAATCTACGGTTCTCGTGCGGCCAACGGTGTAATCATCATCACCACCAAGCAGGGCAAGAAGGGCGGCAAGGTAAAGGTTGACTTCTCTGCCAACCTCACCGCTTCGTTCTACACCTCGCAGTCGATGATGAAGCTAAGCAACACCAAGGACTATGCCACCGCAATGGTGCAGGCAGCCCTCAACGACGGCATCGACCCTGCGACGTATGCAGCTGGCTTCGGACTTGACATCAACGCAGCCGCCGGTACTCCTATAACCGCATATGACCCGGCTACCGGCCAGTATGTAAATTACACAGTGAACGGCCGCTACGACGGCTTCATCAACGCCAACAAGACCATGCGTTACTCTGATACTGACTGGCTGGACGAAATCTCACGTACAGGCTTCTCGCAGAACTATGACCTTTCCATCTCAAATGCCACAGACAAATACTCGGCAATGTTCTCTCTCGGTTATAAGAAGAACAACGGAATATTGAAATACACCTCGTTCGAGAACATCGCGGCCCGCATCAACACATCTTATAATATAAACAAGATTTTGAAGGTAGGCGAGAACTTCACGCTAACGTGGTCGCGCCAGGTTGACAGCGCCCCGATGGAGAACGCGCTGAAGATGCCGCCTATCGTGCCCGTGTATGAGACTGACGGAAAGACCTTCGCCGGCCCAGTAGGCAGCATGTCCGACAGGCAAAACCCGCTCCGCCAGATGTATGACAACCGCGACAACCATCTCGACTACTGGCGTCTCTTCGGCAATGCTTATGTGGAACTGAAGCCAATCAAGGGTCTTACGCTCCGCTCGAGCTTCGGCATAGACTTCTACACGTCGTTCATACAGTCGCTGACGTACACCTTCCATTCCGACCGTGTGAGCAACGACACTCCGAGCGCGACGCTCTCAAACAAGAACGACCTTAACTGGACTTGGTCCAACACGGCCACTTACGATTTCACCATAGCCGACAAGCATCGCTTCTCCGTACTCCTCGGAGCCGAGATGATGAAGCAAAGCAGCATCGACTGGTCAGGTTACAGCGAGGGATTTTTCGTCGAGAACCCTGACTACATGTGGCCAAATGCCGCTACGGGAGCGCAACGCGTAAGCGGAGCGATGGTTGGTTACCGTCTCGCTTCTTTCTTCGGAAAGGTTGACTACAACTATGACGACCTCGTGCTGGCATCAGTCACGGTACGCCGCGACGGTTCTTCGCGTTTCGGAAAGGACAACCGTTGGGGTACTTTCCCGGCAGCTTCGCTCGGTTTGCGTGTGTCCAAGTGGATTAAGGCTGACTGGCTCGACGATTGGAAAATCCGTGCTTCATGGGGTATGACCGGTAATCAGGCCATTGACAACAACGCACAGTTCGGCCTTTATGTGGCTGACTACGGCCTTGACCGCGTAACCTCTACGGCTTACGACATCCTGTTGCAAGGTTCAGGCACGTTCCCCTCAGGCTACCGTGTCACCCAGCTGGCCAACCCCAACCTTAAATGGGAGACTGCCAAGCAATGGAACGTAGGTACAGACTTCACTCTCTTTGGCAGCACTTTGTACGGTTCTATCGACTGGTACATCAAGGATGTTGAAGACATGCTTATCAATCCGGCCTATATCGGAACAAAAGGCGAGGGCGGAGCGATGTGGATGAACGGCGCGTCACTGCGCAACTGGGGTATGGAGTTCCAGCTCGGTTACCGCAAGACTCTGCCCTGCGGCCTCGGCCTCGACATCAACGCGAACGCCGACTTCTACCGAAACAAGGTGACATACCTGCCCTCTGTGGCCACTGGTTCATATGCACATACAACGAAGGAAAACCTAATCCAGTCGGGTGCGTCTTACGGTTCGATTGTAGGTTACGTAGTGGAGGGCCTCTTCCAAACCCAGGAAGAAGTTGACGCTTCAGGCCAGACTGGAGCGCGCTTGGGCGGACTTAAGTTTGCAGACCTCGACGACAACGGTGTAATCAACGCCGACGACCAGGATTGGATATACGACCCCGTGCCCCTGTTTTCATACGGATTGAACGTGGCTCTTACTTACAAGGGCTTTGACTTCTCGATGTTCTGGCAGGGAGTGTGTGACAAAGACGTGTACAACAACCAAAAGTTCCAGACTGACTTCTGGTCGGCCAACGACCCGGGCATGAACAAAGGTGTGCGCATACTTGACGCATGGAACACCAATAACACCAATTCAAGCATTCCGAGGCTTACTACAGTCAACAGCGCAGAGGAAGTCCGTGCATCGAGTTACTTTGTGGAGAACGGCTCATACCTGAAGCTCCGCACCCTGCAAATAGGCTACACGCTGCCTGCAAGATTCATATCCAAGCTGAAGATGACCAGCGCGCGTGTTTATCTCTCCGGCCAAAACCTTTGTACTATCAAGAGTTCAAGCCTCACGTGTCCCGACCCCGAGAACCCGGATTGGAACTACCCTCTGTCTACATCGGTATCGTTCGGACTTCAATTAAGTTTCTAACAACATAGCAAATACGATAATGAAAAAGATATATAACGTTCTGGCAGCTTGCGCAATGGGTCTTGCGCTTACGGGCTGCGACGATTTCCTTGACTACACTCCTACCGCAGTGGTCAACGAGGAACAGGCAATGTCAGACCCGGAGGGCATGGTCACATCGGCTTATGCCATGCTTGGCGACTGTTACTTCGAGTATCCGTTCAACCTTTTTGCATACGGCGACATCACGTCTGACGACTGCATGAAGGGAGGCGGACAGATAAACGACACGGAGTATTGGGCTTTGGACACGTGGGTTTCTGTCACTCCGTCAATGCCGGGGCTGTCAGACCAGTTGTGGTACCGCCTCTATTGCGCCGTATCACGCTGCAACCGTGCCATCATTTCGCTCAACCGCTACGGCGTGAGTGTGCTTGGCGAGGAGACCACGCGCCAGCGTTTGGCTGAGGTTAAGTTCCTCCGCGCGCACTTCTACTTCAAGCTTGTGAACCTTTACAGGCAAGTGCCATGGATTGACGAGAAGGTGGAAGAGGAAGGCACACAGGAGAAGACAAGGAACGACGAGTTCACTTACGACCAGCTGTTCCACAAGGTTATCGACGATTTCAAGGAGGCTTACAACGTTCTTCCTGTAAAAGCGCCGAAGACTGACGCACGCGCCAACAAGATTGCCGCTGCCGCTTATCTTGCAAAATGCTACCTTACGCTGGCTTACGGCGACGGCTATGAGAAGAGCAACGGTGTTGACCACATTAATAAAGAGTATATGGACAGCGTGATTTATTACACCAATGACGTTGTAAAATCTGACTACGGCTACCTCGATGACTATGGAAACATCTTCCTGCCGGACTACAAGAACAGCAAGGAGTCAATCTTCGCTGTGCAGACTTCAGACTATGAGGACGACCATACGACCTTCGGGCGTGCCAACTGGTCTAACATATTGAACGGCTGTTTCGGCATTTGGACGAAAGGACACGACTTCCACAAGCCGTCGCAAGACCTCGTAAACGCATTCAAGACACGCAACGGACTGCCCATGTTCGACGAGTATGACGACACGAATGACTACCCGATTAACGGCCAGCCTACGTCACAGAAGTGGGACCCAAGGCTCTTCCATACTGTAGGCATGCCTACTTTCCCTTACAAATATGAAGAACAGTACACCCTGACGATGGCCAACACGCGCGACTACAACGACTACGGCTTCTACACCTCGATGAAGGAAGTGCCCCAACGCTCGAAGGGCGAGACATACAACGGCGACTGGCAGGCCTTCGCAATGAACGACTACGTGCTGCGCTACACCGATGTCATGCTGATGAGGGCCGAGGCTTTTGTAGAGCTAGGACAGCTTCATGATGCTTTCCTGATAGTGAATGATATCCGCCGCCGCGCCGCCAACTCTATGGGACATATAGAGTATGCCGCAGACCAGTGCAATATAGCCGAATACCCGGAGTCTCCTTACTTCACAGACCAGAGTATGGCACGTGAGTGTGTGCGGTGGGAACGCCGCCTGGAGATGGCCATGGAGAACGGACGCTTCTTCGACCTGCGCCGCTGGGGCGTGGCTTCACAGGTAATCAACGATTACTTCAAGAAGGAGAACGGTGCCTGGTACAGCATTTACGACCATAACGGCGACCTCATGCCGGGTGCTCCGAAGCTTGAACCAGACCCTGAAACGGGTGTCGTGAACTCGAACATACCTCACGGACAGTATTATGAAAGTGCTGTGTTCACGCCGGATAAAAACGAGTTCTTCCCCGTTCCGTACAACCAGATGTACTACATCCCCGGCCTGTATGTGCAGAACAAGAACTATTGACGGCAGCTGTGCGGCATATGGAGATGCCTTGAGGCAGCCATGCTGGAAGCCGTTTTCTATCCGTTTTTGTAAATACTTGAAACCCAATAGGTTACAATCCTGTCTGTAAAAGGTGGCCTTTTGGCCTGCAAAAGGCCACCTTTTAGAAACCAAAAGACCGTCTTTTGCCCTGCGAAAGACCGTCTTCAGCAAGGTGGCCATCCAAGGTCTGTGCAATGAGCCGTGCCGCCATGTTTAACTATACAAATGCAATCAACATTGATTATGAAAACAAGAAACAGTTTATATGCCATATTTTTATGTGCAGCTCTCAGCCTGTCGGGCATTAACGCACAGGCCGAGTCGAAGCTCACGGTCAATTATCTGGCTAACGAACAGAGCGTCGTGGCCGTCAGCGAGGCTACGCGCTTCCTGCTCCTGCCCGTACAGGACGACGCGCCCGAGGCCAAAGTGGGCGTCATCTCGGGCAACACGCGTGTGGGCGAGCTGGCTAACGTGCGCCTTGCACGCGAACGGGTTGATTACTACGTGCCGTTCAGCCTTGAGGCGTTCATGGGCAAGGACGTGAAAATAGATGTGCTGGGTATGCCCCAAGGCTCGCTCTGCTGGAAGGAACTGAAGCTTTCCGACACGTTTGACATGGCTAACAGGGAGAAGTACCGGCCGCTGTACCACCACACTCCGGCCTACGGATGGATGAACGACCCTAACGGTATGTTCTACAAGGACGGCGTGTGGCACCTGTATTTCCAGCACAATCCCTACGGCTCTACGTGGGGCAACATGCACTGGGGGCACTCTACGTCTACCGACCTGGTGCACTGGCAGTACGAGGGCGACGCCCTGCTGCCCGACGCCTGGGGCACGGTGTTCAGCGGTTCGGCCGTAGTTGACACTGACAACACCGCCGGCTTCGGCCCCGGTACGATAGTGGCTTTCTACACGTCGGCCAAGCCTACGCCTTGGGGCGACGCCCAGATGCAGAGCATTGCGTACAGCACCGACGGTGGAAAGACCTTCACCAAGTACGCCGGCAACCCCATACTGACCTCCACCGAGCGCGACTTCCGCGACCCGAAGGTGTTTTGGTACGCCCCCGGCAAGCATTGGGTGATGCTCCTTGCGGTAGGTCAGCAGATGCAAATCTTCTCTTCAAAGAACCTGAAAGAATGGAAGCACGAGAGCGACTTCGGCCTGAAGCAGGGCGCGCACGGCGGCGTGTGGGAGTGCCCCGACCTCGTTGAGCTGCCCATAGAGGGCACAAAGGAGAAGCGTTGGGTACTCATATGCAACCTCAACCCCGGCGGCCCGTTCGGCGGCAGTGCGACGCAGTACTTCGTGGGGACGTTCGACGGCAAGAAGTTCACCAACCAGTTCCCCACCAAGACCAAGTGGATGGACTACGGCAAGGACCACTACGCCACCGTTACTTTCCACAACGCGCCTGACGGACGCTGCGTAGCCCTCGGCTGGATGAGCAACTGGCAGTACGCCGCCGTGGTGCCTACGAAGCAGTACCGCTCGGCCAACACCATAGCGCGCGACCTTACCCTGTACCGCCAGGACGGCGACCTGCTGCTCAGGAACGCGCCTTCAAAGGAAATAGAGGCCGCCCGCAAGGACGCGAAGAGCATCAAGAAGTTCAACGTAAGCGACTCTTACAGCATCGAGAATCTGCTCGACGGCAACGACGGTGCTTACGAAATAGAGATGGAAATCAAGAGCAACGGCGCGCAGAAAATCGTCTTCACCCTGCTCAACGGCAAGGGCGAGAGCGTCCTGATGTACTATGACACAGCCATGCGGCAGTTTGTCATGGACAGAAGCAACAGCGGCGAGACCGCGTTTAGCCGCGATTTCCCGGCCATGACGGCGGCACCTGTGGGCGAAGGCGACGACTTCACGCTGCGTCTTTTCGTCGACCGCTCCAGCATCGAGGCCTTTGGTGACGGCGGAAAGTTCGTTATGACCAACATAGTGTTCCCCTCCGAGCCTTACAACAAGATGAAGTTCGAGTCCGTTCGCGGCTCGTTCACCGTGAAAAAGATGAATGTGTATAGAATAGGAGCCCCCTCACGGCCTCCCCGAGGGGCGGAGAACTGACGCGACGGGGCCACACAATAATCAATTAGTAATCAACAATTAAACAATATCTTATGGAAACTTTACACACCTCCCCACGGGGAGGACGGGAGGGGGCTTCCCCTTATATAAAGCTGGTGCCCGTGATGTTCTGCTTCTTCGCAATGGGTTTTGTCGACCTTGTGGGCATCGCCTCCAACTATGTGAAGGCAGACCTTGGGCTTGATGACGCCGTAGCCAACGTGTTCCCGTCGATGGTGTTTTTCTGGTTCCTCATCTTCTCCGTGCCAACGGGCATGCTGATGAACCGTATCGGACGCAAGAATACGGTGCTGCTGTCGCTCGCCGTCACGATCGTTTCGCTTGCCTTGCCGCTTTTCGGCGACGGCTTTTATGTGATGTTGGTGGCGTTCTGCCTGCTCGGAATAGGCAACGCGTTGATGCAGACGTCGCTCAATCCTCTTATCTCGACCGTCATCAAGGGCGGCAACCTTGCCAGTACGCTGACCTTCGGGCAGTTTATCAAGGCCATCGCGTCGTTCCTTGCGCCTTATCTTGCCATGTGGGGAGCGACGAAGGCCGTTCCGTCGTTCGGCTATGACTGGAAAGTGTTGTTCCTTATCTACCTGGTTGTAGGAGTGCTTTCGGCCGTGCTGCTGTTCATAACGCCTATTGACGAGGATAAGCCCGAGGGCAAGGCTTCTGGCTTCGGCGCTTGTTTCCGTCTGTTGGGCAAGCCTGTCGTGCTGCTGTCGTTCATCGGTATCATGTGCCATGTGGGCATAGACGTGGGCACCAACACCACGGCGCCAAAGCTCTTGATGGAGCGTCTCGGCATGACTCTTAACGAGGCGGCCTTCGCCACCAGCCTTTACTTCATCTTCCGTACGGTAGGCTGCCTTACGGGTTCGTTCTTCCTGCGCGTGATGAACAACCGGACGTTCTTTACGATAAGCGTCGTCATGATGGCGCTGAGCATGGCAGGGATGTTTTTCGGCGACTCGAAGGCCGTGCTTTACGCGGCAATAGCCCTCGTGGGTTACGGTAATTCCAACGTGTTCTCGCTGGTTTACTCGCAGGCCTTGTTGTCTGAGCCCGACAAGCAGAACGAGGTTTCGGGCCTGATGATTATGGGCCTGTTCGGCGGAACGGTGTTCCCGCTGCTGATGGGCTTCGCCAGCGACGCCGTAGGCCAGGCCGGAGCGGTAGCCGTAATGGCGGTAGGGGTGATTTACCTTATTACTTATATAAAGAACGTGAAACATTAAATAACAGTAGACGAGTAGACAAGTGACGAGCAGACAAGCCGTTAGCCGACAAGGCAAATCTCCTTGTTTACTTGTATGCTTGTCACTTGTATGCTTTAAAAGAAGTATAATCATGAACACAGACATTATCGTAGGACTGGGCGAGGCGCTATGGGACGTCCTGCCCGAAGGCAAGAAACTCGGCGGCGCGCCGGCCAACTTCGCGTACCATACACGGCAGTTCGGGTTCAACTCGATGGCCGTAAGCGCGGTGGGCGAGGACAAGTTGGGCGACGAGACGCTGGCGGCCCTTGAGGCGAAAGGGCTTGGATACAACATGGCGCGCGTGCCGTATCCCACGGGAACGGTGCAGGTTACGCTCGACGACAACGGCATTCCGACGTACAGCATACGCGAGAACGTGGCGTGGGACAACATACCCTTTACGCCGGAACTGGAGGAGATTGCCCGCAACTGCCGTGCCGTATGCTGGGGCTCGCTGGCACAGAGAAACGTCGTGTCGCGCGAGACAATACATAAGTTCTTGTCCGCAATGCCATCGGACGGCGGACGTTTGAAGATATTTGACGTCAACCTGCGCCAGAACTTTTACTCGGAAGAGGTGCTGTGCGACTCGCTCCGGCAGTGCAACGTACTGAAAATCAACGACGAGGAGCTCGTCATCATAGGCCGCATGTTCGGCTATCCCGGCCTTGACATGCGCAATAAGTGCTGGCTTATACTGGGCAAGTACAATCTCGACATGCTGGTGCTGACATGCGGCACCAACGGCAGTTACGTGTTCACGCCCGGCAACGTGTCGTTCCAGGAGACGCCGAAGGTTGACGTGGTGGATACGGTGGGCGCGGGCGACTCGTTTACCGGAGCGTTCTGCTCGGGCATACTCAAGGGCATGTCGGTGGCCGAGGCGCACAAGATGGCCGTCGACGTGTCCGCCTACGTCTGCACGCAGAGCGGCGCCATGCCCGTGTTGCCAGGCAGCATAGTCAACAGGATGTGACCCAATGGGCTTGTACATGATTCAAGGTTTATAGGTTTTGGTTAGGTAAAAGATTGTTTTTCAGAATAGCCCTATAGTCTATCCGGCGGACAGTCTGCGTGCGGCGAAAGTCGCGGCAGACATGTCCGCCATTATTTTTTGCCGTCGCCTGCAGGCCTGTTTTTGGCCATTCGCGCACAGTTTTCTGTCCGTTTTGTAAAGTATTGATAATCAGAGGGTTGTCAATATGCCGTCTTATACCTTCCAAAAGACGGCCTTTAAGCGTGCAAAAGACGGCCTTTTGCATTGTAAAAGGCCGTCAATCGCAACGCTACCCTTTATGCCAAATTTCACGAGAACATAGACATAAAACGCAGACGTTTTATTTGTGACGTTTTCATAAAGGCTATATCTTTGCACCGGTAATTCAATTTACGATGATAAAATATTTGTCCATATTGTTTGCCTGCATGGTTATGGCGTTGTCAACAATGCCATGCTTCCTTATGGACAAATGTCTTTTCTGCGACGAAGAGGCGGCTTGCAGCTGCGATTCAGGCGACGAATGTTGTGCCGACTGCTGCTCGCCGTTCATGCATTGCAGCACGTGTCCTGGATGTACACGCCCTGAAGCCGTAATGTTCAGCATGGCGGTATTGCCCGTTACGGCACACGTATCCGTATTATACGTAGAAAGCGCGACGCAGTCTTTCTACACATCGGTTTTTCAACCACCAAGAGCCTGACATCGTTTTTACGGCACGGAGGCGGATTGAATCCAACACACATTAATATATTACCCGGCAGCGGGCGACATGCAGATGTCGGCCCGTCCATACTTTCGTGTCGGTTGTGAGTGCAGCCGGATAACAATACAAAACATATTACAAACGAAAAAACGATGAAAAGAATAATATTCGCGCTCATGGCCATTGCCATGTGGGTGCAAGGCATGTATGCCCAAAACACTATGAAAATATCAATCGTCGACCAGGAAGATGGTGAGCCGCTTATCGGCGTAACCGCCAAGGTAGACGGAACGGAAACAACCGCCATATCCGATGCCGACGGCAACATGACCATCGGCGGCATGGCCGACGGCGAGCACAGCATAACATTCAGCTACATCGGCTATGAGAAAAAGACAGAGCGGTACACGCTGCCGATGGCTGACAGTCTTGTCACCGTAACATTGCATGAAGAAGAAGAGGAGCTCGGCGGAGTAGTGGTGCAGACTACGCGCGGTACGCGCAGCATAAAGAACATCCCTACGCGCGTGGAATTTATCTCCGGCGAGGAACTTGACGAGAAGTCGAGCATGAAGCCCGGTGACATACGCATGCTGCTCAGCGAGAGCACCGGTATAGCCACCCAGCAGACATCGGCCATTTCAGGCAACGCGGCCATACGCATTCAGGGCCTTGACGGGCGGTACACGCAGATACTGAAGGATGGATTCCCGACATTTGCCGGCGCGGCGAGTGGTCTTGGGCTGTTGCAGACGCCGCCGCTCGACCTGAAACAGGTTGAGATAATCAAGGGTTCGACGTCAACCCTGTACGGAGGCGGCGCCATTGCCGGCCTTGTCAACCTGATATCAAAGACTCCGGAGGAAAAACGTGAGCTGAGTTTCCTTATCAACGGAACGTCGGGCAAGGGGCTCGACGCAAGCGCTTTCTACAGCCGGAGGTTCGGCAAAGTGGGCACTACAATGCTCTTCTCGTACAACCGCAACTGGGCTTACGACCCTTCCGACACAGGCTTTACGGCTATTCCGGAGTTTGACCGCTTTACGTTCAATCCAAAACTGTTCGTTTATTTCTCGGACAAGACCGACATGAACATTGCCTTAAACGCCATGTACGAGGACCGTCTCGGGGGAGATATCAAGTATGTTGAGGGACACGGCGACGACGTACACGCGTATTTCGAGCGTAACAAGACACAGCGCCATTCGCTTCAGGCAACGCTTTCGCACAGGTTAGGCGATCGCGGCCGCCTCGTGGTAAAGGCCAGCGGCACGTATTACGACCGCAGCATGGAGGTGCCGGGATACAGGTTTGAGGGCAGCCAGGTGTCAACTTTCGCCGAAACATCGCTGACACATACCCTGAAGAGCACGGAATGGGTGGCCGGACTGAACCTGTGGACGGACGATTTCGACGAGAGACACCCTGACAACGCCGGCAAACGCGACTATACGCAGACCGTGGCCGGAGCCTTCGTACAGAACACGTGGGCCGCGACCGGCTGGCTCGACATCGAGACGGGGCTGCGCGCCGACCACGTATGGAACTATGGCTGGGCGGTGCTGCCACGCCTGTCGGCCTTGTTTAAGATCAGCGGCGGCCTGTCGTCGCGCGTCAGTGGCGGCTTCGGTTACAAGGCGCCTACGATATTCACCGAGGAGACAGAGAGGATACAGTACAAGGATGTGCTGCCCGTAAGCAAGGACGACAACAAGCTGGAACGCAGCTATGGAGCCAACTGGGATGTCAATTACGTGACGACAATGTTCGGCGGCGCGGTGTCGCTGGCCGTCAACCAGCTGTTTTTCTACACCTACATCAAGTCGCCCTTGCTGATGAGGCAGACATCCGACGGCATGTATCGCATGGTAAACATCGGCGGACATATAGACTCAAAGGGCTGCGAGACCAACGTAAAACTGGGCTACGACGACTTTCACCTGTTTCTCGGCTACACATACACTGACGCCCGCACGCACGAGTCGGGCCGCTCATATACTAACGTACTGACGCCAAGACACCGCCTGAACGCCATACTGATGTACGAGGTTGAGGATAAGTGGCGCGTCGGGTTTGAGTCTTATTATTACAGCAGCCAGCGGCTTAGTGACGGACATGAGGGCAAACCGTACACGATATTCGGCCTTATGGTGGAGAAAATATGGGAGAAGATATCCGTATTCGCCAACTTCGAGAACTTCACCGACCGTCGCCAGACACGTTTCGACACCATATATAACGGCAGTGTGACCAGTCCTGAATTCCGCGACATATACGCCCCTCTTGAAGGTTTCGTGTTCAACGCCGGCGTGAAAATAAGGCTGTAAATATCAGTATTGCGCATACGTCTGAACAGGACATTACGTACCACTTTCTAAAAGGCCATCTTTTGCATTCCAAAAGGTGGCCTTTTGGCGTGCGATTGACGGCCTTTTGCATTGTAAAAGGCCACCTTTTATAATCTTCATGTAGCCGGAGCGCGTGGAGACCCGCCGCGAGTAAGGCGCTGGACTGCCTTCCGCGCCGGTCTTTTATTGTTAAATAATCATGACAAACAAACGTGGTATAAGATAAAATTCGTATCTTCGCAGATATGTAGAGGCCGTCTGTGTAGCGGCTGTAAGCAAGTATGACTACTAAAAAACGATGATATGGCAAAGGAGAAGAAAAACAGTAAACGACTGACGAAGAAGAAAGTTGCCGAGATGTTGCAGGACCTGTTCATGCGCAATCCCGACAAGACGCTCAGTTTCAAACAGATATTCAAGGAGTTGAGGCTGGTTACCCATCCCGCTAAAATGCTTGCCGTAGAGGCAATGGAGGATATGGCTTGGGACGACTTCCTGAGCAAGGTGAGCGACAACTCGTACAAGCTGAACCTCAAGGGGCAGGTGCAAGAGGGCAAGTTTGTGCGTAAGGCGAACGGAAAGAACAGCTTTCTGCCCGACGACGGCGGCAAACCGGTGTTCGTTGCGGAGCGTAACTCGCTCTTCGCCCTTACAGGCGACAGGGTGAGGGTGACGTTCATGGCCCGCCGCCAGAACCACATCAAGGAGGCGATGGTAATAGAGATTCTTGAGCGTGCCCGCGACACGTTTGTGGGAACGCTGCGTGTGGAACGCGACATAGCCTTCCTGTCGCCCGACGGTGGCGGCTTTGCCCACGACATAATAATACCGAAGAACAAGCTGAAGGGCGGCAAGAACGGCGACAAGGCCTTGGTCAAGGTGATGATGTGGCCGTCGGAGGACAACAAGAATATTATAGGCGAGGTGACCGACGTGTTGGGTCAGCAGGGCGACAACGATGTTGAGATGAACTCGATACTGGCGCAGTACGGCCTTCCGTATAAGTACCCGAAGCGTGTGGAGGAAGCTGCTGACAAGATAAGCGCCGAAATCACCGAGCAGGATTATAAGGAGCGCGAGGACTTCCGTGACGTCACGACGTTTACAATAGACCCGAAGGACGCAAAGGACTTTGACGATGCCCTCTCGATACGCTCGCTCGGAAAGAACCTGTGGGAGGTTGGCGTACACATAGCCGACGTATCCCACTACGTGACCGAGGGCTCCATTATAGACAAGGAGGCGCAGAAGAGGGCCACGAGCGTGTATCTTGTTGACCGCACAATACCTATGTTGCCCGAACGCTTGTGCAACTTCATCTGCTCTCTGCGTCCCGACGAGGAGAAACTGGCTTACAGCGCGGTGTTCAACATGGACGACAATGCCGAGATAAAGTCGTGGCGTCTGGTCCACACCGTTATCAAGAGCAACCGCAGGTTCTGCTACGAGGAGGTGCAACAGATTCTCGAGGACAACGGCGTGAAGGACAGCACTGGCGAGCCCGCGCCGCAGGCCGGCCCTGAAGGATACAAGGGCGAGTATGCCACCGAACTGGTAACGCTCGACCGCCTGGCTAAACGCCTGCGCGCGGCGAGGTTCAAGCATGGCGCTGTGAAGTTTGACCGTGAGGAACTCCACTTCGATGTAGACGACAAGGGCAAGCCCATACGCTGCTATTTCAAGAAGTCGAAAGACGCCAACAAACTGGTGGAGGAGTTCATGCTGCTGGCCAACCGCAGCGTGGCCGAGAGCGTGGGCAAGGTTAAGAAGGGGCAGAAGGCAAAGACACTGCCTTACCGAATACACGACGTACCCGACCCGACGAAGCTCGAGACGCTGCGCGAGTTTATCGTTAAATTCGGCTATCGCCTTAAGACCGGCGGCACCAAGGGCGAGATTTCGCGCAGTCTCAACAAGCTGATGGACGACTGCAACGGCCGGCGCGAGCAGAAGCTGATAGAGAGCGTGGCGCTAAGGGCCATGATGAAGGCCAAGTACAGTGTGCACAACATAGGGCATTACGGCCTGGCGTTCGACTACTACACCCACTTCACCAGTCCCATCCGCCGCTATCCGGACACAATGGTTCACCGTCTGTTGACCCGCTACCAGAACGGCGGACGCAGCGCCAACAAGGAATATTACGAAGAATTGTGCGAGCATTCGAGCGACATGGAGATAATCGCCCAGAACGCCGAGCGTGATTCAATCAAGTATAAGATGGTTGAATTCATGGCCGACAAGATAGGCAACACTTACGATGCCCACATCAGCGGCATAACCTCTTACGGTATATATTGCGAGATTGACGAGAACCATTGCGAGGGAATGGTGCCGCTGCACGACCTTGATGACGATTATTACGACTTTGACGAGCGTAACTATTGCCTCGTAGGCCGCCACCACAGGCATAAATACCAGCTTGGAGATCCCATAAGGATTGTTGTCGCAAAGGCCAACGTAGAGAAGCGACAGCTCGATTTCTCGTTGGATGAGGGCAAAAATTGATGTGGAGCAATAATATTGCCTGAAGGCGTATACATATGAACCGGCCATAAAAGTTACCCGTCAAACTTTTATGGCCGGTTCAAGTACAGGCATTCCTGCTTGTAATCCAAAAGGGGAATACAGCTTTATGGCAATACGTTAAATTTACAAAACAAGTACTTGTTATCCTATTTGTATAACATTTTATCCTTTTTAGTTTATAGGTAAAAGTTTGAATTGGCGTATCTTTGCCGTGTAAGAATAGCATTGGAGTGATTGATGAAAACAGGAAACGAAGACGTAGTAACGGTCAGTACTGTAGAGGAATATGCCTCATTGTTCGGTTGTCCTCCGGTATGCCATCCGTTGTTGAGTGTATGTCGGCTGTCTGCCGTGAAAGACTATATCCCTGTCGGTAAACCGGTTAGGCTGAATCTTTACACTATTACGATAAAGGACAAAACAACATGTAATGCCCGTTATGGATGGCGGACTTATGATTTTACACGGGGATGCATGAGCTTCTTTGCGCCTGGACAGGTACACAGTTGGGATGAGAAAACCGAAAACATAGGCAGGTGGGGATGGTTATTGGCCTTTCATCCTGATTTCATACGCAAATATCCGTTAGGTACGAGAATCGACCGGATGAAATTCTTTTCCTATGACGTTAGTGAAGCACTGCACATATCCGATATGGAGCGGAAGGTGGTGGAGAACATCATGGAAAACATAGAAAGCGAATACAGGCAAAACATTGATGCACATACGCAAGACATTATCGTTTCGCAACTTGAAGTCCTGCTGAATTATTCTGAACGTTTTTATACGAGACAGTTCCAAACACGCAGCAGTGTGGAGCCTGACGTCCTTGTACGGGTTAGGGGCTTGCTTCAGAAGCATATGGACGAACACCGCAGAGAGTCCATTTCCGTTAATGCCCTTGCGGGCGAACTGAACATGTCACCGCACTATTTAAGCGACCTTTTGCGCAGCCAGACCGGCATGAACACGCAACAGCATATCCACTCTTTCCTGATAGAACGTGCAAAATCTTTGTTGGTGACTACGCCGTTGTCCGTAAGCGAGATTGCATACCGGTTGGGATTTGAATATCCCCAACACTTCAACCGCCTTTTCAAGAGCAAGACGGGCATTACCCCACTGGAATACAGAAACAAGAACTGACACGTATATGGGACAAAAAGAAAACAAAGGGATATCACGCCGCACATTCCTGAAACAGCTGGGTGTTATCGGCTCTTCAGCCGGATTTTCAGCCTGCGGACACGGACAGGCCGAACAAGAGACCTTGAGCGGTAAAATGACTTACCGCACTGACCCAAAGACGGGGCGGCAAGTTTCTTTGTTGGGTTACGGGTGTATGCGTTGGCCGTCCGCCACATCTCCGCAGAAAGACGGCTGCCCGATAGACCAGCTGGCGGTTAACGATTTGATAGACTACGCCTTGGCACGGGGCGTAAACTATTTTGATACCGCTCCTGTATATGGGCGGGGCTGGTCGGAAACCGTCACGGGTAAAGCCTTGAAGCGTCATCCGAGAGAAAAGTTTTTTATCGCCACCAAGATGTCAGGGGCGTCAGACCTTTCGCGTGATAATATGATGGCCATGTATCACCGCTCGTTCCGGAATTTGCAGGTTGATTACATAGATTTTTATCTGTTGCATGCCATCGGCGGCGGAGGGATGGAACTGTTCAACAAGCGTTTCATTCAAAACGGGATGTTAGATTTCTTAATCGAGGAGCGGAGTAGGGGACGTATTCGGCATCTCGGCTGGTCGTTTCATGGTGATATTGAAGTGTTCAATCGTGTGTTGGAGATGCATGACCGCATTCATTGGGATTTCGTGCAAATCCAGCTCAACTATGTGGATTGGCGCCATGCGTCTGCTTACAATGCCGACTGGCAAAAGGCTATGGGAGATGACACTAACGCAGAATATCTGTACGAAGAATTGGCTGAGCGTGACATTCCCGTGGTTGTCATGGAGCCATTGCTTGGCGGAAGATTAGCCAGCGTTACGCAAAACGTGTTGGCACAAATGAAGCAGAAACGCCAGGAAGACAGTGTCGCCGTATGGGCGTTTCGCTTCGCCGGGTCTTTTCCGAAGGTGTTGACAGTCCTTAGCGGAATGACATACAAAGAACATCTTGATGACAATCTGCGCACATTCTCTCCTCTCGTTCCGCTGTCTGACGAAGAAAGCAAGTTCCTTGAAAACGTGGCGGAAAGCATGAAGGACTGCCAGAATATTCCCTGCACAGATTGCAAGTATTGCATGCCATGCCCGTACGGAATAGACATCCCGGGAATTTTTCTTCATTACAACAAGTGCGTAAATCACGGTAATATAACGTGAGTTCGGTATAAGAAAACGATTGAAAAAGTTGTGGGAATGAGATATT
>OHIY01000244.1_pt1 | contig 32907 bp, 31 predicted proteins | sample 1568351 | NCBI WGS metagenome assembly OHIY01 (sample SAMEA3879547, study PRJEB24766) | human gut metagenome | biome: human-associated habitat; feature: feces | place: USA | collected 1985/1987 | reverse complement strand
AATTTATTAAAAAAATAATCTATCTGTTTCGTATATAGATAATAATTGGTATCTTTGCGTACCAAAAAAACTATATATGGAAAACGTATTTATCAAGAAAGTTGCATCTTTCTTTCCAAACGAACCGGTAGGAAATGATGAAATGGAGGATTTCCTTGGACTGGTAGGTGGCAAACACTCAAGAGTAAAAAACATTATTTTGCGTCAGAATGGGATTAAAACAAGGTATTATGCTCTAGACAAGAGGCATAATACAACTCATACGAATGCGCAAATGGCCGCATTGGCTATCAACCAATTGTTTGACGATGTGGCCGGAAAAGAGAAAATCCAGGTTTTGACCTGTGGTAGCTCCATTCCAGACCAGTTGCTTCCGTCGCAGGCTTCAATGGTACATGGAGCGGCCTTCAAGCATCCGATGGAGATTTTCTCATTGGCTGGGGTTTGCCTTTCAAGCTTGATGGCATTAAAAACCGCATATATGTCAATACTGTCCAACAATTCGCACAATGCGGTATGTTCGGCTTCCGAATTAATATCACCTATTATGCTTGCAAAATTCTTTGACGAAGAAATCAAAGACATGGCACAGGTGGAAAACAACCCGATATTGGCTTTTGAAAAAGATTTTCTCAGATACATGCTCTCGGATGGAGCCGCCGCCTTATACCTGACAGACACATATGAACCTGGCAGCCTAAAAATAGAATGGCTTGAAACGGTGTCGTATGCCAATTTACAACCTGCCTGTATGTATATGTGGGCTGATTATGATGACACGGGTAATTTTAAAAGCTGGAAAAATTTTTCGGCCGATGAAATATCAAAAAAATCCATATGGAGTTTGAAACAAGACGTAAAACTTCTGAACAAGGTTGTGATAAAATATTTTGTCGACGCTATAGAACTGGCTTTAAGCCGTCATGACGTGCAAATGGACAGCATACGCTATGTCATCCCACACATATCATCAATGTATTTTTATAATAAGCTTTCAGAAGAAATAAATAGAAGGGGTATAGACTTGCCGGTTGAAAAATGGTTCACCAATTTGACAACTGTCGGCAATTGTGGTTCTGTCGCCATTTTTGCGGCATTAGATGAGCTTTTACGCACCCACCCGATGGAAAAAGAAGACAAGATACTGTTGCTCATACCGGAAAGTGGCAGGTTTTCATATGGGATTGTGCTGCTAACTGTAAAATAATTGGATTTTTTTGTTGTGGTTTGATTGCAAAGTAGTATCTTTGCATTGACTTATTGGATGCACATTCGTCTGTCTAAATGGAAATGTGGAAATTTTTTAAGGCGGCGGACAAGTGTGAGGTTCGATACCGATATGATGATATTGGTATGGAGTTTCGTGCTTGGCCAATCCTAAATTCCACAAGGACCATTTACAGGCGCGAGACTTCCATACCTTTTTATTTAAATCAACAAAAATGGAAAGCAAAGACACTCGTGAAAAGCTACTTGCAGAAACATACAAGTTACTTTTGACAAGTAATTGGGAAACGGTTACGATAGAAAGTATAGAAAAAAGCATAGGAAGAACGCGAGGTTCTATTTTTTATTTTTTTAAGAACAAACTGGCCTTGTTCTTGGAAGTTATAGAGAAAATGTTTGTTCCGGATTTTGTCATGACAAATGAATATAAAAAACGTCTTTCTAATATCACATCGCTGGAAATCTTATTATATTACAAGACGCCGTTTGAGCGTATTATAGATACTATATATGCAAAGTATAAATTCCGAATAACGATACATGATGTTTTGAATATAATACTGCAATCGGCAAAGTTTTTTCCTACATGCGGACAGCAAATAAACCGTGCCGTTTCTGAAGAAATAGCATTTATAGAAGGACTTTTTGAAAAACGTTCATGTGGCATTACGATAGACATGAATTTTTATAACCTATTTTACCTTAGGACTGGCACGGTGTTTATTGAAGCTTTCAAACAAAGCGATATGGAAACAGACTGAAATGATGTTCCATATCGCGATTGATATTCTCCGATTTCTCTTCGGTACAGAAATGGGTCTGTACAATAATTTTCCGTATTTTTATAAAACCGTGTTATGCATTCTGTTTACCTCTTTGTTTGAGGAATGCTTGCACCTCCGATGCCAAATAAAAATTTTTTCCATTGTCTTTCATATTGTAATAACGTATGAGTCCTTTTTCACGGTAACGTGCCAAAGTCCTTTGTGACACGCCGAGAAGTTCCGCCAAGTCAACGTTGTCTATCAATGTGTCACCATCAAGGCATTCCTTTAGACGATTCATGCGCTCCAGCTTCTTTTCTATCCGTGTAAAACCTTCAATCATCGTGGTTATCAGTTTCTCGAGTATTTCATTGTCAATGTATGGCATGGTTCAGTTCGTTTAGATTAATACTTATGTTCAATTTATGTAATTGATTTACATATATGAATGAAATAATCATGCCAAAACGTATTACCGTATACATATTCTAATACGTAAAGTATTGATTTATAGAAGTATAAGCCAAAATAAAAAATATACAGTTCCAAAAGTGTAAACAGGGAATATGTAAAAAGTGTAAATGGTTTACACCATGTTTACAATTTTGAAAAACGGACATGTGCTGAAATATGCTGACAAATAAATCCTTGTATTTTCATCATATCTGGTAAAAATGTACTTTTGTGCGGAAAAACAGAATAATTATGGAAATCGTGAATATCGAGGCGCAAACATTCTATAAAATGAATGGAATGCTTGAAAATCTTGTACTTCTGATTAAAGAAAGCCAATTGTGTTTACATAGACTTGATGAATGGCTCGACAATCAAGATGTATGCTTAATGACAGGTATATCAATTGGGACACTTACCATGTGGAGAAGGAGTGGGAAAATTCCTCATAGTAGGATTGATCGCAAGGTATATTATAAGAAACAGGACGTCATTGACTTTATTGTGAAAAGGTTACAAAACAAAAATTAGAAATTATGGCTAAAGAACTAATGAATGGTGAAAGCCCTGATATGGTAAGGCTTTTCAAACATTTGGAATACATTACTACATCCTTTAAAGAACATTCGGAGCGATTCAGACCCGTATTTAACGGCGAACGTTACCTTACAGAGATAGAATTGGCACAGCAACTAAAATTAACACAACGAACTCTGATAGAGTACCGCAAAACCGGCATACTTCCTTATTATAAATTTGGAGGGCGTATTTTATACAGGGAAAGTGATATTGTCGATTTATTGGAAAGAAATAAGGTGGAGGCATTCAGAAGATAATAATCAAAATAAAACTATAGAGTCTTTGGTAACTATATGCAATCTTATAGCTTAAACTTTGTTGAACCCAAATTAGAAATAATAGAAACATCATTCTCTAATGACGATTTGGATTAGCAAATTCATACTTGTTGACAGTTGCAGATTCTTAACAAGTTTTTCTACGACAGGATTTTCCTGCGATAATAATGTTTTGTTATTCTTTTCAGGTTTTCCAATATTAATGCTATCACTAATTCAAGTATATCATAACTTATTTCTTATGCACAATGAAGCAGAAATATTTCCATAAATATATGTTGAATCATGTATCATTTAGCCCCAATAGGTCATTAGAAACGTTATTTCATATATTCCTAATGACTGCCATTAGAAAAACGGCTCTGTATATAGCTGATTCATAATTATTTAGTAACTTTACCACGGTTAAAAAGTATGAGATTTGATGCGAGATTGTGACATAAAGTTCGTGAACAAGGAGATAACCCCGTTCGGTGGGCTTCCCCTGTTTCTTCAAGCTGCTTGAAGAATGCCGTTTCGATGAGCGCCTGGAGCAAAGCGGCATAACGGTTCAAGATTCCAACCGGGGCTACAAGCCGTTCCAGTTAATATTGGGCTTGTTCGCAGGCGTATGGTGCGGAGCGAGTTGCTTTGGGCATCTTGACGTGGTACGTTATGATACGGTGCTCTGCAAGTTGCTCGGCTGGGAACGCGGTGCAGACCACAGGGTATACCAACGTTACTTCAACAAGTTCTCGCAAGCCGTCAACCAGCGCGTGTTCGGCTGGCAGTTCGGCTGGTTCTTCTCAGAGCTGGTGTTTGACAATTACACCCTGGACTTCGACTCCATGATGATAGTCCGTGAGGGGAGCCAGGAGGGCGCGGCCAAGGGATATAACCCCAAACGGCCGGGACGCCCGTCGTACCATCCCCTCCTGGTCTTCGTCTCGGATGTGAGGATGATAGCGAACTATTGGCTGCGTTCTGGGAACACCGCTTCGAGTACAAACTACATTACTTTCCTTGAAGACACGCTGTTAAGGCTCGGCGGCAAGCGTGTGGGGCTGGTCCGCATGGACAGCGGCTTCTTCGCCAAGGACATACTTGACTGCCTGGAAAAGAAGGAGTTGCACTACATCGTGACCTGCCGGTTCAACAACCGCATCAAGTACAGCCTGACCCATGAATGCGCATGGGTGGAGATTACCGACGGGCTTGAAATATCCGAAATGACATACCAGGCGAACGGTTGGGAAAAGCCGAGGCGCATAATGATGGTCAGGCAGGAAATGGAGAAACGTCCGAAGGCGGCAGGCAAACAAATCAGGCAATTGGAGCTTTTCGAGGACGGAAACGATTTCGGCAAGTACCGCTACAGCTGCCTCGTCACCGATTTGGAACTGCCCGCCAAGATAGTGTACGATTTGTATCGGGGAAGGGCGGATTCCGAGAACAGGATTAAGGAGCTGAAGTACGACTTCTCCATTGATGACTTTGTCGCGCACAACTTCTTGACGACCGAGGTTTGCGGCTACTTTATTGTCTTGGCATACAACTTCATGTCACTGTTCCGCCATGCCCTTATTAATTCCAACAAAAAGCAGTTCCTCAAGACCATCCGCTACGAGTTGATCTCAACCCCAGCTTATTTGGGCAGGACAAAAGACAAGCACATACTTTATTTGGCAAGGTCATTAAAGACAAGGCAATCTTTTCTTTCCATATGGGAGAAGCTAAAGGATTTTTCACTGCCTTACTGCACCTGAAAACTTCCTAATGACCAATTTGGGTTTAGTTATACTAAATACAAAAAATGGGAATCCAGGATGATTAAACCTTAAGAAAAAAATAAATAAAATCTCGAAATGCTTAAATTCAGAACATCTATCCTTTTGTTATCTGAGATAAAAATGGTATATTTGCAATGGATTATCTTATATACAATGCCCTAAAAAAAATAGAGTCTTGTATATTGATGATAATATTTATATAAATATCAAAGAACAACAATATATTATGTCTCAATTAGAAGTAAGATTTACTCTTAAAGGTGAGCAGAGCGAAAAAACTTTCTTTCTTAGAAATGAGGGTGAGAAATTCTATCTGATGGGAGACTCAACAGATAGTGAAAAGTTTGTCGTTAAGAAAGATGAATTTACCAATATTTTTACGTTAGAAAATCCAAATGTCTTTGAAGAGCCGCTATATGTTATTGAGGAACGGATGGTTGGGCTTTCAGAGAATTGGATAGAAGCACAATCACAAGGTCTGGAAGCAGACAATGATGAAACAAAACAATCCTATAAGCCTGGCTATGGACCTAAGGATATCATAGTTAATCCAGACAACTATAGTATAAGTGATTTAATGCGTATGGTGGAACAAGGTGATATTGAAATAGCACCTCGCTTCCAGCGTAATTTTGTTTGGGATAAGACTCGTCAAAGTCGTTTGATAGAGTCTATTTTTCTTGGTTTACCTTTGCCAGCAATTTATCTCAGCGAGTATGATGACGGCCGCATGACTATAGTGGATGGCTTACAACGTATAAGTACCATAAGAGATTTTATGAACGACAAGTTACGCTTGTGTAACATGGAGTATTTTGATTACTGCAACGGTATGACGTTTTCTGAACTTCATTTGCCAAATTTACAATTAAGACGATTTTACCGTACGCAGATAACGTGCTTTAAAATTGACTATCGCTCTCCAAACCAGTTAAAATATGATCTTTTCAAAAGACTTAACACTGGTGGAAAAGCATTGAACGATCAAGAGATTAGAAATTGTCTTTCTAGAAGTAATGTTCAAGAGACATTATATAGTATGGTATCTTCCAAAGAGTTCAAATTTGCGACTTGTGACAGCATAAAGGATACTAGAATGGCAGCACAGGAATCTGCATTACGGTTCATTTGTTTCTATAATCTTTATACAAACGCTTCTAATTTGACTGGATATGATGGAAATATGAGTCGCACCTTAGATTCGTGCGTAGAAAAACTAAATGATGTTCCAATAGAAGAATTGAACAAGTATGTTGACTTGTTTAAGAATAGCATGAGACAAGCTTATTCTTTATTTGGCAACTATGCATTCAGAAAAGTCGCCACTAATTATAATCACACGAGAAAAAGTACTATTAACAAATCGTTGATGCTAGCTATTTCTGTTCTTTTAGCTGCTCATAGCGAATATTGTGAAAAGACAGAAAAAAGAGAACTTACAGGTGAATTGGCAATGTTGCTAGAAAACGATGGACAACTTCGTGATGCAATATCATGGAGTACTTCAACTAAGAAAAATATTCTCTATGTATTTGAGTGTATAAAGAAGAATCTGTTTGACAAATTTTTATTAAGCAAAAATGAATAAATTGAATCTGAATATTGATGGCTTTAAATGTTTCAAAGAAGAGGCCTTCTTTGAATTTAACAATATAACGTTGTTGACAGGAGCTAATTCTGTAGGCAAGAGTTCTGTTATTCAGTCATTGCTTCTTTTGAAAGCAATCTCTCAAGGCAGTTTCTCAGATTCCGATTCATTAATCGAATTAAATTTGAACGATGAAGAATATGCCCTGAATCTTGGCACATACGATGACATCAAAAACAAGTCGAATGACGATTATGAGGATTTTATGAATCCAGATTCAAAGGATATAAAATTCGTGTTAGATGGAGCTGTAGCACATATAAGGATTCAAGATAACTTAGAAGCTGACAATAAAATTCAAGTGAGAGCTGATAAGCAATCACTCATTCAAATAAAAGAATATTTGGACTGCGGCTTTATATATCTTAATGCAGAGCGTCAGGCTCCTCGTTATGAATACAAGAATGCAGATAATAATGAATTTTGTGATTGTCATGGCAGAAATACGGGCGATGTCATTCAAAGACACGAGACAGATAATTGTTCGCCAATACGATCTTTTGATTTTTCTGTGGGAAAGAAGTGGAAGGTTGAACTGGATAAATGGATAGAATACATCTTCCCTGGTATTAGGCTGCAAATCTTACCGTCCACAAAAGACAGCTATCAGGTCAAAGTACTTGGCAACGTTGCACCCAACGTTGGCTTTGGTATCACCTATGCTCTTCCTATCCTCGTAAGTGGTCTGACCGTACAGAAAGATGGTATATTGATTGCTGAGAATCCAGAGGCTCATCTTCATGCTAAGGCTCAATCAAATATGGGTTACTTTCTTGCACGGATGGCCGCTGCAGGTATACGTGTCATTATAGAAACGCACAGCGAACATATTGTTAATGGCATTCGTAGAATGATTGCTCAGAAACAGACCGAAATGTCTGCGGATGACATAACCATTTACTTCTTTCAAGATAAGAATGGAGATAAAAAAATAATAAACATAGGCATGGATAATAAGGGTAATCTATCTGCATTTCCTGAAGATTTTTTTGATCAGGTAAGGCAAGATACCCTTGCTATACTACGTATTGATAAAAGGCAACATGAGTAAAACGATGAAAAGCGGTAATATTTTCGTTGACAAAGAAGGTACTAATATCTGTAATATTAAAGTAGAAAAGCGTAATCAGGTATTACGTGAGTATTATGTGATGCGTGAGTATGCAAAGAAAAACAAAGATAAGTTCTTTTATGTCAATGCACAAGAATGGGAGGATTTCTTTTGTAATACATGGTCTTCAGACAGTCCATATTGGGAAGGTGTAGATATGACATATATTACATCTCTTCAAGTTTGTGCATATCCTCAAAAGTTAATTGATGACATTTCAGAATTTGAAGCTTTGCCTGAACCCAAAAGTCATGGAGGGTATGGGTATGATGGACATCCATCTGAAGGTTATGTTCATAACATAAGATCATGGAAGATGTGGCATAGCGAATTCTACTATGAACATCCTGAAGAAATTGATTGGGAAGGGACTAATGGAATTATGCCATGCCGTGATAAGGTGATTGAAATCTTACGACAAGAACTGCTTGATTTACAATCTAAATTGGAACCCGATGGTAGTAATAATATAGGTTTACCACATAAGAAATTTCGTAAGTTGAAATATACAAATTGGAACGATGCTACTGATGAAACAATTGTATCAGAACATAACGATATTGTAATTAGACACCAAGGTGAAAATTTAAAAGCATATTCTGAAAAAATCGGTACATTAATTTGTTCTGTTAATTATTATCATCATGAAACTGAGTTAGAAGAACTTGAAAAAGACCACGGTAATACGAATGTTTCTATAATATTCAGTATAAAGAAAAACGATAAATATCAATTTATTTCGATAGATACAGCACATGGAAAATTTGAATTATGTGATGATTCTGGAACTCATAAAGGCGAGATAAGATTTGATGGTAGTTCAAATGGTATTGATACTATTGAGGACAGCCATGGACTTTGTTGTATAGCAGAATGGAAAAAAAAGTATGGTAAATAACTATATAAAAATGTCGTGACATCTTGTAAGAAAGAAAAATTTTTCGTACTTTTGCACTGTCATAAAGATGATGATAGTAAATTATTGAAATAAGATGAAAGTTTCATGTAGTCTGATTCGGTGGTTTCAATGATTTTCAGATATATCAAAACGCTATGCACCAGGCATTTACGGGCAGGATAAATGATATGTTCGATTCCTGGTGGTACCACTCCTCCTTTCATTAGCCCTGTTCGTTTCATACGGCAGGGTTTTCTTTTTTTATGTATATTCCGTGTTTTTTCACCATAAACGGCCGCAGATGTGCCGTTAATATAACGTTCGGTTTATTTTTTTCGACCGTGATGTCACGTTTTGCCGGTTTATACGTCCGTTATATGTAAAGGCATGAAACCGGAAGAGTTCAACCATACGATAGTTCCGATGCGCGCCGGCCTGAAGGAGCAGGCACGCCGGATGACGGGAGACGATGCCCTCGCCGAGGATTTGGTGCAGGAAGTCATGCTCCGGATGTGGAGCATGCGCCAGTCGCTCGAGCGGTATTCCGATAAGCGGGCGCTGGCCGTCACCATCCTCAGGAACATGGTGTGCGACCGCTGGCGGCACTCCCGTCTGGAGCAGGGCAAGCCCTCCGACGGCGGCGAACCCGTGGCCGAGGACCTTACCGCGGAGCGTCATGACGAAGCGGAGCTGGTGAGGCTTATCGTCGAGCACCTGCCGCCGCTGCAGGCCCGGATATTCCGAATGAAGGAAATTGAGGGCTATGACAGCAAGGAGATAATGCAGATAACCGGCTGCTCGGCCGAAAGCCTGAGGCAAAACCTTTCGAGGGCACGGCGGAAGATACTCTCCGACTTTACAAAACTGACACGTATGAGAGTGAAAAACAATGTAGACGACACAACAGGGAGGACACTATCATGAAACAGGAAACACGTATCCAGGCTTTGCTCGACAAGTATCTTGACGGCGCCACGTCGGCCGCCGAGGAGCAGGAGCTGCGCCGTTATTTCGCCTCTGCCGGCGAAGGAGTGCCCGATAGATGGGTTCCGTTCAAGGCACTGTTCGCTTATGTCGACACCGAGAGGCAGGCTGAAGCACCGCTTACGGTACCCCATTCGAGGGCGAAGGCGCGCCTGCGGCTCTTCATTACGTCGGCCGCCGCTGCCGCCGTGATAGTCTTTGCCGTGATAATGTACGGCAACCGCCGTCCCGAGAGTTACGCCGTGATAGACGGGAAGGTGTACACCGACCGTGCCACCGTTACCGACGAGGCGCTCGACGCGCTGCAGATAGTGTCGTCAGACTTCGGCGACTCCTTCGACGCACTTCAGTTAATGCAATGAACGTAAATCCGAAATACGATGGAAAAGATAATTCAACATACAATGGGATATGGCTTATGGCGGCGCATAATGCTGTCGGCGGTTATGGCGCTGGCCTTCGCCCTCGGCGCTTCCGCCCAGCAGGGGCTTGCCGTCGACAACGTGTTCAGGCGCTTCGGGCACGCCAAGGGCTGCACGATGGTTGAGATGCACGACGCCGAACTGAAGGGATATAAGCTACAGGTGTACAAGAGCTTGACCTACAAGAACCTACAGCCTGACATCGACCCGTACCTGAAGGCCGACCGCAAGAACGCCAAGAAGATACGCGAGGTGGTCCAGAGCGGGCGCATAGTGAGCGGATACTACATGATGTCGCCGCTCGGCGGGGGCGTCAACCGCTACGTTCTGTTCAGCAATCCGCGCGGAAACTCCGGAGCGGTGATATACATCGAGGGCCGGCTTACGCCCGACGACATAATGAAACTGTGTTATTCAAGCATGTAAAACATAAACATCCGTAATATGAAACATCTTATTTTTATGCTCGCGGCACTGCTGCCAATGCTGGCGTTCGCCGCCGACGAGAACGACACCACGTTCACCGTGAAGGACAAGAAGATAGTGGTGGACGTCAATGACGACAAGACCGTCGTGACGGTTTACAACAAGAACGGCTACGAAATGTCGAAGACGCGCGAACTGGAGTTCATCGACGGCCAGGAGGTAGAGCGCGTCTACGTGGGCTCCCCGTTCGTTCCGGCAGAGAATCTGCAGAACATCAAGTTCCGCCCTCATTACCCTACGGTGTGGTTTGGGTTTACTGCGCCGTCAAAAGGGGTGTTCTCCAGCAGTAAGGGTGACACCCACCTGCGCCGCTCAAAGTCGTTCGAGCTTGGCTTTACGCCGTGGTCGGTAGCCTTTCCGTTCAACAAGGCCCGCACGTTCGGCCTCACTGCGGCCGTACAGGTGGCGTGGGTTCACCAGTGTTTCCAGAAGGATTACGGCGTAAGCCAGGACGGAGACCGCTTTGTCTACACGCAACTTGACCCTCGGGCGAAGGGCAACAATATGAACTATGCCGCCTTCCGGCTGCCCGTAATGCTGTCGTACCAGGAGGATTACAGCAACGCCCAGATGTCGCTCGGCCTCTCCTTCGAGGTCAGGACGAACGCAAGTTACCGCCTTACGCCCGCCGACGGCATGACGACCGACGGCTATCCCGACTACCTGAGGCTGCGCCGTTGTGGCCTTAACCTTGAGTATTCGCTCAGCATAGGGCCGGTGATTATGTCGGCAACGGTCGGACTTACGCCCCTGTTCAAGACCCAGACGGGCACCAATGCGTACATGCATTCGGCTAAATTGGGCGTTGACGTACTCGAGCTTTGCCGCATGCTGAAGGGCAACGGAAAGAAAAAATAACATAAAAAATTTGTATCCTGCACACTAAACAGCCGTGTCATGGCGTATTATTGTTGGAGCCTGACGGCTTCGGCAACCGTAAACCACGAACGTTATGCTCCTAAAGACACTGTTTATAGCAATCCCCTTCTGCGCCGCCACACTGACGTCGGCCGCGCAGAAGGGGATTGTCGGTCGTATAGACAGCCTGCTCGAGGTAAGGCAGAAGCGGTCGGCGGCGCGTTACGACACGGCCTATATTGCCAAACCGGAGCAGCGCTGGACGGTAAAGTTGCGTGCTAACATGTCGGGAACCGACCTCAACGCCGACGGCGTAATGAGTGGAGAGCCGTTCAGGACGAAGCTCGAGGCAGAGGCTAAGGCTACCGTCGGCGCCAGCGTAAGCTACCGCGGCCTGTCGCTTTCGCTGATGTTGAATCCCGCGAAGCTGTCGGGTCGTGACAGAGATTACGAGTTTAACTTCACAAGTTACGGTCGCCGCTTCGGTTTTGACTTCACTTTTACTCAGGCCAAGACGTTCAGTGGTACGATGACGAGCGGCGGAACGGATACTGACATAGCCTCGGGGCAGGTTGGCATGACAACGTATCAGGGCAACGCATACTACGTTTTCAACCATCGCCGTTTCTCGTTTCCTGCCGCCTTCACGCAGTCGCAGGTGCAGAGGCGCAGCTGCGGCTCGTGGCTGCTTGGCCTGTCGGCTTTCTCGGGCAGGGTAGACGCGGCCGGGGGAGTGATGACCGAGGACGCGGCACGCATGTCGATGTTCGGCGTAAGCATAGGTGCTGGCTATGCGTACAACTTTGTAGTGGGTCGCAGGTGGCTGCTCCATCTGTCCACTACGCCGCAATACTTGGTGGTGTCGCGCAACAGGCTTACCGTTGACGGCGAGCGGCGTAAGGCTCCGTTCAAGTTTTTCTCGTCGGTGAATGTCGTGGGCCGTCTGGCAGCCGTGTACAATTTCGGCAATAAGTTCGTGGGGATGACGGCCGTGGTGAACGTCCTGCGCCAGGGCGACGATGACATCCTGCTAACCGAAAGCGTGAAATGGAGGGCACGTCTGTTCTACGGTTTCAGGTTCTGAAGCCGTTTATAATGATATCGGATATCAGTGTTTTTGCCAATGTCGGCACACGTTGATTAAACAAAAAATGCCCGTTCGCAAGATACGGGCATTGATATTCCTATGTTTCTGATGATTATTTTAGCGTCTTGGCAAGCCAGTCGGCAGCCAGCGAGGCTGCGTATTCGGTGTTGCGTGTAAAGCTATGGTCCTCGCCCGGGATGAGCGTTATGCTGCATTCGGGCATTACCCGGCTGAACCGTTGGCCGTAAGTGTATGGTACAACTCGGTCTGCCATGCCGTGTATGACGAGCGCCGGGCCGCCAAAGCGCGCCGCCGTGTCGTATATGGGCAGGTCGAGCGCCGTCTGTACGTACGCCCTTCCGAGTTTGTGGCCTGACGGCAGGGCAATGTATTCGGGCAAATGCCACGGGTCGTACATGGCTCCCATCGTGTTGCCTCTCAGCGCGTCGTCACGCAGAACGGCGGCAGGCGCCATCAGCACTACGCTTCGCACTACGCCGCTGCCCAGCCGTCCGGCCGTCATGGCGGCCACTACGCCGCCCTGTGAGTGGCCGAGCAGCGAGATGTCGGCCGTGGTAGGCAGGTTGCGTACGAAGGATATGACGGCCATTGCGTCGTCAATCTCGTTCGGTACGGTCATGTTGACGAAATCGCCCTCGCTCCGTCCGTGGCCGTTGAAGTCGAACCGCAATACTCCTATGCCGTATTCGTTCAGGCGTGATGTGATGTTATCGAACAGGCTGCCGTTCATGTCGCCGGTGAATCCGTGGTACAGTATCACCATGTGGCATTTCTCCCCGGGCTTGATTACGGGCAGTTGCAGCCGTGCGGCAAGCTTGCCCATAGAGCCGTTTATGGATAGCGTGGAGTCAGTTTGCGCCGAAGCGGTGGCGCAGCATAGTGCAACGGCCATGGCCGCGATGGTTTTTCTAAGTTTCATTACTGTATGTTTAATTGTCAGACGTAAGCCTTCATGGTGCTGCCGGGGGCTTCGGCGCCGCGGGCGGCAGGCCTGTCGGCCGTCTGCAAAGTTAATAAATAATGCCGGAAAGCGTGTATGTATGGCGGTGAAAAAGTGTACATGTCACCGCCGTGGGCGGCCTTTTGCGTAAGCGTTTGGCGCCGCCTTGTAAGTGGCTGGTAGTCATGGCCTCTGAGAAATGCCGTCTTTTACCTTCTAAAAGGCGGCATTTCGCGTTGTAAAAGACGGTCTTTAGGAAGCTAAAAGGTGGCCTTTCGCAATCCTCGTGACATGGAAAAAGATAGTCTGTAGCTATGTGGCATACAGACAGCGTAACGTATTTTGCCTGCACGGGAGTGTCGGTAGAATTGACAACGGAGCGCATGCTTTATGGCGTGGCGTGCCTCACACTCCCATATTTGCTTTTTTATCAGTAAAAAAATACCGTCGCAGGCTGTTTTTCGGATTATTTTTTCTATTTTTGCAACATCGGAATTACAAAAACACATATATTCTTATAAACTACAAAACTATGGATTTAGTACAACAAATCATTGCGCGCGCGAAGAGCGACAAGCAGCGCATTGTGCTTCCCGAAGCCACCGAGGAACGCACTTTAAGGGCAGCCGACATGGCGCTGGCCGACGAAGTGGCTGACATAATACTGATAGGCAGTCCGGCCGAAATCAACGCCTGCGCCGAGAAATGGGGACTGACGCACATCGGCAAGGCCACCATTGTTGACCCTGAGAACAACCCCAAGAGTGAGGAGTATGCCGCACTGCTTGCAGAATTGCGCAAGAAGAAGGGCATGACCATCGAGCAGGCCCGCGAGCTTGTCAAGAATCCGCTCTACTTAGGATGCATGATTATCAAGACGGGTGGCGCCGACGGCCAGATTTCAGGTGCGCTGAGCACTACCGCCGACACGCTGCGTCCAGCCCTGCAAATCATCAAGTGCGAGCCCGGAGTGACATGCGTAAGCGGCGCAATGCTGCTCATCTCAAAGCAGAAACAGTACGGAGAGGACGGCGTTTTGGTTGTTGGCGACGTAGCCGTAACCCCCGTTCCCGACGCACAGCAGCTGGCACAGATAGCCGTATGCACGGCAGAGACGGCAAAATCAGTTGCCGGATTCGCCGACCCGCGCGTGGCAATGCTTAGCTTCTCGACAAAGGGCAGCGCCTCTCACGAGGTAGTTGACAAGGTAGTCGAGGCAACCAGGCTGGCCAAAGAGCTTGCGCCCGAGCTGAAAGTTGACGGCGAAATGCAGGCCGACGCGGCCCTCGTGCCCGAAGTAGGGGCGAAGAAGGCTCCCGGAAGCGAGATAGCAGGCCACGCCAACGTGCTGGTATTCCCCTGCCTCGAGGTAGGTAACATCGCCTACAAGCTGGTTCAGCGCCTCGGCGACGCCGTAGCCCTCGGCCCCATCCTGCAGGGTATCGCCCGCCCGGTTAACGACCTCAGCCGCGGCTGTTCGGTCGACGACGTATATAAGATGATAGCAATCACCGCCTGCCAGGCGATGGACGCGAAAAAGTAAATTCAACGTTGTAGTTAGAAGTAGTTAACAGTAGTTAGAGTAGTTAAAGTCAAATGCCTTAATGACGAGTCGTTTTGAAGACATCTTAGCGTGGCAAAAGGCTTACAGTTTTGTACTGGCTGTATATAAAACGGCTAATACCTTTCCTGAATGTGAGCGCTTCGGACTATGCTCACAGTTTAAGCGTGCGGCAGTATCCATACCTGCAAATATAGCCGAAGGCTACAAGAAATTGAGCAAGGCCGATAAGTTAAGATTCTACAACATAGCTCAGGGCAGTTTGGAAGAATGCAGATGTTATGTCCACTTGTCAAAAGACCTTGAATATATCGACGATGTAGCCTATGGCAATTTAAGTTCATTGCTCGAAGATACAAGCCGACTTCTCAACGCATACTGCAAAGGAGTGATAAACAACGGTTACAATAAGGATATCCAACAAGACTATTGACTTTAACTACTCTAACTACTTTTAACTACTTTAACTACCATCAAAAACATCCAACAATGAAAATATTAGTATTGAATTGCGGCAGCTCGTCCATAAAGTACGCTCTTTACAACATGGACGACAAGTCTGTCATGACGTCGGGCGGTGCCGAGCGCGTCGGCCTTGACGGAGCGTTTGTAAAAGTGAAAATGCCCGACGGCACGAAGAAAAAGGTGATGCACGACATTCCCGAGCATACCGAGGGGGTTAAGTTCATCTTCTCGCTGCTTACCGACCCTGAGATAGGAGTCATCAAGAGCCTTGACGAAATAGGCGCTGTGGGCCACCGCATGGTACACGGAGGCGAGAAGTTCAACAAGAGCGTGGTGCTTAACGATGAAGTGATAGAGGTGTTCAAGTCAGTCAGCGACCTTGCCCCGCTGCACAATCCCGCCAATCTCAAGGGCGTGATGGCCGTCAGCGAGCTTATGCCGGGCCTGCCGCAGGTAGGCGTTTTCGATACGGCCTTCCACCAGACAATGCCCGCCCACTCTTATCTTTACGCCGTTCCGTACGACCTTTACGAGAAATATGGAGTGCGCCGCTACGGCTTCCACGGAACCAGCCACCGCTATGTGTCGCAGCGTGTGTGCGACTTCCTCGGCGTGAAGTATGAAGACAAGAAGATAATAACCTGCCACATAGGCAACGGAGGCAGCGTAGCAGCAGTGCAGAACGGCAAGTGCGTTGACACGTCAATGGGCCTGACGCCGCTCGAAGGCCTCATGATGGGCACCCGTAGCGGTGACATCGACGGCGGAGCGGTGACCTTCCTCGAGAAGAAACTCGGTCTCGGACCTGACGAAATGTCGAACTTGCTCAACAAGAAGAGCGGCGTACTCGGCATAACCGGTATCTCATCGGACATGCGTGAGATAGACGACGCCGTGGCTGCGGGCAACGAACGCGCAAAGCTTGCGCTCGACATGTACAACTACCGCATAAAGAAATACGTGGGAGCTTACGCCGCAGCCATGGGCGGATGTGACATCATTGTGTTCACCGCGGGCGTAGGCGAGAACCAATACCAAATGCGTGAGGCGGTATGCAAGGACATGGAGTACATGGGAGTGAAGCTTGATGCCGAGAAGAACAAGGGCATACGCGGCGAGGAAGCTATCATTTCAACCCCTGACTCGAAGGTTACCGTATGCGTAATCCCGACCGACGAGGAGCTTATGATTGCCACCGACACGATGAACCTGCTGAAGAAATAAGGCTTATTCTGCATAAAGCGTCTCTTTTCCGACAATGTGGAAGGAGGCGCTTTTTTATTTTCCTGCTTAAAACTTATCAGTCTGCTATGAACAAAAGGATAGTAACTTTCGGGGAGATGCTGCTCAGGCTGACCACTCCCGGTAATCTGCGCTTGCAGCAAGCGAGGTATTTTGACGCCAATTTCGGCGGCAGTGAGGTTAACGTTGCAATCTCTGTTGCCACTTACGGGGGAGACGTGGCGCTGGTTACGGCGCTGCCCGACAATCCGCTTGGCCGCGTATGCCTGATGAAGTTGCGCGAACACAGCGTGTCGACGGACAACATCATGATGGTAAAGGGTGAGCGCCTGGGCACGTATATCGTCGAGAAAGCTGCCGATATGCGTGCCGCGTCGGTTATATATGACCGTAAGGACTCGGCTTTCGCCCATCTTGTGCCGGGCAGGATAGACTGGCGACGGGCTTTCGGCGGCGCCGGAATATTCCACTGGTCGGGCATTGACGCCGCCCTGACGCAAGGACTTACCGACGTATGCCATGAGGCTATAGGGGTAGCCGACGGCATGGGGCTGAGTATTTCGTGTGATATCAACTACCGTAAGAACCTCTGGCAATATGGCAAAAGCGCCGAGGAGGTGCTCTTGCCGCTGATGGAATATAGCGACATCGTGTTCGGCAGCGCCGGCGAATACGAAAAGGCGCTGGGCATTAAGGCTCCGGCGTTCGGCGCGAAGAACGCCGATGCCGAGGTGGATACTGAGCTGTTCGGTAATTATTGTGCCGATGTTAGCCGGCGTTTGCCGCGTTGCAAGCACATGTTCGTTTGCCTGCGCAATGTCATGACGACGGAACATCACACCATTGCCGGCGTGCTGTATTCGGGCGGAAGGCTGTTTGCCACACGAGTTTATGAAATCAACAACGTGATAGACAGCATGGGCGTAGGCGATGCTTTCGTAGGGGCAATGCTCTACGCGTTCCAGAATTATGATGGCGACCAGGCCAAACTTGACTTCGCAACGGCAGGAGCCGTGCTCAAGAATACCGTCGTAGGCGACTACAACATGGTGACCACGGACGAGGTCGAGGCGCTGGTTAAAGGCGGAAACGCTGAGATGAGAAGATAATGTTTGAAAGTGAGAGGGTGAGAAAGTGAGAAGGTGAGAACGAGGATATTATGATTTGTCTGCATGTTCTCACCTTCTCACTTTCTCACCTTCTCACTTTCAAGTCACAGTCTGCTTTCTCCCTCGACGTATTCCTCGAGGAACAGATGTTCGCCATCGAACACAACGTAGGTGAACTGCCATATCCAGTCGCCGATGATCATCATCCGCGTCTTGCGCGATAGCATGAGGTCAAGTTCTATATGGCGGTGGCCGTAGATGAAGTAATCGATGTCCGGATGGGTCTTCATGTACTGTTTTGTGTACAGCACGAGGGCCTCCTTGTCCTCCCCCTGGTATGGAGGCTCTTTTCCGTCGGCGCGTTTCATGCGGCTGTGCTTGGCCCATGTCAGTCCGAACCATACGCCCCAGCGCGGGTGCAGCGAGCTGAACAGGCGCTGGCATGTGCGGTTATGGAACATGCGGCGTATGAAGTTGAACTTCGGGTCGTGGTCGCCAAGTCCGTCGCCGTGCGCAAGATAGAATATCTTTCCGTATATTTCGGTCGTTATGGGTTTGGTATGCAGGATTACGCCGCATTCTTTTTCAAGGTAGCCGAACGACCAGATGTCGTGGTTGCCGGTGAAGAAGTGCACCTCTACGCCCATGTCCGTCAGTTCGGACAGCTTGCCCAGAAAGCGTGTGTAGCCTTTGGGCACGACGTATTTGTACTCATACCAGAAGTCGAACATGTCGCCCAGGAGGTATATGGCGGCGGCCTTGTCCTTTATGTCGTCAAGGAAGCGCACCAGCCTTCGCTCCTGCGTGCGTGCGTGGTCGATGGCCCATGAGCCCAGGTGGGCGTCGGATAATATGTAGATGTTCTTGCGCATAGATAATGATTTTTGATTGGAGTTAAGTAGTTAGAAGGAGTGAAGGAGTTAAGACGAATGCTTTGTCGGCATTAACACATTATTCAATTAATTCTATCAAGAGTAAATTCTGACAGTCAAGGCATTTGTCTTAACTCCTTTACTCCTTCTAACTTCTTAACTCCTCGCTTTTAAGAGTAAAAGCCTTTTACTCCAGCCCCAGCTCCAGCTTTGCCTCCTCGCTAAGCATGCTTTGGTCCCATGCAGGCTCGAATACGAGGTTTACCGTGGCCGATTTTACCCCTTCGAGCGAGTCTACCTTCTGCCTTACGTCCTCGAGGATGAAGTCTGCCGCTGGACACGTCGGCGCGGTGAAGGTCATGTCGATGTCAACGGTAGCGTCGTCCTTGACGTCAATCTTGTAGATGAGGCCCAGGTCGTAGATGTTAACGGGTATTTCTGGGTCGTATACGGTCTTCAGCACGTCTACGATTCTCTCCTCTATTTTTGTCTTTTCCTCTTGAGTCATGTTTTAAAATGTTTTTCGTTCTTACAAAGATAATGTAAAAATGACGCATGGCAAAATTTATTCGGTCTTTTTTGTAACGGCATGTTGCCGCCTGGCAGGGCCCTGTTTTACGGCGGTTTGCCGCCGGATTCGTAACGTGTTGATAGTCAGCGTGTTTGTAATTGACGGTCTTTTATACAGCGAAAGGCCACCTTTTGCATTGTAAAAGGTGGCCTTTCGTCTTGCGTTTTGCCGCCATTCGGACGGCGGCCTGTCGCGTCAGTATTTGAAGGAGCTGCCTCCGAGGAACTCACGGAGCAGCGACGTGGGCGGCAGCTGCCGGTTGGGCACCGGCGTGATGTACTTCAGGAACTTGAGCAGACGGTACGCCTCGGCGTGCTCCTCGGCGTTCTCGGGCACGAGTTCGAGCAGCGGCTCGGCCTGGCTTTTTATCACGGCGAGCTCGAACAGCAGCGCCGTGTTGAACATAACGTCGGCGTTTTCCTGGTACGGGAATATCCACTTGTTCTCTCCGGCGCGCACGCTGGGCCACCGCTTGATGGTCTCCAGTGCGCTCACTCCACGGTATTTGTAGTCGCGGATGATACGCCGCAGCAGGCGGTTGTCCGTCGTCGGTATGTAGTTGTGGGTATCGAGCAGTATGGTGGTAAGCGCCGATGCGTAGACACGGAACTTCTGCCCTTCGGGTATCTGGGCGGTAAGCTCGGGGTTAAGGGCGTGTATCCCTTCCACAACGAGCACTTCTTCAGGCTTCAGGCACAGCCTGCGGCCGCTCTTCTCGCTGCGCCCCGACTGGAAGTTGTACCGCGGCAGCTCCACCTCCTCGCCCGCGAACAAGGCGTTGAGCTGCTTGTTCAGAAGCTCGATGTTCAGCGCGTACAGGCTTTCGTAGTCGTATTCGCCGTTGTCGTCCTTTGGCGTAAGCTCGCGGTCTACGAAATAATCGTCGAGCGATATCGGCACGGGTTTGACCCCGCAGGTGAGCAGCTGGATTGACAGACGCTTGCAGAACGTAGTCTTTCCGCTTGACGACGGTCCCGAAATGAGCACCATCCTCACTCCCGGGCGTGCCGCAATCATGTCCGCTATCTGCGAAATCTTCTTCTCCTGGAGCGCCTCCGATACATTTACAAGCTCTGTCGAATGGCCGGCCTTGACGGCTTCGTTGAAGTCGCCGACGGTAGACATGCCCAGGATTTTCTGCCAGCGGTGGTGCTCCTTGAATATCTCGAACATCTTGTCCTGCTTAACCAGGTCGCCCAGGCGTGACGGGTCGTCGCGCGACGGAATGCGCAGCAGCATGCCGTCGTAGTATTTCTCGAGGCCGAAAAGGTACAGCTGGCGCGTGTTTGTGAGCAGAGTGCCGTAGTAATAGTCCTTGTATCCGTCTATCTCGTAGTATGTCGTGTAGAGCGAGCCGACGCTTCTTAACAGCTTGACTTTCGACGTCATGCCCATCTCCGTGAACATGTCGATTACCTCCTCGGTGCTGCATTCGTGGCGGCGGATAGGTATCGCCGCGTCGATTATCTGCTGCATGCGCTCACGCACGGCACGGGCGTCTGCCTCGGTGATGGGCCGGCGCATGTTGATGTTGCAGTAATATCCGTTCGATACCGGTATGTCTATCACCACGTCGGCGCCGGGCCACAGGTCGTGTACGGCCTTGCAGAGCACGAAGAACAGTGTTCTCGTGTAGGCACGTGCGCCCGACGGCGACTTTATGTCAAGATACTCTATGTCCTTGTTGTGGTAAACCCTGAAGTGCAGGCCCTCAACCTTGTTGTTCACTTTTGCGCTGATAGGCCCGTAGTCCATCTTTAAGTTTAATTCACGGAAAATGTCAGAAAGAGTGCTTCCTATTGCTACGTTTAGTGTTTTTTTATTATTTTTGCAACGTATTTGTATTACTTGTTTCATAGTATGGCAGTTTTAGATTTTACGTTTGTAAATATACACCGTTTTTTCGGACACTGCGCAAAGTGTGACAACAAATTATATTAAAATATGTCGATTTGGATTTTTTTTAAGATTATCGGATCATTGGCCCTCCTGATTTACGGAATGAAGGTCATGAGCGAGGCATTGCAGAAGATGGCTGGTTCGCAGTTGCGCCACATCTTAGGCACAATGACAAGAAACAGGTTTACCGGTGTGCTCACCGGAATGTTCGTAACGAGCGCCGTCCAGTCGTCGTCGGCAACGACGGTGATGACCGTCTCGTTCGTCAACGCCGGCCTGCTGACGCTGGCCCAGGCAATATCCGTCATCATGGGCGCCAACATCGGCACCACGCTTACGGCCTGGATAATGAGTCTGGGATTCTCGTTCAACTTTATGGACGCGGTGTTTCCCGCCTTCATTGTCGGCATATTGCTCATCTATACGCGCCGTCACCGCTACGTGGGCGACTTTCTTTTCGGCATAGCGTTTATGTTCTTCTCGCTCGCCTTGCTCAGCCAGACGGGCAACGAGCTTGACCTTGGCCACAACCGGCAGCTTATCAGCTTCTTCAGCTCGTTCGATACGGGCAGCTATATCACTATAGTAGTGTTCCTTCTTATCGGTACCGTGCTTACGTGCATACTCCAGTCGTCTGCCGCGCTGATGGCCATTACGATGATGTTGTGCTCGAGCGGCGTGCTGCCGATATACCTCGGAATAGCCCTCGTGATGGGAGAGAACATCGGAACGACGGCTACTGCCAACCTTGCCGCCCTCGGGGCAAACAGCCAGGCACGGCGTGCGGCGCTTGCCCACTTGGTGTTCAACGTGTTCGGAGTGCTGTGGGTGTTGTGCGTTTTCTATCCGTTTGTCAATACGGTGTGCTCCATCGTGGGTTACGACCCGGCCACCGAGACGCTCGACCCGGCACGACTGGCGGTAGTGCTGGCGGCCTTCCATACGGCGTTCAACGTCTGCAACACCAGCATATTAATATGGTTCATCCCGCAAATCGAGAAGACTGTCTGCTGGCTCATCAAGCCTAAGACGAAGGACAGCGAGGATGAGTTCCGCCTGCGCTACATCGGTGGCGACACGATCATGAAGACTCCGGAACTGTCGGTTCTCGAAGCGCAGAAGGAGATACAGCTGTTTGCCGAAAGGACGCAGAGGATGTTCGGCTTCGTGCGTGAGCTGTTGGGCACAAAAAACGACACGGCGTTCAACAAGCTGTTCAGCCGTATCGAGAAATACGAGGGCATTAGCGACAACATGGAGATAGAGATTGCCAAGTATCTTGACCGTGTAAGCGACGCGCATCTCAGCGACGAGACCAAAGCCAAGATACGAGCCATGCTGCGCGAGATATCCGAGATAGAGAGTATCGGCGACAGCTGCTACAACATAGCGCGCACGCTGAACCGCAAGATGCGCGGCAAGGAGGACTTCACCGAGAAACAGTATGAGCACCTGCATCAGATGTTCGAGCTTACGGACGACAGCCTCACGCAGATGAACCTTATGCTCTCGGGGCGCAGGGACAAGCTTGACGTTAACCGCTCGTTCAACATCGAGAATGAAATAAACAACTACCGTAACCAGCTGCGCAGCCAGAACATCAACGACGTAAGCGCCAATGAATACACTTACGCCATCGGAACGATGTACATGGACATCGTGTCCGAGTGCGAAAAGCTGGGCGATTATGTAATCAACGTTGTCGAGGCGCGCATGGGTACCAAGCAAAGAGATGCTTAGTTTTTGCCTGCCTGCGTAACGTGTTGATATCCTGTATATTATAAAAAGCCGTCTTTTGGAACGCAAAAGACGGCTTTTTACATTGCAACAGGTGGCCTTTCGCAATGCGAAAGGCCACCTGTTGGGTTTCGTCCGTATTCCTTCTTTGTCAGAATAGCAGCGTAAGCAGCGGGATGGTCACCACGGACAGTATGGTCGTTATCAGCGTGCCGCGTACCATATCGGTTTCGTCGCGCCCGTATTTCAGGCAGAACATCGTGCCGTACGACGCCACGGGCATGCCTATCAGCACGGTGTTGATGGCGTTGATTTTATCGTCAACGCCGACTGCCAGCGACAGGAAGAACACCGCGGCGGGGATGGCCAGCAGCCTCAGTGAGGCCATTACATAGGTTGACGGTGAGCCGAGAACATGATGGCGGCCTATCTGCGCCATCGAAGAGCCTATCACGAGCAGGGCGCCAGGTACGGTGATATTGCCCAAGAGGCGCAGGGGCTCGGATACGACGCTCGGCACCTGCTCCCAACCCATGGCCACGATTATAATCGAGATGTATGAGGCTATCATGCCAGGACAGTACAGCGTGGCCGTATTGAACCGCATGCGGCCCTTCTGGCCGAGTACGAACACCGTGCCTACAGCGAAGATGAAAAGCGTGTTGGGGACGTTAAGCAGGCTGGCGTAGAACACCGCCTCGTGGCCGAATATTGACGCGACGACGGGATAGCCGATAAATCCCACGTTGCCGAACATGAGCATAAAGCTGTACATTCCACGCACGTCGTCACGCTTTACGAAGTAACGCGGCAGCAGCCACGATATGCCGAACAGCACGATATACGTGGCGAAGCCCACCGCGAGCAGGGGTATTATCATGCCTCTGTCGGGCACGGTGTCGCCCATTACCGACGCCACGATAAGGCAAGGACAAGATACGTTGATTATGAAGTTTGATAGTTTGCGGTCGAAGTCGCCGCCCGTCAGGCCAAACTTGTTGGTTATGAAGCCCGCCGCTACGAGCAACAGAAGTATGACCATCTGGCTAATGATGTTGTCCATTTATTTATTTTTATTGGTTGTCAAAGCTGTTAAAAGGTAGTTAGAGTAGCTAAAGCCAAATGCATTGATGGTAATTCACCGTCATATTCATTTTTACATGCACTTACGACAGCAATAAAAGCATTTGACTTTAGCTACTCTAACTACCTTTTAACCACTTTAACTACATATTTTCCAATATCCTCTTAATCACCACTTGGGCCGAAATCTCACGGTTGGCGGCCTCGGGTATCACGAGCGAATTGGGGCTTTCTATCACGTCGTCGGTAACGATAAGGCCACGGCGTACGGGCAGGCAGTGCATAAACTTGCCGTTATCCGTCACGGCCATGTGCGCCTCGTCGATAGTCCACGACATGTCCTTGCTGATTATCTTGCCGTAGTCGGCAGGGTTGGTAACGCCCGGGCAGCTCCAGTTCTTGGCGTACACGAAGTCAGCTCCTTCGAGAGCCTTCATCTGGTCGTACTCAACCCGCGCGTTGCCGACGAACTTCGGGTCGAGCTCATAGCCCTCGGGATGTGTTATCACGAAGTCAACGTCGGCGGCGTTCATCCACTGCGCGAACGAGTTGGGCACCGCCTGTGGCAGCGCGCGGCAGTGTGGAGCCCACGTAAGCACCACCTTCGGGCGTGCCTTGGTCTTGTGTTCCTCTATCGTAATGAGGTCGGCGAAAGCCTGCAAGGGGTGCACCGTAGCTGTTTCCATCGCGAACACGGGGCGTCCGCTGTACTTTATGAACTGATGTAATACCGTCTCCGCATAGTCATATTCACGGTCTGTAAGGCCGGCGAACGAGCGCACTCCGATAACGTCGCAGTAGCAACCCATCACGGGAATGGCCTCAAGCAGGTGCTCGCTCTTGTCCCCGTCCATGATGACTCCGCGCTCGGTTTCCAGCTTCCAGGCGCCGGCATTCACGTCAAGCACAATCACGTTCATGCCGAGATTGGTCGCCGCCTTCTGCGTACTGAGGCGTGTGCGCAGGCTGTTGTTGAAGAATATCATGAGCAAAGTCTTGTTCTTGCCCAGCTCCTGGTACTTGTAGCGGTCTTTCTTTATCTCTTCCGCCTCGGCGAGAGCTTGCCTCAGGTCGCCGATGTCCTCTACGTTGATGAATGTTCTCATTGTTGTTTATATTTAGATTTTTCTTTTTCAGTAGTTAAAGTAGTTAAAAGTAGTTAGAGTAGTTAAAGTCAAATGCATTACAAATGAAAACCTTATATAACAGGATTTTTGTCCTTACTTATCTAAATTCATTATAATCAAACGACAAGTCATTTGACTTTAACTACTCTAACTACTTTTAACTACTTTAACTACATTATTCATTCCCTCACTTGTCCTTCTCCTTCGATTATCCACTTGTACGTGGTTATCTCCTCAAGGCCCATCGGACCGCGCGGCCCGAGCTTCTGGGTGCTTATTCCTATCTCTGCACCGAGGCCAAACTGGGCGCCGTCCGTGAAGCTCGTCGGGGCGTTCCAGTATACGCAGGCGGCGTCGACCATCATCTGGAATACATGTGCGCAGTCCTCGTCTTGCGTTATTATGCACTCGCTGTGGCCTGAACCGTAACGGGCGATGTGGTCCAGCGCGGCTGCGAGAGACGGCACTGTCTTCACCGCAAGGGCATAATCCATGAACTCGGTGCCGTAACTTTCATCCGTTGCATGGCGCAAGAAGGCCGACGGATAGCCGCCTTTCAGCGCCGTGTAGGCGTTAGCGTCGGCGTAAATCACCACGTTGTGTGCGATAAGCGGAGCGCAAAGGCGCGGCAGGTCGGCCAGTCTTGAGCGGTGGATGATAAGGCAATCCAAGGCGTTGCATACGCTAACGCGCCGCGTCTTGGCGTTGTTTATCACCCGTTCGCCAATCTCCACGTCGCCAAACTCGTCAAAATACGTGTTCACCACGCCTGCCCCGGTTTCTATTACGGGCACTTTCGCCTTCTTGCGGACAAAGTCTATCAAGGCCTTTCCGCCCCTCGGGATGCACAGGTCGACGTAATCCGTTGCCGAGAGGAGCTCAGCCGTGGCCTTGTGGGTAGAAGGCAGCAGGCCGACGACGTTCAGGTTGATGCCCTTCCGCCACAAAACTTCCTTTATAAGGTGCACAAACGCGTAGTTGGAGTGGTCGGCGTCCTTGCCGCCCTTGAGCAAACAGACGTTGCCTGACTTGAAGCAGAGCGAGAATACGTCAAAAGTCACGTTCGGGCGAGCCTCGTATATCACGCCGATGACGCCGAACGGCACGCTGACACGGTGCAGGCGAAGGCCGTTGGCGAGCGTTCTTGCCTTGGTAACAATGCCGAGCGGCGACGGAAGACTTGCCACGTGACGCATGTCACTGGCTATTCCGTCGAGGCGTTCGGGCGTAAGCAACAGCCTGTCGTACAGCGGATTATCGGGGTCCATGCGCTTCAGGTCCATCTCGTTGGCGGCCAACAGCTCGTCCTTATATGTTACTATGTCGTCCGCTAAGGCACGCAACACCTCGCTCTTTGCGTTGTCGCTGATAAACGCCAGCTCACGACAGGCCTCCTTGGCCTTAATGAAAATCTCTTCGGTTTGCATTGTTTGCTGTGGTATAATGAATATTCTGACTGATAAAACGTCACTCTAAATACAGGTAGTCATAGTGAACCAGCGGACGTTGGTCGTGCTTTCCGATGGCGGCGCGCGCCTCGTCGCTGTTGCATCCCACACATCCTATGGCAATTTTCACGCCGTCTTCGTCGACGATGTTGATGATGTCGCCGGTCTCGAAGTCACCTTCCACCTCTGTAACGCCCACCGGCAGCAGGCTCACCGCGCGGTTTCCGCACAGTGCCTCGGCTGCCTTGCGGTTGATGCGCACCGTTCCTTTGGCAAAACTTTCGCTGTGGGCAATCCACTTCTTCACACCCGACACCGACTGTCCGGCGGGCACAAACTCGGTATGCGGAGTCTCTCCGGGCTTTGTTACGAGGCTTGTCAGTATACCGTCACGCTTTCCGTTGGCGATGATCACACGTATTCCCTCGTCGGCCACCTTGCGCGCGATGTTGCATTTTGTTATCATTCCGCCGCGCCCGAAGCCGCTTTTCTCCTGGCGAATATAACTGCTCAGGTCCCTGCCGTGCTCCACTCGAGGTATAATCCGCGACGTGCCGTCGTCCGGAGGTCCGTCGTATATGCCGTCGACATTGCTCAGTATGACCAGTGTCTGTGCGTCCATCATCGACGCTATAAGGCCCGACAGTTCGTCGTTGTCGGTGAACATCAGCTCGGTTACGCTCACGGTGTCGTTTTCGTTGACTATGGGCAGCACGCCGTTGTCGAGCATTACCGACATGCATGCGCGCTGGTTGAGGTACTCGCGGCGAGAGGCGAAGTTCTCCTTCATCGTCAGCACCTGGCCAACGGGTATCCTGTACTCACGGAAAAGGTCGTAATACAGGTTGATGAGCTTCACCTGTCCCAAGGCCGAATACAGCTGGCGCTGCTCTACGCTGTCGAGTTTGTGGCTTGCCTTCAGCTCTCCACGGCCGCTTGCCACGGCTCCGCTTGACACGAGTATCACCTCGTAGCCCTTGTCACGAAGCCATGCCAGCTGGTCTACCAACGCCGACATGCGTGTTACGTCGAGCTTTCCGTTGTCACGGGTCAGCACGTTGCTGCCTACCTTTACTACTATTCTTTGAGGCATATCTTATCTTTTGGGAGTCAAAGGAGTTAAGAATTAAGAGTTAAGAATTAAGAAAATATGACGTGAACGCTTATTGTTCATTTCGATATTTGTATCTTATTGAATATCAACGCATTACCTCCTACTTCTCAAAAGGTGGCCTTTCAGGCGATAAAAGACCGTCTTTTGCAAGCCAAAAGGCCGCCTTTTATAGTCCGAAAGACGGCCTTTCGCAAAACGCCCGGCCAACTGATGATTATCGGATGGGCCGAATCGTACTGATAAGACGAATGCGACGACACCTTAACTCTTGGATTTTTCACTTTTAATTTTTCACTTTTCATTTTTCCTTCCGGCTGTCCTTGTCGCGTATCTCCACACGGCGGATTTTTCCGCTGATGGTCTTGGGTAGCTCGTCTACGAACTCTATGATACGCGGATACTTGTAAGGGGCAGTCTCGTGCTTGACGTGGTTCTGCAGTTCCTTTACCAGTTCAGGGCCTTCCTTGCCCTTCCAGTCCTTGCCGAGCACCACCGTAGCCTTGACCACCATGCCGCGGATGTCGTCCGGAACGCCCGTTATGGCGCATTCAACGACGGCCGGATGGGTCATCAGCGCGCTCTCAACCTCGAACGGACCGATACGGTAGCCGCTGCTCTTGATAACGTCGTCGATGCGGCCTTCAAACCAATAGTAGCCGTCCTCGTCGCGCCATGCCACGTCGCCGGTATGGTAAACGCCGTCGTGCCATGCCTTACGGGTCAGCTCCTCGTCACGGTAGTACCCCTTGAAAAGGCCTATGGGCTTATGCTTGTCGGTACGTATCACAATCTCGCCTTTCTCTCCGTCCTCGCACGAAGAGCCGTCGGGGCGAACCAGGTCTATGTCATACTGCGGGTTGGGCATGCCCATGCTGCCGGGTTTCGGCGTCATCCAGGGCATCGTTCCGAGCGTCATCGTCGTCTCGGTCTGGCCGAATCCCTCCATAAGATGTATGCCCGTAAGTTCGTAGAAGCGGTCGTACACTGCGGGGTTGAGCGCCTCGCCCGCCGTGCAACAGTAGCGAAGGGACGACAGGTCGTACTTGGAGAAGTCCTCGTGTATCATGAATCGGTAAACCGTAGGCGGCGCGCAGAATGACGTTATGCGGTATTCCTCTATCTTGCGCATTATCTTTTCGGCGGTAAATTTCTGGTGTTCGAACACGAAAACCACGGCTCCCGCGAACCACTGGCCGTACAACTTGCCCCACGCGGCCTTGCCCCAGCCCGTGTCGGCTACGGTAAGATGGATGCTGTCTTCCGACAGATTGTGCCAGAACACGCCCGTGGTGATGTGTCCGAGGGCGTAAAGGAAGTCGTGGGCCACCATCTTCGGCTCGCCGCTGGTGCCGCTTGTGAAGTACATCAGCATGGTGTCGTCGTTGTCGTTGACGTGCTCCGGGCGCACGAACTGCGGCGCGCCGGTCCACTCCTTGTGCCAGTCGTGGAAGCCCTCGGGCACTTCCGGCCCAATGCTTATCAGCGTCTTGAGCGACGGACTGTCCTTCATCGAGCCTTCAACCTGTGTCAACACGTACTCTTCTCCAACGCAGATGATGGCCTTGACGTCGGCCCTGTTGTTGCGGTAGACGATGTCATGCGTGGTAAGCATGTGCGTAGCGGGCACCGCCACTGCGCCTATCTTATGCAGGGCGAGCATTGACAGCCAGAACTCATACCGCCTCTTGAGTATCAGCATTACCACGTCGCCACGGCCGATGCCCAGCGTTTGGAAGTAAGAAGCGGCGCGGTCGCTCTGCTCCTTGAGGTCGCCGAACGTGAAACGCAGGCAGTTGTCCTCGTCGTCTGTCCATAGAAGAGCCAGCTTGTCGGGCTCTTCGGCGGCCCAGGCGTCCATCACGTCGTAGGCAAAATTGAAGTTATCGGGTATTATGAAATGCAGATTCTCCTTATAGTCCTCGACCGACGAGAACTTGGTCTGCGTCAAAAATCTTTCTATCATTTTCATTGTTGTTTACTTTTAGTAGTAAAGGAGTAAGGAGAGAAGGAGTAAGTAGAAATGCCAGATATATAAATTCCATCATTATTTTATTCATTCTTAATCATTTCTACTTACTCCTTTACTCCTCCTCTCCTTACTACTTAAACCTAAAATATTATCGCCAGGAACTTCACTGCCTTGCCTCCGAGGGCACGCATGCAGTGTGGCTGCGAGGCATCGAAGTAGATGCTGTCGCCTTCGTTGAGCACAAGCACCTTCTTGCCGATGGTTATCTCGAGGCTGCCTTCGGTCACCATGTCGAACTCCTGGCCCTGATGCGAGTTTTTTTCGAGGGGCGTATCGTCGGGCTTCGGCTCCACCAGAACCATGAACGGGTCGGCAGTGCGGCCACAGAAGCCGCTCGCCAGACTCTGGTACTTGTACGCCTTGCGGCGCTCCACGCTCATGCCCTGCCCCTTGCGGGTAAGGAAATAGGTGCTCATGTGCGGCTCCTCGCCGAACAGCAGCACGTCAAGGGCTATGCCGTATTTCTTCGAAATCTTCTGCATGCTGCTTATGGAGAGCTCGCCTTCGCCCTCTTCGGTCTTCAGGTATGTGTCGAGCGACACGCCGCAAAGGTCGGCAATCTCCTGTGCCGGAATGTCAAGCACCTCGCGAAGGCCCTTCAGGCGTTCGCCTATCTGTTTGATTGCATCTTCCATTTAAGACTTGTTTTTAGTTATAATCACGACAAAATTACAAAGAAAATCCAATAAAACGAAACTTTTGACAGAAAGTTTCGTTTTATTTAGTAGACTTATAAGGAGTTAAGGAAATGAAGTTTAGGAGTAAAGGAGTTAGGGAGTAAAGGAGTTAAGACAATATTCTTATTGATTAATTTCACTTCGTTGTCACTTTGACAAGTCATTTGTCTTAACTCCTTTACTCCCTAACTCCTTTACTCCTTATAAGTCAATCTACTTGCTTCCTACCAATCCACGTATCACCGCATTGGTGAATCCGGCGCGCTCCATCTCGTTAAGTCCGCGTATGGTGAGGCCGCCAGGGGTTGTTACCTTGTCTATCTCGGCCTCGGGATGGTTGCCGTTAGCCTGGAGAAGGGCCACCGCGCCCTTTACCGTCTGCAGCACAATGTCGCGCGCGGCGCCGGCCTTGAAGCCCAGTTCTACACCTCCCTCGCTCGCGGCCCTGACGTAACGCATTGCGTAAGCTATGCCGCAGGAGGCCAGGGCGGTGCCGGCCCCGAGCAGATGCTCGTCGACAATGAGCGACGAACCCACAGAATTGAACATGTCTTCTATCTTTTCCGTGGCGGTAGCGTCGCCGTTGACGGCTACGATGAACGTCATCGAACAGCCCACTGATATGGCGATGTTGGGTATGGCGATGAATGTCTCAGGCCGTGAGCCGTCCTCTTTCGCCAGCATTGCCGTCAGCCTGTCGCCGCTTACGCCGGCGGCTACGGATACGACGGTTTGCGTAGAGTAGTCGAGCATGGGTTTGATACCGCTTATTACGTTTTCGACCAACCACGGCTTCACGGCCACTATCACAACGTCGGCCCCCTCGGCGGCGTGCCTGTTGTCGGTGGTTGTGCGTATGCCGAGCGCCGCGAAGCGTTCGAGCGTGCTCACGTGTGGCGCTGATACAGTGATGTCTGACGGCAGGAAGCGTCCGCTATGCACGAATCCCTCTGCCATTGCGCCGCCCATTGAGCCGGCGCCTATTACCGCAATTTTCATAAGATGTGTCGTTTATGAGTGAATTTATCATGGCCGTAAACCGTTGACTGCATAATGCCTTATAATATAATAAGGTATAGGCCGACAGCTGGCGCGGGCCGTATTGCCTCGTGCAAAAGTACATAAAATTATCGTTCGGCGCCACGATACTGACAAGTTTTTATGTGGTGCGAGGCAAGAGGCTATGCGGAAGGTGGCAAAATGCGTTACAAAAGGCCGTCTTTTACAACGCAAAAGGCCACCTTTCGCAAGCTAAAAGACGGCCTTTTGTAACGCGTTGGAAACCAGAAAGATAGGAGAAGGTGAGAAAGTGAGAGGGTGAGAAGGTGAGAAAGGCATTTTAAAAGGTAAAAAAGTAAAAGGGTAAAAAGGTAAAAAAGGCGCGCCAACCATGCAAATCTCCTTGTCAACTTGTCCCTCATCTGCTTGTCAACTAATCAAATCTGCTTGTCTGCTTGTATCTCGTCAACTCGTCAACTAATAAAAGTCTGCTTGTCAACTATAAAAGAATAATTGTGAATAATCAATGAATTTACTTAAAAACAAGATGTTTGTCGTTTTTTTTCCGTATGTTTGCATTGTGTTATTATGTCGGCCGGTGTCGGTCGGCAAGTATTTATTTTGAATTAAGACAACCATTAAATTTTAGATTATGAACGAAGACAGACTGTATGAACTCATACGTGAGAAAGAACAAACGGCGGCCGTAGCCTTTCCTGCCCTTATGCGCAAGGTGTACGTGTGGATGACGCTGGCGCTGCTAATCACCGGATTTACGGCTTATGGCGTGGCCTCAAGCCCTGGTATAATCAGCGCGATATTCGCCAACAAGATGGTGGTGTGGGGCATATTCTTTGCCGAACTGGGTATCGTATGGTACGTGTCGGCACGCATTATGCGCCTGTCGCTGATGTCGGCGACGCTGCTGTTCGTGCTGTATTCGGTGCTCAACGGCTTGATGTTGTCGTTTATCTTCATAGTGTACACGATGACATCCATCGCCAGCGTGTTTTTTATAACCGCCGGAACGTTTGCCGTGATGTCGCTGATAGGATATTTCACCAAGGCCGACCTTTCCTCATTGGGGCGTATCCTGATGATGGCTCTCATTGGACTCATCATCGCCACGCTGGTAAACGTGTTCCTGCTTAAGGACACCGGACTGGGCCTTATCCTCAGTTACGTGGGCGTGCTCATCTTCGTGGGCCTGACAGCGTACGACACCCAGAAGATTAAGCAAATGCTAATGCAGGCAGACGACGTAAGCGAAGAGGCGCAGAAGATAGCCCTGCTCGGTTCGCTGTCGCTGTATCTTGACTTCATCAACCTCTTCCTTTACTTGCTGAGGATATTCGGAGGGAATAGGGAGTAAGTGATAAAAGGAGTTAGAGAATTTAAAGAAGTTATCGCTCGCTCAGCTCGCCGAGAAGTTAAAGCCATTTGCTTTGT
>OHIY01000240.1_pt1 | contig 33304 bp, 19 predicted proteins | sample 1568351 | NCBI WGS metagenome assembly OHIY01 (sample SAMEA3879547, study PRJEB24766) | human gut metagenome | biome: human-associated habitat; feature: feces | place: USA | collected 1985/1987 | reverse complement strand
GAAAAACGGGTAAGCTGGATGAGAAGCTTTTGCCGCCGGACAAGCTTGTACTGCCTAAGGCCTCTACGCCCCAAAATCAGAACAAGCTTAATATGAAGATACTTCTGGTGGAAATTCTCATTGTGGCAGTGATCGCTGTGATCGTGATAGTTATGGCAGTAAATGGTAAGGGCAGGAATCCTGACATGAAAGGGTATTACTATAGAGGGCGCTGGCATCCAATAGGATTCGCCGGCATAGATCTGTATGGTTTCATTATGCTCATACTTATGTGTATTGGCCTCGGAGTGATGCGGGTAATCCCGGGTACTATAGCGGATTTTTCGACAAGACCGGGGAAAGAGAAACGTGGGGAGCTTGAATCTATCAGGAGAAATAATTATGCAAAGCATTTGTGCAGATTGATCGAGATTGATAAGACGGAAATTTTGGATAATATGAGAGATAGATTCAATCCTGTAGTCCAAATCTTTTTTTCGGAGGCGCAGGCTGAATGTCTGAATAGATCGAGGGCCTGCAATCATCTTATGGTCAGACTGGGGCTTGGCAGTGTGGATATATCTGATCATGTGGTGGTTCAGGAGGCTGGCGGAAAGCGGGAGAGAGAGGTACAGCTCACAGACGTTGCAAATGAGGTGAAGATAAAAACGGCAGTTATCCACGACTTGCCGGTGGTGCTGGATCTCAGCCGTACCGGGGTTATAGGAATAGTAAGTGATGGAAATAAAAAGAGTGCATTTGATATAGCGAGAAATATCATAGGCCAGCTTGAGATAAATGAGACAAATGACAGGATTCAGCTAGCATTTGCCTGTGATCCGGGTGATGGTGAATGGGTAGGATATGATGAGCTTTATCTGGCGGACCGTAAGAATGGAGAAATCTCTTTTGCTGCAGGAGAAGCTGATGTGAAGGGCTTGTTAGACATGCTGGCAAATGAGCTTCAGAAAAGAAATGGTACTCTGGATTATTTTGTGAATAGCGAGAATGTAGGCGGATATAGGCATATAGTTTTGTTTGTTGACGATCCCGGACTTCTGGAGGGGCATTTGATAAATCGGTACATTTTGCCGGGGGAAGAAAATCTGGATTTTACAGTTGTCGTTCTCTCTGATGATGAAGAGAAGTTTATTTTGGAGATGGACTGTGAGATAATACAAAATGATGATTTTGCGGGAATATATAAGCCTGGAACGGAAGAGTGGATAGAGATCAAATTTGACAGGGTGACCGAGGCAAGGCTGTGGAGTCTGGATGAGATTGTAAGAAAGAACAGTGGAAGGATGGTGTGAGATGAGCTACGTAGAATTTAAAGATGTTAAGAAGGTATACAAGACAGGAGAGGTGGAGATCAATGCTCTCCGTGATGTGGATTTTGAGATAGAAAAGGGAGAGTTCTGTGTCATAGTCGGAGCCTCCGGTGCGGGCAAGACTACTATCTTGAATATCCTTGGCGGTATGGATACTCTGACAAGTGGCAGTGTGAAGCTGGATGGCAGAGAGATATCAACTTTGAATAAGAAACAGCTCACGGCATACAGAAGGTATGATGTGGGATTCGTGTTCCAGTTTTACAATCTGGTACAGAACCTCACAGCGCTTGAGAACGTGGAGCTGGCGGCACAGATCTGCAAGGAGCCGCTGGATGCTGCAACGGTTTTGAAGCAGGTGGGACTTGAGGATCGTATGGCGAACTTCCCGGCACAGCTCTCCGGTGGTGAGCAGCAGAGGGTTGCCATAGCAAGGGCTCTGGCGAAGAATCCGAAGCTCCTGCTCTGCGATGAGCCGACGGGCGCGCTTGACTACAACACGGGCAAGGCGGTGTTGAAGCTACTTCAGGATACATGCAGAAATACGGGAACGACAGTTATAGTCATAACGCACAACCAGGCACTCACAGCCATGGCGGACAGAGTTATCACGGTTAAGAGCGGAACTGTGGAGAAAGTGGTTATGAATGATAACATCAGGAACGTTGAAGATCTGGAATGGTAGGTGGCCTATGAAATCAATGATGAGACGCACGACATTTCGTGAGATAAAAAATACATTTGGAAGATTTGCAGCCATCATGGCGATCATAGCCCTGGGCGTGGGATTCTTTTCGGGTCTCAAGATGACGAAGCCGGATATGATGAATACCATATCAAAATTCCTTGACGAGGGAAATTTCTATGATCTGCATCTTCTGTCAACTCTGGGATACACGGATGATGACGTGGATTCATTTGCCGGGGAGAAGGATGTGTTGTACGCAGAGGGCGGTTACAGCCTGGACGTCCTATACGAGAACCAGGGGGAAAATGACAGGGTATTGAAGACTATGTCAGTTCCGGAAAACATCAACAAACTGAGTCTTGTGGACGGACGCATGCCGGAAAAGGAAGATGAATGTGTTGTAGATGCCAAGATGGACAGTATAAAGATAGGTGATGTCATAGAGGTGGCAGATGACGATGCTGTAGAAGGCAAGTCTGACGGGAAAACAGACAGTGACATTGCTGACCCGGGAAGCGAAAGCGAGGGCAGCAGTACACAGGATATACTGAAGGTGAAGAAGTTCACCGTTGTCGGAACTGTCAACTCCCCTCTTTATATTAATTTTGAGAGAGGCACCACAACCCTTGGAAACGGTAAGATCGCGGGCTTTGTATATGTCAGCCCTGAAGCATTTGACAGCGAATGCTACACCGATGTATACGTAAAATTTGACAGAAAGTTTGATATATATGCCGATGAGTATGAAGACTACATAGACGACAGGAAAGACGAATGGGAGTCAATATGCAAGACCAGTGTGTTAGACAGGTATAAGGATATCCTCATGGCAAAGGGTATGACGGAGGATATGGTGAAGGACATAACGCTGGATGATGCAGATGGTGTGAACTACTACATACTCGGCAGAGACACGAATATCGGATATGTCTGCTTTGAGAGCGATTCAGATATAGTAAATGGAGTTGCAAAGGTATTTCCGGTATTCTTCATATTGGTTGCCGTGCTCGTGTGTATGACTACCATGAACAGAATGGTTGAGGAACAGCGCTCTATGATAGGCATGCTGAAGGCTCTCGGCTATGGCAAGGCGGCTATCATGGGAAAATATATGATCTATTCGGGAACTGCAGCTGTAGTAGGATGTGCAGGTGGATATCTTATAGGTACATATGTATTTCCGGAGGTTATCTGGTACGCATATAATATGATGTATATACATATGCCGCTTGAGAGAACCACAGACTGGACGCTGGTTATTGGCGTGCTGGCAGCATCCCTTTTGTGCACTGTAGGTACAACTTGGTTTTCCTGTAGATACGAGCTTTCTGAGACTGCGGCAAGCCTTATGAGGCCTAAGGCTCCGAAGCCGGGCAAGAGGGTGTTCCTTGAGCATATCCCATTTATATGGAAGAGACTGAAATTTCTGAGAAAGGTAAGTGTCAGAAATGTATTCAGATATAAAAAGCGTTTTTTTATGATGATAATAGGAATAAGCGGCTGTACTGCGCTGCTGCTCACAGGCTTTGGAATAAATGATTCCATAAGCGGATTTGCGGACAATCAGTATGAGGAGATACAGGTCGGAGATGGAGTGATAACGCTGAATACTTCGATTGCGGGTGATGAAGAAGATGATCGCTTCAGTAGTCTGAAAGACCGGCTGGACGAGGATACCTCCTGCTATGATCTCGTCAGTGAATCTACCTGGGATCTGGTTCATGATGGTGGCGTAAAGTCCGTGAACATGGTCATCATGGAAGAACCTGAGCACGTTGACAGGTATATGAAGTTTGCGGATAAAGATGGTGCGAAGATAGAATATCCGGGCAAAGGCGAAGCTGTGATCAATACTGCGCTGGCAGAACAGTACGACCTCAAAACAGGCGATGTAATAACGGTCAGAGACAGCGAGATGAAAGAGATAAGAGTTTCCGTATCAGGCATATTCAGGAATCATGTATACAACTATGTGTATATATCACCTGAAACATATGAGGATCAGATGGGGGAGGCACCTCAGTACAAATCGGTGTACTTCAATCTTGAGGAAGGCGCAGATTCGCACGAGATATCTGCTGATCTTATGGGTGATGCAGCAACAGCGTCAGTGACTATCAACAAGGATATGAAGAACAGGATATCCAAGATGATGGAGAGTCTGAATTATATAGTAATTGTAGTCATACTCTCGGCTGGTGCGCTTGCATTTATCGTTCTCTACAACCTGACAAATATCAATATCACAGAGCGCCTCAGGGAGATAGCAACCATAAAGGTTCTGGGATTTTTCAAAAACGAGACTTCAGCTTATGTGTTCAGGGAGAATAGAGTCCTAACGACATTTGGAATCGCTGTGGGACTTGTGCTTGGAGTGTTTTTGCATGCATTTGTCATAGGACAGATCAAGGTGGATATGGTCGCATTTGATACATATATAGCGCCGATGAGCTATGTGTACAGTATAGTGTTGACATTTGTGTTTAATTTCCTTGTCAACAGAGTCATGTCAGTCAAGCTTGATAAGATAAATATGGCGGAATCGCTTAAGTCGGTGGAATGATCCTTTCATATATGGCATGTAACAGAATAGTTTAGATGTTTATTACGATCCACAGGGCGTACAGTATAGACGGTACGTTTTGTGGATTTTTTTGCAAAAAAGTTGTTTTCACGCCTGTTACTAGCCTTTTGGTTAGTGTACATGTAAAAACATAGCAATTATAATTGTAAATATATTATTGATATCAGAATGTGGCAGCTTAAAACGGCTGGTGCTCATGGTTAGTTTTTTAAGTGAAAGGGAGGAAGAAATTATGAGAAAGAGGGCGATAAGCTGGGCGCTGACGGCCAGTATGGTGCTATCTATGCTGTCCGGATTTATTCCCGGACAAAAAGCATACGCGGCGGACAGCTCGAAGAAAACAGGCAAGACGGTGGTCGAGACAGAGATTGACGAGAGTACATACAAAGCTCTGGGTCTCAGCACCGATATAGACAAAAGCAAAGCTGCGGTGCCGTATGACAAGGATAATATATCTACATTTGCAGAGGTGAATGAGGTATACGTTGCGGCAAACGGCAATTACAGAAACAAGTACACTGTGCGAGACGGATTTGACAGGATTGGAGATTTCAAGGACAGGACTACAAAGGTAAACAGCAGCCTTGGCAATCTGTACGGAGCGTATGGTTTCTATGATCTTGGCGAAGATAATGTGAAAGTGGAACACGGCGGATCGGGAGACAGTAACATAAGTAGCAACATGGGAAATGTTCTAAAAAAGGACAGTAATGGTTTTAACGGCCTGTATGCGACAAGCGTTGCATTTGATGGAGGCGACGGAAAAACCAACTACGTTGCGGAGCTAAGAGTACATGGAGATAAAGTATTCGGTCCAGCTGGATGGAAAAGTATTAAAACTGTCATAGACGGCAAGGAGTACCGCGGAAAGATAGATGTGAATATTTTCAAGATAGCAGCTGATGGTACAAGATATTCAATTGCTACGCTTACCCCTACTTTAAACAAGAATTCTACATATAGCGATGGACTTTTGTATTTTATCAGAAGATACCAGCAGGAGCTGGATGCGATGTTTGAGATCGAAAAGGCCGATCTGAATGGAGATGGTTTTGAAGATCTTCTCGTATACTGTGGAACTTACGAGGATAGAAATATAAACGATCAGAACATACGCTATGCCATAGTCGATGTATATTATGGCAAGGGAAACGGCAGGTTCACAAAGGGAAATAATATAAGCATACCGGGCGGGCTTGCATCTAATTATGAAAGTGGAGCGGGTGGATCGTGGTGTGATTATGGAATAGGAAGAGCTCCTGTGGTAACTCTGGCCGGCGGTGATCTGGAGCAGGATGGCCGGGATGAGGCCGCGGTTGCCGTATCTGGATCAGTTCTGAATTACAACATGGCAAAGGCAGGTCATATGACCGTCTATACATATAAAGACGGCGGACTTGTCCCTATAGAAGGTCTGAATGAAGTGTCACTTGGAGACACAGATGGCAGAAAACAGAACTATGGAATGTATGCTGCAAATTGTGCATTTGGCCGGTTTAAGTATCCTGGATCAGGAGCCATGGTCACAGGACTTATAGTTGGTGGATATTATTCGAGCAATTCTCAATATGTGCAGAGGGAATATGAAGCCACGCAGGCTGCATACAGATACGTATACTACGATAGTCTGACGGATAATTATGTGTTGTCAGATTATCATACGAGAAGCCTGGGGACTAAGAGTAAAGAAATCGTGAAATATCACGAGGTTAAAAGTAACGAATATTACAGACCTGTGAATGCACCTATGGCGCTTGCGTGTGCAGACCTTAAGGGCATGAACGGCAATAATGAAAATGACAGTGTGCTTTTTGGCGCAGAGGTATATGCTTTCTCACTGGAAGATGGCGGAATAACAGGTTCGGAGATAGGAAGCATGAGTATATGTACCGACCAGCGCAACCAGGGCAACAACAAGAAGAAAAAAGATCAGGTGTGGATCGGCGATGTCAGGGTTGGCTGTGTCGATAAGGATGCCAAGGGGAACAATTACAGACAGAGTTTTGTGTGCGTTGTGGGAGTGCACAGAGAGAAGAAACTCAATGATAAAGATGATTATTACTGGCTGGACATAGCGACATTTTCTATGGATGGCGGCAGCCCATACAGCAGTCAGGAGGGTGTAGTATGCCAGTCGAACAGCAGACAGGATATGTATGGAACATTTGTTTCACTGTGTCTTCCGGATATTGATAATGACAGTGTGCGGTTAAAGTACGAGGGAGAGTATCCGGTATACACAAATCCAGAGGTCTATGCAATCCTTCAGGCAAGTCCGTATTTTGATGATGTTCAGGAAGTATATGAATATGTAAATAACGGTGGAACATCATATTCAACAAGCAAAGGTTCATCGAACACGGTATCAACTAACCTGTCAATATCAGTTGGCGCGTATGTGTCGTCGGAGATCCAGCTCATCGGAGCAGGTGAGGTAGAGGTTGAACTTTCGTATGGAGCAAGCTTTGAATATGCAAATACAAAGACAACGGAATATGAGATAACATATAATGCCGCAGGTGGAGGTTCTGATCAGGTTGTTCTGTACTGTTTGAAATATATGTATTACGAATACTCCATATATGATCCGATTGCGAGAAAATGGGAGCCGGTGGTTATGCCGGTATGTCTCGGACCTTCAACTTCAATCATAGATGTGGCAGATTACGACAAGGTTGCAAGAAGGAGCAAGGGTCTCAACGAGATATATAATAATATTCTGAATAACACAGCGGGAGACCCTGCTACATACCAGACTCTTGGAGGTAAATTAAAGTACACCTATCAGTCAGGTGGAAATAACAATTATTCTTCTGTAAATGCCAGCTCTGGTGCAGATCAGACTCAGACGATATCTGTGACTGATGAGAACGAGTATTCGACTGAAGTGTTCCTTGAGGCGAACGAAAAGCTTGGTGCTGGAGGCGGAGGACTCGGTAATAAGGTCATTGTCGGTGTGACATCAAGCCAGCATGCGGGTCTTGGTTACACCCGTGTAAGCTCGAATGGTGTTACATACAGTGGAACGGTGGACAATGTTCCGGCAGACTGCACAGGCTTCTCATTTGACTGGCAGCTGCGGGTGAACACTGCAAAGCTGAACAGCGACAGTGATTCAGTGTTCGTCATTGGCTATGATGTTAAGAATGTTGTTCGTCCGGCGCGTATGCCGATGGGACTTTCTGTTGTCGACACAACGAGAAACAGTGTCAGTCTTGAGTGGTCACCGTCCAATGATGCAGATTACTATGAGGTCTGTATCGTTGATGCAGGAGGTAATTACAACAGCAAGGCAGTTGTGCCATATACAGTTACTGACTATGAAGTGAAGGGACTATATTCCAACAGGACTTACACATTTGCAGTGAGGGCTCTTCAGGCAAATGGTTCAAAGAGTCTGTTCAGCCGTCCGGCAACCGCGACGACACTTCAGGACAGTTCTAATTTCCATATAACAAAGAACCCTGATGATACAAATACGTTTGCGGGTGGAAATGCAGAATTTGCGGCAAATGCGGTTTATTATGATGGGGATGGAGTAAACCAGAGCGTTGGATACAACTGGCAGGTTAATACAGATAATGGATGGAGAAGCGTATCGACAGGAGGCAGCAATCCTACGCTCAGACTTACTGATGTAAGTGATGAAATGGATGGAAACGAATATCGATGCAGAGTTTATTACAACGACATCACACTCTACACCAAGACTGCGACACTCACTGTAAATAAGGCGGACAGCAAGGTCATGCTTCTGGCGCACAACGATACCGAGAATAAAGATCTGTCGGATGGCAGCGTAGTCAGGGCATCGGGCTCAGAGACTACAAAGGTGGAGAACGTGACTAAGGAGAGAAATCTTATAACAGTAACATCCGGAGTCAGGGAATATATTCTTGTCAGCGACGGAACAAACTATATGTGGAAAGATAGTAACGAGAATTACTATCCATGCAGCGTAAGCGTCAAAAAGGACAGCGATGGTTACGTGGATGAATCACAGACATTTAAAGCATCTGATGTGGGTGGCGCGGCATATGGTGTGAGTGAATCAGATTTCATCGCAGATATTGATGGCAATACTTACAAGCTGACCAGCGTAAATGCAGATGACTATGCAGGTGAAAAGGTGTCATATGCATCTGATGATGTTACATATGACAGGATACTCGCAAAATGGGTATCAGAGGATGGCAGCAAGAACTTCTATCTCCTCGGAAACACATCGGGAAGTGAAGACAGTACGGTGTACTATTATGTGGCAGATAGTGAAAGCGGAAGTTTTACGATGACTTCAAAGAAGACTCTGAATGTGTCAGATACTGTCAAGGTGGTCCAGACTGATCTCAAATCAGTATATCAGACCAAGACGGTGAGATCTGAGACCACAGGAGCAGAGGTCACATATACAGGAGACAAGATCACACTCAGCTGTCAGCCAAAATCACTGTCAGGTGAGGATGTACAGGGAGATGTGGAATTTGTCATTACAGGGCCTGAGAGCAAGCGCATAGCTGGTAAGTACGACAGAGCAAATGGCTGCTATACTGCACAGTGGGAGCCATCCGGACAGGGAATATACAACGTATATGTATACTTTGCAGGAAACAAACAGTACAACGACAGTATATCTGACTCGATGTCTATATATACCTCATTTGAGGGAAAGACGAACATGAATCTGACCATGCAGGATAATGTAAGATACGGAGATTCAGTGAAGATGTCTCTGGAGAAAGTGTCATACGACAATACAGGAAAGCTTCAGGATATCACGGACGATTCAGAATACACAGTTAAGATAAAGAATAATAAGACAGGAGAATTTGAGGACACAGACAAATACGAACTTGCAAACGGCGTGTTTATACCGAAGTCTATTGGAATGTTCCAGATAACGGCATCAAATGGCGGAGACAAGACTCAGAAGAATATAAATGTTGGAAGGGCACAGCTTGAGATAGCTGCCCAGGATACAGAGAAAAGTGTAAATGATTCTGTAAGAGAGTGCGAGGATGCGGTGATAACAGGTCTCAAGGCATGGGATACCGACATAATGCCTCAGAGAGACAGGGATTACGAGCTCAGATCATATGGAGTAAGTGGGCTGTTGCCGGGTATATATGATATAGATGTTGCATACGTCAAGGTGGGCGATCAGCATTCACAGGTTATGAATGAACTTGAGAAGAACTATATAATAAACCTGGTTAAAGCATCATACACACTGACAGGAAACGTGTACACCGTCACTGCCAGGCCGGCAAATACACATGGCACAGTTTCAATCAAGTACCAGCAGCCTGGAAATGAAAACAGTGACGGACTCACAGTTGACAGTGGAACAAGACTCCCTGAGAACTCAACGATCACTTTAGCTGCTACTCCTCATAAGGGATATAAGGTTAAGAGCTGGTCACTAAATGGAAAGACAGTTACGGATCCACAGTGTGGAACATCCGGTGGCAAGGCGTGCAGCGATGACCAGATCCAGATGGATAAGCTGAAAGCAAACATGAATGTAGCAGTAAACTTTGAGCCTGTATATCACAAGCTGACATACAAGCCTGACAATGAGGCTCATGGAACACTCAAAGCAAACTATGTGACGGATGGAACAATTGGAAAATCGTTCGGTTCAGGTGCAAACATTCATATAGAACAGAAGGTAAGACTCACTGCGGTTCCGGCAGCAGGATATGTTCTGGATCATTGGACTGTTACGGGAGAAGATGGAGTTCCGGAGACCGTTCTCGCGGAAGATGGAGTGACAAATAACACATCTCTCACATATGATGCAGAGGAGATCAGCGAGGATACACTTATCACGGCATATTTTGCAGAAGCACAGAATTTCAAAATATCAGTCTCGCCTGTAACTGTTGGAAGCGATGGAAAGACTACAGTGACAACAGGTGTGGATGTCACAGTCAAGGCTCAGCGAGTTGACGGCACAGTGATTATAGAGAGCGGTGAAGACGGTATATATGAAGTCAGCCGAGGCGACAACGTAACCATTCAGGTTACAGTTCCGTCAGGACTTCTTCTCGACGGATGGTCAGCAGCAGATGGACAGGAACTTGGAACTGTATCAGCGGATCTCAGGACGATGACAGTGTATGATATAGCTTCAGACCTCGATTATACAGTTAAGTACACTGCGCCGAACAGATACAAGGTGACATATGGTGCGGATGATGATGCAGCCGGTGTAGTAGATGCTGTGGTTGCAGGAGGTACAGACGCACTTGTATCCGGTGACAAGCAGCTTCAGGGTAGTGACATAGTATTTACAGCAACTCCAAATGAAGGCTACGAGATAGCATACTGGGAGGTAAATGGCGAGAAGGTTGATGCTGAGGCAGAAGGTGCTGGCGCCCAGAGGTATGAACTAGAATATCTCGGCAAGGATACAAAGGTTGTCGTATACTTCTACAAACAGCCGGTTGTGTCGTGGACATCAGGAAATGACACAGAGATGACTGCAAGGTCAGGAGATTCTGATCTGGCAAATGGCGGATGTATCGCATATGCAAGTAAGGATGATCTGAAATTCACATTTGCGGTGAAGAGAAATTATGAGATAGCTGACATAAAGGTAAATTACGCAGGAGAGGATGTATTCAGTCTTGCGGAGAACAGCGGAGAAGGAAAGCTGGCTGAGACTGCGGATGCTGAGTCCGGAACAGAGAGATACACGTTTACGTGGAGTGCTCCGGCAGATGGATTTACAGGGGATGTGACAGTAAATGCCACATACAGAAAGATATCACCATCCGTGAAGGCTGAGTATTCTCTGAAAGTGATAGAGAAGGCTTCTGCTGGAGAGGCGTCAGGAAAGACACACGGCTCTATAAGTGCAGATGTGTCAAGAAAAAATCTCCCTTCATACATACAGATAGGAGATACCATAAGTGATGCAACGGAGAGCAAATCTGCGCAGATCACAGACATATACAGAGATTCTGTCATCACATTCAAGGTTGTGCCTGATGATGGATACAATGTAAAAGAATGGATCATAAATGGACATAAGCTGACAAGCGAGACGGAGAATATAAAGTTATATTCAGACAAGAAAGTAAATGATACCCTTAAGATCACGGTTGACGGAGATTCATCTGATGTGACAGTTATGGCTGGTCTTGAGCTGGTTGGTGATGTACTCACATTTGGTCCTGAGACAGAGGGAACAGGTGAGGTGAGCGCCATGATCACATCTACAAAGCTGGTGCTCGAATCAGGAGATATGATAGGTGCTGCTTCATATGTGGAATTCACAGCGACGGCTGCAGAAGGATATGAAGTTGCAGACTGGCTTGTAAATGGAATCAGTCAGGGCGTGGCAGAGAAGATATTTGCATACAAAGTGCCAAAGGATACGAGAGTTGATGTGAGGGCTGTGTTTGACAGACCTGTGTATAAGATAACATGGTCATCAGATGAGGGTGGACAGATAAAGGCAGAGAACATGACAGCAGATGAAGTGCTTGAAGGTAATTCTGCACAGATCAGAGGAGACAGAGAGCTTAAGTTCACAGCTGATGCCGACCAGTACATGGAATGTACAGGATTTACAGTAAAGACAGCAGAGGGAACAAAGGATTACACAGCAGAGGAGCTTGGCAGCAACGTATTTGTGGTTGACAAGGTGGCATCTGACATAGATGTTGTTGCTCACTTTGCTAAGCAGGAACTCAAGTCAGTTATAACCTTTGAGGCAAATGATGCTGCTCTTGGAGCTGTGACAGCGGTATATGGACTGGACGAGAAGGCTGAGATCACAAGTGGCGATAGCCAGGTATCCGGCGGAGATGCAGTATTTACGGCAGCTCCTGCAGATGGCCAGATGATCGAGGGCTGGTATCTTGATCCTGAGTGTACACAGGCTATAGAAGGCACTGAACTGGAGCAGACTACCTATGAGGTGAAGACTATCTACACAGATGTGGCAGTATATGTTAAGTTTGTGGAGATTCCAGAGTATACAGTTAAGGTAGGTACAACAGGAACCGGATCGGCGAAGATCACTGCATCTTCTGACGGTGAGGAACTTGAGATCGTATCAGGAGAGGTTAAGCTCAAGAGACATAAGGATCTTACAATAACAGTTGCACCGAAGGATGAATACAACACAGTTGAGCACTGGACAGTTGACGGAGCAGATGTTGATTCAGATGAACTCACATACAAGCTGACAGACATAACAAAGGATGCAGAGATATATGCATATATCGCACCATCACTTCTTGTAAATGTAATATTCAAGAATGAGGATGAAGTTAAGAAATATGACAATATAGACATCAGTACAGGTTATGTCGGCGAGGATGGAGATATAAGCGGACTTAAGCCAATAAATGCTGAGAATAACTTAGTGAGAATAGGTTCTGGCAAGGATGTAAGATTTGCCATAACACCTTCTGATGATTATATGATCCAGGCATGGACAGTTAAGTACATCAGAGGCGGAAAGGTTGTCAAGGAAGAGTCTGGCACTGACTTTGGATTTACCAACGAGATACTTTTAAATGATGTTACAAACAGCATAGAGGTAAGTGCAGAGCTTGTTGACAGAGTTGGATATGCCATTCCTGTAGAGGGAAATTATGACAGAGATAATAATCTGATAGAGACTGCAGGTGGTGAAAGCACACCGGAGACAGCTTACACTATAACAGACCTTACAAAGATACCAGACAATGTGGTATTCAAGAATGACAATGGCGTAGTTCTTGATAATATGGTAAGAGAGAACGGAGATGCGAGTGTTGTTATTACACCTGCTGAGGGCTGGAGAATCAGAGATATAATCATTGATGAACCAGAGAACGCTGAAAATTCAGAGGAGTCAGAGAATATCATGTCAGTCCAGCCAGTGCTTGCAGAGGATGGAACTGAGACAGGAGCATATCTTGTAAGTGATGTAAACGTCACAAAGAATATGGAGTTTAAAGTTGATGCAGTTAAGCTTTACTCTGTAACAATAGCAGATACAGAGCATGGAAACATAAAGGTGACAAAGCCAGATGGCACAGAGGTGGAGAACGGTGAAATGATTGACGAGAAAACTGTTCTTACATACACAGCAACACCGGATATGTACTATGACTTTGACGCATGGACAGAGGATGCGGCAGATCAGGCTGAGAGCACATTTGAAAAAGCCCTTGACGGAAGTATCACAGTGGGAGCAGCCTTCAAGGCAAGATATGCAAAGGTAAGTATTGCCACAGTGAAGAATGGTACGGTAACTGTCACAACAGCTGACGGTAAGAAGATATCTAACGGACAGCTGGTTCAGGAAGGCACAGATATCATCTGCAAGGCAATTCCTGCAAAGCATTGTGATCTGTCAGCCTGGGGCGGAGATGCCAAAGGCAAGACTGGTACTACAGTGAAACTTACGGTGACAAAGAACATGAATATAAGAGCGGCATTCAAGTTCAGGTATGTGAAGGTAGCTATTGGAAAGACTGAAAACGGATCGATCACAATCAAGACTGCAGAAGGCAAAACAGTTAAGAATGGTGCATCAGTGATCGAGGGAACGGTTCTTATCTGCACGGCAAAGGCGGCAAACAACTGTAAACTTGGAAGCTGGACAGGAAGCTTCAAGAGTACAAAAACTTCGGTAAAGGTTGCTGCAAATAAGAATATGAAAATCAATGCCAGGTTTGTAGCAAAAATACCGGCACAAAATACAGCTGGTATCAATAAGAATATCCATGCAGTAGTATCTGGAAACAAAGTGACAGTTGTGTGGGGTAAGGTTAACAAGGCTGACGGATATGATATATATGCACAGAAGTGCTATGTAAACTTTGGCTCGAAAAGTCTTGTTAAATCGGTAAAGGGCGCATCGGCAACCCGAGTTACAATATCCAGAATTAATGGCAAATCACTTGCTAAGTTTGATACGATCAAGCTGAGAGTAAAGGCATATAAGCTGGTAAATGGTAAGAAGAAGTATATAGACAATAGTGTCATGCTTCATATAGTTACCAATAGCAGCAAATATACCAACATCAAGAAGGTTCTGCTTCCACAGAAGAGCTACGTGTTGGGAGTTAAGCAGACGATTAAGCTTAAACCTGGATATACCAAGGCAGATGCCAGCAAGAAGGTGCTTGATGGCACACATGGTGCAAGGTATTTGTATGCATGTACAAATAAAAATGTTGCTACAGTTGATGCCAAAGGAAGAATAAAGGCAAAGGCCGCAGGAAAGTGTACGGTCTATGTAATTGCTGTAAATGGCACTACACAGGCTGTGCAGATTATAGTAAAATAAAAATAGTAGCTGCATGAGGTGCTTGATATCCGGCCCGTTGGGGCTGGATGCAGGCACCTTTGCTGATATATACAGGGTGTTGATTATCTATACCGGGATTAAAAAGTGAGAAAAGGAGATTTGTACATATGGGGAATACGGCTTCGGGTAATAAAGGCTGTTTTATAAAACCGAAAAAAGCCTGGAGGCTTCTGAAGACAGCGGATGAAGGGAATGTAACTGCATATATATTCGGGGTCAGTGGTTCGGGAAAGACGACTCTTGTCAGCAGATATCTTGGAACACGTAAGTACATGGTGGTGGATGCCGGCGGTATCAGACCGGATGACCTTGTGGTAGAAAGCAGCAACGCAAGAAAAATAATTGTCATAGATAATCTGCACGAGCTCTCATGGGGGGATGTGGACACAGTGAGGGAGCAGATCATAGAACTCATTAGAAGAGAAGACGTATGGGTTATACTCGTTGGCCGGTGTCCGGTTCCCCCATGGCTTTCTGCTGTAAGATTTCAAGAAGGATTTTATGTGGTGGACAGCAAGCTGCTTATGTTCAGTCTGGAGGATATAAAGAAGTATGCTGAATACGCTGGATTTAGCATCAATGAGGCACAAGTGCAGAGAATGTACTATGAGACTACAGGACTTCCGCTGGCTGTGGAGATGTGCCACATCAAATACATGGAAATGGCATATACAAGCGAGATAACAGATGATATGTATAATGATTTTTCGAGACGCGTTGAGGATGAGATGTGTAATTACCTTGAGTATCATGTGTATGATAACTGGGATGTGGAAATGCAGGAATTTCTCATGGAAATATCCGTGGTGGATGAGTTTACAACAAAACAGGCTGAGATGATAACCGGAAGAAGTGACAGTGAGCTTTTGATCGAGAGGGCAAAGTGGCTTGGAAACTTTATGACCAGCCGGATGGATAAGGATGGCAATACACAATATCAACTGCAGTTTCACATGAGGGTCTCTATGCGCAGACGTCTTAAGCGGAAGTACGAGAAAGAGCGTATAAGAGGCCTGTATGAGAATGCCGGACTGTTTTACAGACTTAACGGAGATATAAGGAAAGCTTTGGAGATGTATGAAAATGCAGGAGTTACAGAGCGAATAGTTTCAATACTTGTCGATAATGCCAGACATGCGGCGAACAGTGGTTATTACTATGATCTGAAAAAATATTACCTGGAACTTCCGGATTATGTCATCGAGAAAAGTCCTGAGCTTATGTGTGGTATGAGCATGCTGCAGTCACTCCTTCTAAATCCTGATGAGAGTGAAAGATGGTACGACAGACTAAAATTATATGCAGATGAAAACCAGGGAAGTGCCAGGAAAAATGCAAAGGGACTTTTGCTGTATCTGGATATTGGTCTGCCGCACAGGGGGAGTGTTGATGTATTAAAGCTTTTGAAGTCAGCATACACCATGGTTTTTAATAAAGAAGTAAGAATACAGGAATGGTCGGTTACATCCAATCTGCCATCAATGATGAATGGCGGAAAAGATTTCTGTGAGTGGAGCAAGAGGGACAGAGAGCTGGCGTCGAAGGTTGGCAGGATTGTTGAGTTTGTACTTGGAAAATACGGAAAAGGTCTTGTAAATCTTGCTTTGGCGGAGAGTTTTCTTGAAAAGAGCGGAGATAATTACGAGGTGGCAACGCTTGCGGCAAAGGGCAGAATGCAGGCGGAAGCAGGAGGAAAAATCGAGCAGTGCTTTGTTGCTGATGGTATATTGGCGTGGCTGCATTTGCAGAACGGAAAGCCACAGGAGGCTCTTGAGGTTTTGAATGGAATAGAGGGAAAGGCTGAAAAAGAGGAAGGACAAAATCTCCTTCCCAATATATATGCATTTGAGACCAGATGCAGCCTGTACAGAGGAGATAGAGCCTGTGTTACAGGTTGGATGGAAAATGCTCCGGATGAAAATGTTGAATTCAGGATATATGACAGGTTTATCTATCTAACCAAAGTGAGAGTATACCTTCAAAGCGGACGGAATGAACAGGCATATTCGCTGCTGACAAAGCTGAGATATTATGCTGAGATGATGTCCCGTACGTATATAGGGATAGAATGTAGTGTGCTGATGGCTGTAGCTTTGCAGCGATTAAAAAATGATGACTGGAAAAAGGCGATGTGCCATGCTATTGATACTGCGATGGAATATAGCTTTACAAGGGTTATATCTAGGGAAGGTGCGGCGGTGAATTCTCTTATAAATACCTGTGGATGGAAAGTCGAGAAAGATGGTGCTGACGATAAGGAGATAGCCGCAAGAAGGGCATATTTCAGACAACTGCAGAAGGAGACTGAGAGTATGACGAGATACTACCCCGGATATATGAAAGCGGGAGTGGATGATGTTCAGCTCAGTGAGACTGCTACAGCCATACTTAAATTGCAGGCAGAGGGCTTGTCTAGGCAGAAGATAGCGGACAGACTCAACATGTCGGAGGCGAATGTAAAGTATCACCTGAATCAAGTGTACAGAAAACTCGGGGTGACTGATAAGGCCGGGGCGGTCAGGGAGGCATCTAACAGGGGACTTATCTAGTGATTGTGAGATTTGCGTTCGGTGGTGGTTTACTTGAATACACCGTATGTAAAAGTTGCATATGAATGTATGCTATGAATGTACATAATTAGGGTGGAAAAACTTAGACTGTTGTTGTATTATGTCTATAATTATGATTACATACGAATCAGTAACGTCAGATTGAGATGAGGATAATTTCCGTATGGCATAAAAGTGTTGGTGAAGATGGCGTTTGGAACTTAGAGAATGAGCGAGTACGGACGGATTCGTATTTGACAGGTATTCAAGGAGGAATTACGACGTGAATTTTTTGGAAGAGAGAATAACTAAGGATGGAATAGTAAAGGAGGGCAATGTTCTCAAGGTGGATAGTTTCCTGAACCACCAGATGGATATACGTCTGTTTGATCAGATCGGTGAGGAGTTCAAGAAGAGATTTGAGGGAACAGAGATCAACAAGATCCTTACTATAGAGGCATCCGGAATAGGCATTGCCTGTGTTGTTGCCAGACATTTTGATGTGCCTGTTGTATTTGCGAAGAAGTCAAAGAGCATCAACATAGAGGGCGATGTATATGTGGCAGAGGTAGAGTCATTTACACACAAGTGCAAGAATCAGGTCATCGTGTCCAAGAAGTTCATCAATCCTGAGGACAAGATTCTTATCATAGATGATTTCCTTGCAAATGGATGTGCGCTTCAGGGACTCATCTCCATAGTGAAGTCGGCAGGTGCCAGCGTTGAAGGAATCGGAATAGCAGTTGAGAAAGGCTTCCAGACAGGTGGTCAGGTCATCAGGAATCTAGGATATCATCTTGAGTCGCTTGCGATAGTGGACAGCATGGACGCTGCTACGGGCGAGATAAAGTTCAGGGAGCAGTAGGATCGCTGCGGGATATTTGCTGAGAGGTGGGGTATATGGGAAATAACAATTTAGAAGAAAAAAATGTTTCTATGCCTGAGAAAATTGGAGGCGTAATATTTGGCATATGGTTTGTTGCCAGTATTATAGCCGGATTTGTTGCAAGTGAGATCGGAACGGATGCTGTTATGCTTGTTGTGGGGCAGTTTTTTGCCGGGATAGTTCTTGTCATAATTCTAAAGACTCTTATTCCAATGATTAAGAAGCGAAAGCGGGGGAGCATCATCGGTATAGTGTTCATATCTGTGTTTGCCGGTGCTGCATCGGCGCTGATATGGGCGGCGTGTGCTGTGAAAGATGGCTCTTTTGCGGATAAGATAGTATTGCTCCCGGAACGGATATTGGGGAGAGAAAATTGCAATGTTGGAGCATTTTATGCAGAGATATTTGCCTGTGCATTCTTTGTGGTCAGTGCAATAACACTGCTCTCTGTGATATGTAAGAGAAAAGCGCTTGAGCGAAGATGTTCATTTACTGTGAAAGCTGTATGCCATGATGTACGTGCAGATATGAGACAGGATATGAGAGCCGGCAGAAGATATCCGGAGGCGGGAGTATTTGAATTTACATACAGGGATAAGCAGTATAAAGTGTATGAGCAGACATATGTATATGGACTGAATATAAGTAAAGGCGATGTGGTATATCTTTATATCAACCCAGAAAATCCGTACGAATTTTATCTGGAAAACAGTGGTATATTCAGCAGTCAGGCGATATGGTCAGCAGTTTTTTTGATGGTTATATCAGGTTTGATGGCCGCAGGCTGCAATTTGTTGATTTTTAGGTGAAAAAATAGCCAGGTGTATGTTCTCCAATTTGGAGAATATGCACCTGGCTGTTTCTACGTAATTTTATCTAAAACTCTTCAGCCAGTTCACAAGAGAGTCATGCCAGATGTTGTCTGTGACAGTCTTCTTCATCTGCGCATCAACAGGTCCGTTGCCTGCAAGCTTTGCCAGGATAGCAGCCTGAAGTTCAGGAACTGTCATGGATTCCGGAGACTTGCTCCAGTCAACTGTGATGGTTTCTGGATCAACCGGGGTGTCGGCAGCAGTATTCTTCTCAGTATCGGTTGTGTTTTTCTTAGCATCTGCAGATTCTGTAGCGGCCACAGTGTCTTTGGATTCTATCTTTGGTTCAGATTCCTGATTGCCTTTTGCATCGGTAGATGTTTCAGACGCTGCCTTATTTTCTGTGTTGGTCTTAGCTTCACTCTCAGTCTTGTTCTTAGTCTTGTTCTCAGCCTTCGTCTCCATCTTAACTGGCTTAACGTTCAGGTCAGTTCCATCAGGCACCCAGATCTCACCACTGTTTGCAGGCTGGGTTATGTTGATATGACCATCCTGTACAGATACCTTTTCGCCTGACAGGGCGCCGATGTATGCTGTGCAGTTCCCTGCTGCAAGGTGCATTCCGGCTGGGGCATCGTCGTTGTTCACAGATACGATGACACGGGTTCCGTCAAGATCCCTTGCGTATGCGAACTGTCTGTTGGTGAGCATCAGCTCATCGTAGCTGCCATATGACAGTGCAGGAACGGCCTGACGTACCTTGCCGAGTGCGGCGATGAGTGCTGTGCAAGGGTTGGTTTTTACTGAATCCTTGTAATCTTCTATATTGAGAGCTGGTCTTAAGCTGTCGTCTGAGCCATATTCCTTGCGTCCCTCAATACCAAATTCTGAACCGTAGTATATGCTAGGCACACCCGGAAGAGTGTAGAGCAATACATGTACAGGTGCAAAATGAGCCTTATTGGTAAGTTTTGTATAGATACGCTCCACATCATGGTTGTCTACGAAGTTGTAGAGCTTTAATGTTCCCATGTTCTGGAGACGTCTTACAGTGTGCGCGATTTCAAAATAGTTGTGGTCATTGTGGCCGCTGTACAGAGCCTTGTGAAGTGTGTAGTTGGTGACACTGTGAAGAGTCTCGCCGTTTACCCAGCGGCTGTAGTCGCCGTGGATGACCTCACCCATGAGCCAGAAATCCGGCTTCACTTCATTTGCTGTGCGGCGCAGTGCCTTCATGAAATCAAAATCAAGGACGTCCGCAGCGTCAAGTCTGATTCCGTCCACATCGAACTCACTCACCCAGAAACGGATCACATCGCATATATAGTCAACGACAGCAGGATTCTTCTGATTCAGCTTGACGAGAAGGTTGTAGCCTCCCCAGTTGTCGTAAGAGAAACCGTCGTTGTACTCGTTGTTGCCCCAGAAATTCACGTTGCAGTACCAGTCCTTGTACTGTGAATTCTCTCTATTTGCCTGGATGTCCTTGAATGCGAAGAAGTCACGGCCTGTGTGGTTGAACACTCCGTCGAAGATGACCTTTATTCCCTGTTCATGGCAGTAAGCAACAAATGCTGTCAGGTCCTCATTTGTTCCGAGACGGGAGTCGAGCTTCTTGTAATCTGTAGTCTCGTAGCCGTGTCCGACTGACTCAAAGAGTGGTCCGATGTACAGTGCTGAACCGCCAATCTCCTTTATATGATCCACCCATGGAAGCAGGGTGTTTAAGCGGTGAACAGGCTCACCGTAGTCGTTCTGTTTAGGGGCTCCCGTAAGTCCCAGTGGATAAATGTGATAAAAAACTGCCTCATCATACCATGCCATAGTTATCCCTCCATATTTTAGGTGCTGTCAAATACAAAGCACCCGATATTATTTGATATACGCTGTGAGCTGCAAGTGTTATCAGAAGCTGCCCACAACGTTTATATTATACTAAAAAAATTAGAAAAATGCGACAAAAAGTCATGTATGTATTGCACGACAGAGCCACAGATGCAGGAAAAAGGCTCCATTGGAGTAGTGACGCTGGCGTGCTGTCTGCTCTTCCATATATTTGCAAAGTCATACTGGAAGCAGCTCTCAGTTCTGTTCGGACTTGTGGTTGGATATATAGTAGCAGTGTGCATGGGTATGGTGGATTTCTCAGCACTCAGCGGAACATCAGTCATAGCACTCCCTCACATCATGCCATTTAAGCCGGAGTTCAACTGGAACGCGATCATATCAGTAACTCTTCCCTAAGATCGTGCAGACGGTATTTGCTGAGAACTGTGTGGCTGTTGTATTCATAGTTGCAATCATTCTGAATCTTGTGCTTCCTAAGAACATGGATGCCCACGAGGCCCCAAAGACTGAGGATGTAGAATAAAAACCTTTCATAAGGTGTAAGTGTTAATCACAGCGTCGTTCTGATATTATGATATCAGAGCGGCGCTGTTTTTGCTTTTTCAAAATAGGTCAAAAGGGGTTAGGTACCTCCGTCCCCAAATAAAAATAAAGAAAGGTGAACAATATGGATAGTTTATTAAAGATAGAATCACTGAAGAAATACTATGGCAAAAAGCCAAACCAGACTAAGGCTCTGGACGGCATATCATTTCAGGTCATGCCGGGGGAGTTCCTTGGCATCATGGGTAGCAGTGGATCGGGAAAGTCCACACTGCTGAACTGTATCGCAACGGTCATAAAGCCTGACAGCGGAACTATAGAGCTCCAGGGCAAAGAGATACAGGCGCTTAAAGGTGCGAAGCTAGCGCAGTACAGAGGCAGGGAGATAGGTTATCTGTTCCAGAACTTTGAACTTCTGGACAATCTAACAGGCAGAGAGAACATTATGGTTCCGTTGTCAATACACGGTGTATCCGAGGATGAGAGCAGAAGCAGACTGGAAAAGCTTTCATCATATCTGGAGATAGATAACGTGCTTGACAAATTCCCGTCGCAGATGTCTGGTGGTCAGAGACAGAGGGTTGCGGCCGCCAGAGCGCTCATACTTAATCCGGGGATCATTCTTGCGGACGAGCCGACCGGAGCACTCGACTCAAGAAATGCAAAGGCACTCATGGAGAAGCTGTTGGGACTGAACAGGGATGACAACACTACCATACTTATGGTGACCCACGACTCAAATGCGGCCAGCTTCTGCAAGAGGATACTCTTCATACAGGATGGCCGGATATTCCATGAGCTCAGAAGAGATATGGAGAGAGAGTCACAGCAGGAGTTTTATGAGAGGATACTCAAGCTGATGGCGCAGATGGGAGGAGGCAGCGCAAATGTTCTTTAAACTCGCAATGAGGAACAGCCGGAGAAGCAGGAAAGAGAATGGTCTGTTCTTCGCTTCGCTGGTTGTGTCCATAGTGGCATTTTATATCATATTGGCGCTGTCCCATCAGGATGTGATGATATTCCTGAGAAGTCTTGAAAGCGATGCGGTGAACCGCCTTCTTCAGATAGCGGCGGTGTTCTATGTATTTTCGCTGGTCATGTTGTTCTTTCTTATATACTATGCAAGCAAATACCAGCTCGAACGACGGAGGCACGAACTTGGAATGTATATAATGATGGGGATGAGGAGATCAAAGCTTTTTGCCCTGCTGATTGCGGAGGATCTGGGCAGTAGCGTAGTGGCTCTGCTCATCGGACTTCCTATAGCGATCCTGATGTCTGAGGTGGTCAGCCTTCTCACAGCCAGACTGGTAGGTCTTGGCGTTATAGGTCATCACGTATCATTTTCACTGCAGGCAGTCATACTGACAACTGTTGGATTTGTAGCGATAAAGCTTGCAGCATTTCTCATACTGAGCGGTAAGCTTGCAAGAAAGCAGATAGGCGATCTCCTTGTAGATACACCGGAGACAGAGAAGAAACAGCTTCCGGCTCCTGTGTATGGTGTGAGTGCAGTCCTCGGTCTTGTTGCGCTGGTCATTGCATACTGTCAGGGAATAGGCGGCTATTCGTGGATCAGCGTAAAATATATGGCGGTCACCATAACACTGGGATTTGTTGGCATGTTCCTGCTGTTTTTCGGTCTCAGGCTCTTTGTTGATGCACTGGCCAGACGTGCAAATGGCTCAAAACCACTTGCTGTGTTCGGTTTCAGGCAGATACACGAAAATGTAGTAACAAAATCTGGAACGCTTGCAATAAGCTCGATACTCATACTCGGCGCTCTGTGCTGCTGCGGTGCGGGCGTTGGCATATGTATATCCAGACAGAATATGGATCATGTGCTCGATTATACATTTGCCTCATATGGGGATGACGCTGAGACGGACAGCAGGAATATCCGCGCGAAACTGGAGGAAACCGGCGTGTTGGAGGATTTCTCGGACGTATTCGATATGAAGCTTGGTTATATAAAGATGGGTGAAAATGAGTCCCATGATGATGCTGTGAACGTGGGGAATGTCATATCCGCACTTGAAAAACTCAAGGTTTCAGAGGACAGGGACGTGCTTATAAATAACATGTCATACATGACATACCCTTACCTGATCCAGGAGAGTGCGTACAACAAGGTGCTTGAGACTGCGGGAAAGGAGCCTTTGGAGCTCAGAGAGAATGAACTGGCACTCTATACGGATTTCTTTACTGATTACCGCGGAGGTTTACTGAATGAGGTATTGGCAGAGCGTCCGGAGGTGGATGTAAGAGGAGATGAGTATCATCTGACCGGAGAGGTCCAGACCACGAAGATTGTGACAGATTCATCGATAACCCTGTCGTTCGGACTTATCGTGGACGATGATACATTTGCCAGACTGACAAATGACAATTACGAGTTATATGTAAATGCCGTTCTCAAAAAGGATATCGTGGACGATAAGGGCCTCATGAAAGCCATAATGGACGAAAATGAGAAACTTGACGGCATAGATTTTGAGAGTATAAACGCTGATTGCGAGAGTTATCTGCAGAACATAGGAAGAAATATGTTCTACACGGTGGCTGCAGGATATATAACGCTTTATTTGGCGGTGGTGTTCCTCATAATCGCAAATACCATAATCGGTGTTCAGTTCCTGATGGGACAGAGAAAGTCCGGCAGAAGGTACAGAACCCTTGTGAAGCTTGGCGCGACATACGAAATGCTCTGCAGCTCAGCAAACAGACAGGTGGGCTGGTATTTCGGAATCCCGGTTGCCGTGGCGGCGGTCAGCAGTATATTCGGTGTGCGTGCTATGCTCACGGGAATCCTGTCAGAATCCATGCGTGGCAGTGTGAAACAGATACTTATCATAGCTGCGGTTATGATAATCCTGTTGTGTGTGGTAGAATATATCTATATGACAGCGGTGAAACGCTCAAGCAACAGATATCTCATGGCGATGATGACACCGGAAAGGGTTGAGTAAACGGTGAAGTGTGTGATGGTGGTTGAGGACGATGTCCTCATGTGCGATGAACTTCTGGATATGCTAACAAAGGCAGGATACAGGGCAGTTAAGCCAGATGGATTTGACAACATAATAGAACAGATACTGGACATGGCTCCGGATATTCTTCTGCTGGATATCAATCTTCCTGGCAGGAGCGGCTTTGACATATGCCGGGAGATCAAGAGGCGGAGCTCTGTCCCGGTGCTGGTTCTCACATCGAGGGACCAGCTAAAGGACGAGCTCCATGCGCTGGAGCTGGGCGCTGATGAATTCCTCACGAAGCCATGCCGCCGTGAGCGGCTTCTGGCCCGGGTGGCAAATGTGCTCAAGAGGTACGAGGGCAGACAGAACCTGATCGAAGGAGAAGGGTTTCTTCTGGACACTCAGACATACACTCTGTATATAGATGGGAGATCTGCGGTGCTTCCACAGAATCAGGGACGTATATTTGAGACACTTATGACAAGCGGAGGAGATGTCGTGTCTAAGGAGAAACTTTGTGAGGCAGTGTGGGGCACATCGGAGTATATAGATGAAAATGCCCTGCAGGTGAATCTTACAAGACTCAAAAAGAAAATGGCGGGACTGGATATGAAGGCAAAGATCATAGCTGTAAGAGGCGTTGGATACAAAATATTCCCTGGGGACGGAGGTGCCTGACCCACTTGTCAGAGTGGAGAAAATATGAAAAGATTTGGACTTGTTATAAAACAGAATATTGTCTGCTTCTTCATGTGGCTTGTGGCACCAGAGGCATTTGTCAGAATAAGGGTGCTGGTTGGCATGTTCACTGTGATACTGTTCGCGGCGGTGTGCTCGGTGCTGTGTATAAAGGACAGGAAGAAGATTGAGGCGTTCAGGAGATTTGTCACTGCCCCGGATGAACAGAGCGAGATAGAAATGAGGAGCCTGTGCGGGGCTTCTGAACAGGAATATGTGAGCGTGCTGTCGGAGGAGCTTCACGATCTGAGAGATTCAGTGATGCAGAGTGGCAGACAGCTCAGGGATTATCAGGAGTATGTGGAGAACTGGGCACATGAGATCAAGACCCCCATCTCTCTGCTGACATTTGTGGTGGACAACAGGAGAGATGAGCTGCCTCATAATGTTGTGATGAAGATGGACAATGTGACCAGCCAGATGCAGAACTATGTGGACCAGATGCTCTACTACGCCAGACTGAAAAGCGATTCCAAGGATTATCTCATGGAGAGCATAGATGTGGAAGAATGCGTGGATGAGGTGATAGCTGACTACAGATCCCTGCTTGAGGAGAAGGGCATACGGGTCAGAAAGTGTCTTGAGAATGGAGAGGTGTACAGTGACCGCAGGGGATTGCAGTTTATACTCGGTCAGCTTGTGAGCAATTCCATGAAATACACAAATGAGCAGCCGGATATATCATTTGACTTCTGGACGGCGGGTGACAAAAAGCTGCTGTCCGTGAGTGACAATGGCATAGGTGTAAAGAGCTGTGACATGCCATACATATTCGAGAAGGGTGTCACGGGTGATTCGGGTGAGAACAGGAAGCATGCAACGGGCATGGGACTGTATCTTGTCAGTGAGATGGCGCATGACCTAGGCATCACAGTGACGGCAAATTCAAAGTGGCAGAATGGATTTGAGATAGTACTTGAATTCCCGGATGTGGAGACAAAGATATAAAAGTGAGGAGGCAGATACAGCGTTGTGCGTATCTGCCTCCTCACTTTTTACCGGGATATTTTATAATAAATTTATGAGTGGCGGTCTGTTAATAATCACTTTGATATTTTATAATGTAAGCATTGGCTGTAATTTAGTTGACGGTGCAAAGTCAGTTTAAGTGGGCTGAGGCTTGACATGTAGCGCCAGCCATTTGCCGAAGGCAAATTTTGCATGGCTGGTGTTCAATGGAAAGGAGAATATAATTATGGAGATCAGAAAAGCGACAGCAGAGGATTTTGATATTGTATTTGATTTTATAGAAAAATTATGGACATATAATACATATGACAGGGAAGAAATACGCAAAGTATATATGGACGTCATAAATGACGAATGCAGCTTTGCGTTTTTGTTATGGGATGAAGGCATTTGCAGAGGCATGTGCCATGGAGACTATTTCAATACATTCTGGATGTCGGGGCTCACATGCTATGTGTCAAGTCTCATAACAAGAGAGGAGGACCGTGGCAAGGGATATGGTGTGGCACTCCTGGATCATGCAAAGGAGCTTGCAAAGCAGAGGGGATGCAAGGCCATCACCCTTGATTCCGGACTTCCGAGGACAGGGGCACATGGCTTCTATGAACACTATGGATTTGAAAAGAGCTGTTATGGCTTCGAGATGATGATATAAATTATTTGCAGAGATTTGTAAGGAGGCAAAATATGTGTACAGCAGCGACATATAAGACAAAGGATTTCTATTTTGGAAGAACGCTGGATTATGAATTCTCGTATGGCGATGAGATTACCGTGACTCCGAGAAATTATCCGTTTGAATTCAGATATATGGGCAGGATGGACAGCCATTATGCCATGATAGGAATGGCACATGTGGCAGGTGACTATCCTCTCTACTATGATGCTATAAATGAGAAGGGGCTTGGAATGGCAGGCCTGAATTTCGTTGGAAATGCAGTGTATCAGGAAGCTGATGAGAGTGAAGACAGGAACAATGTAGCTCAGTATGAGTTTATTCCATGGATACTCGGAAGCTGTGCCAGTGTAGGCGAGGCAAGGGTGGCACTGGATAGGATGACTCTGACAGGAACACCGTTTTCCGAGCAGCTTCCTACAGCGCAGCTCCACTGGATCATTGCGGACAGAAATGGTGCCATAACAGTGGAGTGCATGGCTGATGGGCTGCATGTGTACGAGAATCCGGTTGGAGTCCTCACGAACAACCCGCCATTTCCTCAGCAGATGTTCCTGCTCAACCAGTATATGGGACTGTCACCGAAGCAGCCAGTGAACACATTTGCACCTGAGGTTGGGCTTGTCACTTACAGCCGCGGCATGGGAGCCATAGGACTTCCGGGGGATCTGTCGTCCACGTCAAGATTTGCCAGGGTGGCATTTGTGAAGCAGAACAGTCTGCCTGCGGATTCTGAGGCTGAGAGTGTAAGCCAGTTCTTTCACATACTTGGCTCTGTGGATCAGCAGAGGGGCTGCTGTGAGGTTGCGCCTGATAAATATGAGATAACCATATACACATCCTGCTGCAATGCTGACAAGGGAATATACTATTACAATACCTATGAGGGTCATCAGATAAATGCTGTTGATATGAACAGGGAGGATCTGGACGGCGCAGAGCTTGCCAGATACCCTCTTATCCAGGGGGAGAATATCAATTGGCAGAACTGATGTATGTGGCTTACAAGGGAGAAAGGATGCTGTATGAGTAAAAGCAAGGTTACAATAAAAGAAATAGCGGAGATGGCTGGGGTGTCAATAGCCACGGTATCACATGTTATAAATAGGACGAGGTATGTAAGACCTGAGCTTGTGGATAAGATAGAGAAGATCATTGTAGAGACAGGATACCAGAATAAGATAGCTGATAAGGAGAGAAAACTGCTGGTTGGACGGGAGTCCACGATAGTTGCAGTCATTCCAAATATTGAAAGTACTATATACAGAGATATGGTAGCTTATGTGAAGCAGCTTGTCAGTGTGCAGGGATATCAGTTCCTTGTGGCGATAACAGACAATGATCTCAAGGAGGAGGCGCAGGTGCTTGCCGGACTTCTGGTCAACAAGAAGGTTGCCGGTATCATACATGCGCCGGTGAGCGATGTGGCATCTAACTACACAAAACTCATACAGTCGGGTGTTCCATTTGTCTGCGTGGAGAGAAATATACTTGGATCAGGGATAGACTCAGTTGAGTTTCGCGACCGTGAGGCTATATTTAAGGGCGCGGATTATCTGCTTGCGAGTGGACACAAAAATGTTTTGTTTTTCAGAGAGAGTACGGACAGTACCACCAGGGATGAGAGAACAAAAGGTTTCCTGAATGCTCTGGAGAAATACAATATAAATACAAATGATGCAAACATTGTTGATGTGACGTTGGAAAAAGGAGAGGATGACTGCATGCTGGCTATTCAGAAAGCCCTGCGCAGATACAGGCCGACCGCTGTACTTGCGGGGGGCAACAGAATAACTCTTTATCTTATGAAGACGCTGAGAGATATGGGAATCGACTGTCCGGGAGAGATATCTGTGGTTGGATTTGGTGATGAGAGCTGGTCTGAACTTACTTATCCACCTCTTACAATACTGAGAAGAGATGTGAAGGGACTAAGTGCCAAGGCTGTTGGGATGTTGTTTGAGAAGATCAATACGGGAGTTGCCATATCGCATGACTGTTATGCAGATGTAGAGCTTGTAGTCAGAAAATCCACAAAGATGCTTGACAATGGACCATTTGGAGATAAAGCGGCAGCACCGGATTCGGTTGTACTGACAAAAGAAGAGAAACACAGACTAAAGGCAGGACATTTCAGGGTTGCGATCTCTTTCCACTATACCGGAACGTCTTGGGCAGAATTGCATGAGAAGGGAATTCGGGAGGAACTTGAGCAGTTTGGAATAGATGTGGTGTCGGTTATGGATGCGCACTTTGACTCGGAACTGCAGAATGCACAGCTTGATGGCATAAGACTTCAGAAACCGGATGCAGTTATAGCTATTCCAGCGGATGACAGCCGTACCAGAGAAAAGTTTCAGGAGCTTTCAAAAGTGTCAAAGCTGGTGTTCATAAGCAATGTTCCGGAGGGTATGTCCAAGAACAGCTATGTGTCCTGTGTATCAGTAAATGAGTCGGAGAATGGAACGAACACGGGAAGAATGTTGGGAGAATATTGTAAGGAAAATAAGAAAAAAAAGGCAGGTTTTATTATTCATGGCGCGGCATTCTATGGAACAAGAGTCAGGGATAATGCTGCTGAGAGAATAATCAAGGACAGTTACCCGGATATTGACATAGTGACGATCAGGAGCTTTGGAGAAATATCCAATGCATATCAGGTAGCCAAGGATGTGATAACTGCCAATCCTGAAATTGAGGCAATGTATGTGAGCTGGGATCGCCCGGCGCTTCTGGCTATAAAGGCGCTCAAGGAGCTTGGCAGGGAGGATGTGGCGGTGTTCACAACTGATCTTGACCATGGTATAGCTCGGTGCATGGAAGAAGGAATAGTCAAGGGACTCAGCACGCAGAGACCATACGAGCAGGGAAGAGCGGCTGCGGCAGTTGTTGCCAAGTCCCTGGTAAGTGAAGAACAGCTTCCAAAGTATGTGGGAGTTCAGCCGTATCAGGTCGAGCCAAAACAGCTCAGGCTTGCATGGAAGGAAATCTTCCATGAGTCCATGCCGGACAGACTTGGGTGATATGACATCCGTCAGAGAGAAAATTGTATCTTTCTGGCGGATTTTTTGCGTTTACACACAAGACCTTGGAAGATTGTATCTTTTTCGCCTGAGAAGTTCCCAAGGATACAATTTTGTGTCCAAGTTGCTGTAACCACACCCAAAAGAGAAAATTCCCGGGGAAGTGGTACCGGAGACAAAGGACAAGATTACAAGATACAAGGTGACAAGTAACGGGTGTCAATCATACACTACAAATCCCATAAGTATGACATATCGTAAAATATTTACGTAAAAAATAATAAAAGACCTGCGAACCCTATAATGCAATCGAGTGTTATTTGTACATAATGACGAATAAGCAATAAATAAAACACTTGATATTGACAATAACCGACAAAGGTTATATCATCAAAACATGCAAAGGACGAAAAACAGTTTAAAATTTACGTAAATTAAACCGGTTGTAAACAGTTTTTCGACAACGAGTTAGCAAAAACGAAATACATGATATTGGAGGTAAAAATTATGAGAAAGATTAAGAAGTTATTAGCAGTTGGAGCATGCCTGTGCATGTCACTCAGTTTACTGGCAGGTTGTGGATCAGGAGCAGGAGGCGCATCGGACGGCGGTTCATCTGAATCAGGTACAAAGCAGGAGAGCACGAAGTCATCCGACCTGTCATTTGCATTCTGTACAAACACACTTAACAACACATTCCAGAGTTCAATAGATGCAAAGCTCAAGGAACTCTGTGATGCGAACGGAATATCATATACATGTCTTGATCCTGACTACGATCTGAACACACAGCTCAGCCAGTTATCAGACGTGGCAAACAGTGGATACGACGCAGTGTTCATCATCCCAGTTGATTCAGCAGGTATCACATCTGGTCTTGCAGAGATCAAAGATGCAGGAATCCCAATCTTCAATGTAGATACAGCAGTTATCGAGGATGACATAGAGAACTTTGTAACACAGTTCGTTGGAACAAATGCATACATGGCAGGACAGCTTGTAGGTGAGCAGATGGTTAAGGATTATCCGGATGGAGCAGACATTGCGATCCTTGACTTCCCATCAAATGAGAGCTGTGTAGACCGTGTAAATGGTTTCCTCGATGGTCTCGGTGACAACAAGGACAAGTTCAATATTGTGGCACAGCAGGATGGCGAGGCTGCACTTGATGCATCAATGAGTCTTGCAGAGGATATCATCACAGCAAACACAGATCTTCAGGCATTCTTCTGCATCAATGATCCATCAGCACTCGGTGCTGCAGCAGCAGTTAAGGCAGCAAATAAGACTGGCAAGATCGGCGTGTACAGTATCGATGCTTCACCAGATGGCAAGCAGGCACTCATTGACGGTGAGTTCACAGCAGTTGCATGTCAGGTTCCTGTACAGATTGCAGAGTATGCATTCAACGCAGCACAGAAGTATGTAGGCGGAGATACGACCATTGACGAGAAGAAGGTATATCTTGATTCACACCTTGTACTCAAGGATGAGGCAGAGAAGACAGTTAACGACTGGCAGTAAAGCCGGACCGGCTCCGAAAATAATAGTGAGGAGCTGAACCCGGACTTGGCAGATATGACACAATGTAGATGCATATAACACGGGATAGACCGGGGATCTGAGATCTCCGGCCGTGATCCCGAAAAAGCAGGATAACAAAAGATCTATTTTAGAAACTTGGAGGTTTAATATGGGACAGACAGTTCTGGAAATGATAGGGATAAAGAAAAGCTTCTCTGGAATATATGCTTTAAGCGGCATCGACTTTTCCCTTGAGCTGGGAGAGGTACACGCACTGCTCGGTGAGAATGGTGCAGGAAAGTCCACACTGATCAAGGTCCTCGGCGGAATTTACCAGCCCGACAGCGGAATCATCAAGGTAAATGGCAAGGAGGTCAAGATCAACGGAGTTCCGGCTGCCAGAGAGAATGGTATAGGAATAATACATCAGGAAATCGTACTTGTTCCATATCTTTCGGTGGCACAGAACCTGTTTCTCGGCAGAGAGATAAGGACAAAGCTTGGAACATTGGACTTTGCAGAGATGAACAGAAGAGCAGAGGAGATGATATCATCCCTCGGTGTGAATATAAAGGCAGACACGATAGTAGAAAATTTGACCATCGCACAGCAGCAGATGGTGGAGATCGTTAAAGCGGTCTCATTCAACGGCAAGATAATAGTTATGGATGAGCCAACCTCATCACTTTCAAATGAGGAGGTTGAGCAGTTATTTGAGATCATTGAAAATCTCAGAAAGAAAAAGGTAAGTATAATCTACATCTCCCACAGAATGGAGGAGCTCTTCAGAATATCTGACAGAGTTACCGTCATCAGGGATGGTGCATACGTAGGAACAAAAAAGACATCAGAGACAAGCCCGAATGAGCTGGTTGCGATGATGGTAGGAAGAGATCTGGAGAGCTTCTATGCCAGAGATTACTGTGACATGGACAAAGCGGAGACTGCTCTGGAGGTAAGGAATCTTTCTCAGACAGGTGTCTTTGAAGATATAAGTTTTTCAGTACATAAGGGCGAGATCCTGGGATTCTCAGGTCTGGTAGGTGCCGGACGAAGTGAGATCATGGAGGCGATATTTGGCGCAACACGGCTCACATCGGGAGAGGTGATACTCGGAGGAAAGCCGGTTCACTTCAAGAATCCAATGCAGGCTATCAAGGCAGGCATAGCACTGGTTCCGGAGGACAGAAAGAAACAGGGCCTTGTACTTGGCAACAGCGTGGCATTTAACCTCACACTTTCATCCCTCAGATTCTATATGAATGGAATCGCTATAAGTGAGAGAAAACGAGGCGAGGTAATTGACCATTATTCACAGAGACTGAGGATAAAGGCGGCATCGCCTGAGATTGAGGCGGGCAGCCTGTCAGGCGGAAACCAGCAGAAGGTGCTGATTGCCCGCTGGCTGGCCAACGACCCCGATGTTTTCATCATGGACGAGCCGACCCGCGGCATCGACGTCGGCGCCAAGTACGAGATCTATGAGCTGATCCTGCAGCTTGCCAAGCAGGGCAAGGCTGTCATGATGGTCTCTTCCGAAATGCCTGAGCTGATCGGTATCTGTGACCGGATCCTTGTCATGAGCAACGGCCGTATGGCCGGTATCCTCGAACGCGGCAAGGACTTCGGCGGCATTGAAAACGAGCAGGAAACCATTATGCGTCTGGCTGCGCAATATGTATAAAGAGGTTGAGAAAATGACGAATTCTAAGAAAATGAACCCGCAGAAGCTGAAGGATACGCTGCTGAAATACGCGCTGTACATCATCCTTCTTCTGCTCCTTGTTGTGATCGTTGCGATCAAGCCCAACTTCCTTTCCGTCGGCAACCTGATCTCCATTCTGAAGCAGGCCTAAAGACTAGA
>OHIY01000228.1_pt1 | contig 34058 bp, 31 predicted proteins | sample 1568351 | NCBI WGS metagenome assembly OHIY01 (sample SAMEA3879547, study PRJEB24766) | human gut metagenome | biome: human-associated habitat; feature: feces | place: USA | collected 1985/1987 | reverse complement strand
AATGGAAAGGAGGAAGAAGAAATGAAAGCAATGTTCATAGCATATAACCAGGCGTACAACGAGGAAATCGTGGAGACGCTCAAGGAATTCGGCCAGAAGGGCTTCACCCGCTGGCACGACATCGAGGGCCGGGGCCATTTCAACGGCCAGCCCCGTCTGGGCAGCCATGCCTGGCCCGAGCTCAACCAGGGAGTCCTTGCGGTCATGCCGGACGAGAAGGTGGCCCCGATTCTGGCGGCCATGAAGGCGAAGGACGAGGCCGCGCCCGACCTGGGGCTCAGGGCGTTCGTCTGGAATGTTGAATCTTATTATTAATTTGCTAACTTTGCATCCGTCGGGCCACAGTGGTCCGGCGGATGTTTTTTTAATCTGATTTTATTATGGCAAAGGTTGTAAATGATTCGAACATAGCCGAGATTCTCGGCTCGAAGGAGCCTGTCCTCATAGATTTCTGGGCCACATGGTGCGGCCCTTGCAGGATGCTCGCCCCCACGGTGGATGAGATCGCCGAAGAATTCGAGGGTCGTGCCGTCGTAGCCAAATGCAACGTTGACGACTGTGAAGACATCTCTATGAAGTACGGCATCCGCAACATCCCCACGCTGCTCTTCTTCAAGAACGGGGAGCTCGTCGACAGGACCGTGGGCGTGGTGTCCAAGCAGGATATAGCGGACAGGCTGACAAAATTAATTTAACTTACCAAAATCATGAAAAAAGCTATTATCGCGATTGCAGCCCTCTTCGTGGCTCTTTCGGCAAATGCCCAGATCGGTGTAGTGGCCGGTCTCACCTCTTCTTCCACCAACGTCGAGGCTGCGGTGGCCGACATCAAGAACGTGAACCAGTATCATGTGGGTATCACCTACAAGATCGGAATCGGCAACATGCTCGCCATTCAGCCCGCGCTGATCTACAACATGAAGGGCACCCAGCTCGGAGATATAGCCGGACTTGACGATGTCGACGTGAACTACAAGACAGGATACCTCGAACTTCCCGTACAGGTGCAGCTCGGCTTCGGAATCGGAAGCATCGCCCGCGTCTATGGATTCGCCGAGCCTTTCGTGGGCTACGCAATCACCAACCAGGTGCAGGGTCTTGGAGATACCGTCAAGAACTGGGACAATGTCAAGAACAGGCTTGAGTACGGTGTCGGACTCGGCGCAGGAGTGGAGCTTTTCAGGCATCTCCAGGTGTCAGTGAAGTATTTCTGGGACCTTGGCGACGTCTATGGAGCCGACATCACCTTCGGAGATGTGACCAAGGACATTGCGACGAGCAAGTGCAGCGGCATCGCCGCTTCCGTCGCCTTCCTCTTCTAAAGACTTATGGCTGACAGGAAGGCGGTAATTTTCTGCTCGTCACACGAACTTGAACAAAAGTACATCCAGGCTGCACGGAAAATAGTCCGTGCAGCTTGTTTGGCTGGATATGACATAGTGTCCGGAGGCACCGTCAAGGGCCTGATGGGCGTGGTCTGCGACGAGGCTTCGAGTTGCGGAGCCGGAGTGATAGGCGCGGTTCCGCGTTTCATGAAGGGTCTGGAGCATCCGGCTCTCACGGAGTGTGTCTGGACCGACACGATGTCGCAGCGCAAGGAGGCCATGAGGCAAGGTACCAGCCTCGCCATAGCGCTTCCCGGCGGCATAGGCACCCTGGACGAACTTGCCGAGACCTATTGCCTGGCCAAGATGGACCTGTACGAAGGCCGTGTCGTGGCCTTCAACATGGAGGGTTTCTACGAGCCCCTGAAGGCCCAGCTCAGGCATTTCGTGGATACGGGGATGCTTTACGAAGACTCCCTGAAGCTCATCCATTTCCCTGAAACCATAGAAGAGCTGGAGGCGCTGCTGTGAACCTTGCTGAAATAACGGCATATCTCGGCAGCGACTGGTCGGGGCTGGAGGAGCTCATGCGTTCCGGCCTGACGTCCGGCGTGAAGCTTCTCCAGTCGGTCAACGACAGCATCCTGGCTTCGTCGGGCAAGCGTCTGCGCCCCATGATAAGCCTTCTGACGGCCCGGGCCCTCGGAACGCCGAATATCGACACCCTGCGCTATGCCGCCGCCTGCGAGCTGCTGCACAACGCGACCCTGATGCACGATGACGTGGCCGATGAAAGTCCAGAACGCCGGGGGCGTCCTACTGTCTCGGCGCTTTTTGGCTCTTCCGCCGCCGTGCTGATAGGAGATTTCTGGTTGTCGCGCGCCGTTGACCTCATCCTGATGTCCGAAGACCACGAGCGCGTGGCCGGATTCTTCTCCAGGACGCTCAGCGACCTGGCGGAGGGCGAGATGCTCCAGATGGAGAAGGCGGCCAGCGCGGATACCGACGAGGATGCGTATTTCAGTATAATCCACAACAAGACAGCTTCCCTGTTCGAGACTGCCGGAAAGGCGGCGGCCGCTTCCGTGGGAGCTTCGGACGGACGTTTCGAAGCCGCGAAGCAGTTCGCCCTCTGTTTCGGCATGGCTTTCCAGATAAAGGACGACATACTCGACTATGTCGGCGACACAAGGCTCGGCAAGCCCGTAGGCCTTGACATCAGGGAGCAGAAGATCACCCTTCCGCTTCTCGGCGCGATGCGCTCCTCCGGACGCGAGGCCGAGATACGCGCGAAGATTCAGGCCGTCCATGACCATCCGGAGTATTGCCGGGAGATACATTCCTTCGTCCTGGAGAACGGGGGAGTGGAGTATGCGTCGGCGAAACTTGACGAATATATCGGGAAGGCGTGCGGCGCCCTCTCCGTCCTGCCTGACTCCACTGCGAGGAGGTATCTGGAGGAGATAGCCCATTATAATGCGTTCAGGCAGCTATGAGGTTCGCGGAGCTGAAAGGGAACGACGGGTTGAGGCGCGTGCTCCCGGAGATGGTCGACTCCGGACGCATCCCCCATGCGATGCTCTTCAGCGAGGATGACGGGGGCGGGGCTTTCGCGCTCTGCCTGGCCTTCCTGCAGTATCTCTACTGCCAGGACCGGAGAAACGGGGATTCCTGCGGGGAGTGCCCGTCCTGCAACAAGATATCCAAGCTGATCCATTCCGACCTGCATATCCTGTTCCCGACGTCCGCGACCAAGCCGTCATGGACCCTTGCCGCCGAATTCCGCGAACTGGCCGCCGCGAATCCGTATTTCCGCGAGGCCGAGCTGAATGCGGCGCTGAAGCTTGACGGCAAGAACACTTCGATTACCGTGGCCGATTCCAGGCACCTTCTCGATGCGCTGTCGCTCACGGCGCTGGAAGGCGGCTACCGCTCGGTAATCATCTATCTTCCGGAGAAGATGAACGCGGAGGCGGCGAACAAGCTGCTCAAGCTCATTGAAGAGCCTCCGCAGCTCACCCAGTTCCTGCTGATTTCCCACAGGCCCGACAGGCTGCTGCCCACGATAGCGTCCAGGTGCCAGCATCTCAGGGTATATCCGGAAACCGCCGGCGGGACGGGGGTGGATTTCGAGGCGCCCGAGCTCTTTTTCGAGCTTATGGATGCGCTGGTTTCGAAGAATTTGCTATCTTGCCTGGAGACGGGCGAGAAACTGGCCGCATTGCCCTCCAGAGAGAGCCTGAAGGCTTTCTGCAGATATGCGGCGGAAAACATACGCCATATCTTTCTGGCCCAGCAGGGTCTCGGCGGGCTCGCAGGAGCTTCCGGGGCGTCGGACGGGATGACGGCGGAGGAGACGGACAGGAAGGTGACGGCATACGCCGGCAGCCTTTCAAAAACCTTTCCCCGCGGGGCGTCCGAAGTGCTGGACAGGACTCTGTCGCTGATAGACAGGAACGTCAACCAGAAGCTGGCCGTCACGGATATGGTGGACCGCTTATATAGATTGTTATGAGCAGAGAATCGATTCAATATGATTGCTTCAGAGGCTGCGTGACGACCCGGGACGAGAATTCGGGCGAGACTTCGTGCACCTATCGCGCAGGCTGCTGCAAGATGAGCACCCGCGACTGGCTCAAGGACGCCAGGGACGGCTCTTTCCCCAATATCTTCGAGGTGCGGTTCAAGAACACGCGCAAGGGCTTCTATGTCAATGACTCCTCGCAGAACATCCGTATCGGCGACCTTGTGATGGTCGAGGCTGTGACCGGCCTGGATCTCGGAATCGTGACGCTGGAAGGCCCGGCGGTGGGCAGGCAGATGAAATGCCGGGGAGTGGACCCTGAGACCGCTACCTTCAGGAAGATATACCGTAAGGCGCGCCAGACCGACATAGAGAAGTGGCAGGAGGCCATCGCGAGGGAACAGGAGACCATGATCAGGGCGCGCAAGATAGCCGCGATGATGGGTCTGGAGATGAAGATAGGCGATGTGGAGTTCCAGGGAGACGGCTCGAAGGCCATCTTCTACTATATAGCCGACGGCAGGGTGGATTTCCGCCAGCTGATCAAGGCATACGCCGAGGAATTCCGCATCAGGATAGAGATGAGGCAGATAGGCGCCAGGCAGGAAGCCGGGCTCATAGGGGGACTGGGAGTGTGCGGACGCGAGCTCTGCTGCTCCAACTATATTTCTTCCTTCCAGAGCATTTCCACTTCGGCGGCGCGCTGCCAGGACCTTTCGCTCAATCCGCTGAAGCTCGCAGGACAGTGCGGCAAGCTGAAATGCTGCCTGAACTATGAGGTTCCGGTGTACCTGGACGCCCTTTCGCGCATACCCAAGCTCAACGGGCCGCTTGAGTTCGAGGACGGCCCCGCGTTCCTGCGCAAGACCGACATCCTCACGGAGACCATGTACTTCTCGTATGAGAAGTCGTCGGACGCCAAGCTCTATCCCCTGAGCGCGGCGGAGGTGGCGGACATCATCGAGATGAACAGGAACGGCGAGAAAGCCGAGTCCCTGCGCCCCGAACCGGTGCAGCACAAGCCTGAATTCGTGTCGGCCGTGGGCGACGACAGCATCAGCCGCTTCGATGCGCCTCGCCGCAGGAAGAAACCCCAGAACAAGAAGAACGGCGGGCGCCAGCGCCGTCAGACCGTGAAGAACGGCGCGAAACCGGGGCCGAAGAATGGGGAGAAGTAGGTTCCCGGCAATATTGTCGGCCATGCTGCTGCTCGCCGGCTGTGCCCGGCCGCTCTCGACCGAGATGTTCGTGCGCAGCGACCGCGCCGATAACGGGGTGTATGTTTTCGACCTGGAGCTTGAGGACAGCGTCACGGTCTATGATTTCTGGTTCTACAGCCGTACGGTCAGCCGCAGCATCTCCAGCCTTCCGCTCAATGTGCAGTGGCTTTCGCCTTCCGGACGGCGCTTCTCCGAGACGGTCTACATGAAAAGCGTGGATGCCGACGGAGAGAAGGAGCTTTACCGCAGCGGAGTGGTGCTTTCCGAGGCCGGACTCTGGCGCCTTAGCGTGCGTCCGGTAGGGGTGGACGATGAATTCTGCGGTCTTGGAGTGATATGCAAGGAGCATGGGACACGATAAGTTGAGGAAATTTGCGGAGAACGAGAGCTTCTCCTGCCTGATGCAGCCCGATTCGAGGGAGCTGCTTGCCGACGGTTACGCCAATCTGCGCGACCACGGCATAAAGGGTCGTTGGAATGCCGGGATGTTCCCGCGTTCTGCGGCGCCTGCCGATTCCGGGCTTGTGCTCGAACTGGGCTGCGGCAAGGGTGAATATACCATAGACCTCGCCCTGCGCAATCCGGAGAGGAATTATGTCGGAGTGGACATCAAGGGGGCGCGGCTATGGAAAGGCGCCAAGTATGCGACGCAGAACGACCTCCCCAACGTGGCTTTCCTGCGGACGCGTGTGGAGTTCATATCCGCCTTTTTCGCCCCCGGGGAAGTATCGGAAATCTGGCTGACCTTCTCGGACCCGCAGTTCAGGAGCGAGAATTCCCGCCTGAGCTCGCCGCTCTTCCTCGAGCGCTACCGCTCTTTCCTGCGCCCCGGAGGCACGGTTCATCTGAAGACGGATTCCCGTTTCCTGCATGAATATACGAAGGCGGTCTGCAGGGTCAACGGTCTTGAGGTTCTCGCCTGCACGGAGAACCTGTACGGAACTGTTTCCCGCGTTGCTGCGGATTCCCGTGTTGCGGCGGATTTCAAATCCGCTGCGACAGAAACAGAATCTTCCGCCGCAACAAGGGCGATAGCCCCGGAGGTGCGTGAAGTCAAGACTTTCTATGAAAGCATGTTTCTGGAGCAGGGCTATCCCATCACCTATATGGCGTTCCGCCTCGACCATGAGGGGCCTTTCGCGGCTCCGCGCGACCCTGAGGATTTCGATTCGGACCATTGGCGCTCCATCGAAGGGCCGCGCGTGCTCTTCGGTCGCGACACCGCCGAAACCCGCCGCCAGAAGCTCAAGAAATAGGACGGTTCATTTTATGCAGAAGACTGCATAAAGGGGAATGGACTTTATGCCGTTCTCGAAGCCGAAATTCTTCTTGGAGATTCTTATTGAATACGGGGCGGAGTATTTCTCCGTAAACACTCCGAGACTTTTCGACCGGGTTCTGCGGCCTTTCTTGACTTCTATCGGTATTATGCCGTTTTCTGTCTGAAGGACAAAATCCACCTCGGCTATGCCGTCGCTTTGCCAATAATGGAGTTTATGCCCGTTTGCGCTCAATGCCTGCGCGACATAGTTTTCCGTCATGGCCCCGAGATAGGTGTTGTCTTCATTAATGTCGGCGAGAATTATCTGGAGAGGCATGCCGCAGCGGAGCGTGAGCAGCCCGATGTCCCCCATGTACAGCTTGAAGTCGGACAGGTCTGCGTATGCCTCCAGGGGAATGAATCCGTGTTCCAGCCTCCGACATTTGAGGGCGATGCCTGCAAAAGTCAGCCAGTCAATGGCCTCTCCGAATATCGTGGCGGTTCCTCCGCGTCTGACCACCTTGTACTGAAACTTTGTGTTTTCTTTTGCCAGCTGTGCGGGAATTGAATTGAAACAGGCCCGTATCTTGACGCTTGTGGAGGGCGCGGCGTATTTCGCCATGTCTGCTATATATTGGTTGAAGATGGAGTTCTGAGTCTGCTGTACGGTGATGAAACTTCGGTTCTCGATGTAATCGGCGATGACGGCGGGCATGCCTCCGGTTATGAAATATGTCTTGTACAGGTTTATTGCCAGTTCATGCAAAGCCTCCGGCATTGCGATGATTCCGGAGTAATGAGCCCTGATTTCCGTTGCGAGCTCCGTGTTTCCCGTTGCCCATAGGAACTCTTCGAAATCCAGGGGGAAGAGAGTCAGTTCTTCTGCCTTTCCGACAGGGTAGGAGTATTTTTCCCGATTTACGGCAACTCCGAGCAGGGAGCCGGCTGCGATGATATGATATTGTGGCGTCTGCTCGCAAAAATACTTCAATGAATTCAAGGCTCGTTCGGAAGCTTGAATTTCATCAAAGAAAATTAAAGTCCTGCCGGCGGTTATTTTCTCGGCTTTAAGAATCTCGATGAACCGCAGAATTTTGTCCGGAGACATCTCGGCCTCCAGAAACCGTGAAAGCGATTGCTCGATTTCCATGTTGAGGTAAATCATGTTTTCGAAATTCTCTTTCCCGAATAGGCTTACGATATATGTCTTGCCGACTTGCCTTGCACCGCTCAATATAAGGGGCATACGTACGTCCTTGTTCTTCCATGTAAGAAGGTCGGAGAGTATCTTGCGTTTCATGAGGCATGTAATTTTGCCCTAAATTATCAAAATGTTCGGAAAAATCATAGAATTGCTGATTTTTCCGAACATTTTGATTGGCGTTCCTGAGCTTCCGGCAGATGGCGGAAGCAGGATTCAGGCGGCCCTGTTGTCAGCGGACTTCCGTCCAGTGGATTGTCACGCCGCTGCGCTCCATGCCTCGGAACCAGGTCATCTGGCGTTTCGCGAACTGGTGTATGGCTATGGCGAGCTTCTGCCGCATTTCATCGTAGGTGAGGGCGCCCGTGAGATAGAGCGTCACGAACTTGTATTCAAGCCCGTATGAAATCAGGGTCTCCGCCGGAACTCCCGCGTCGAGCAGTCCGCGTATCTCAGCGACCATGCCCTCCTGCAGCCTGGCGTCCAGACGGCGGTCGATGCGTGCGTTGCGGACCTCGCGTGTGACCAGCGTGCCGATGAAGTAGGGCTTCGACGGCAGCCCCTCCCTGGGCACGGTGACTTTGGCGCTGCTGTGGGCGCTGCGGTTCACGAAGTCGTAGCCCGAAGTCACTGCGCTGATGTACATGCCCGTGCCGCCGCAGAGTACGGGCACCGCCCCTCGGGAGCGTATGTCGGCGTATGCGCGCATGAAATCTTTCTGGAACTCGTAGACATTGTATTGTGCGCCTGCGGGAAGAATGTCGATCAGGTGGTAGGGCACTTCCCCGTATTCGCCGAGGTCCTTGCCGGTGCCTATGTCCATGCCCCGGTAGACCTGCCGGGAGTCCGCCGAGATGATTTCCGCCGGGGCGAGCCTCCGCGCGAGTTCGACCGCGTAGCGTGTCTTGCCGGAGGCGGTTGGGCCCAGCACGACCACGAGGTCGGCGTCCCCGCTCCTGCATGCCCTGCCTAGGGCGTCGAGATCTATGGTTTCGGGGGAGGGAAGCTCCGCCGGTATGGATTTCCTGGCGGGCATGGCTATTCGCGTTCCATTTCGCGCCTTATGTCCTTTTCCTTGATGCTGGCGCGCTTGTCATATTCCTTCTTTCCCTTCGCGAGGGCGATGTGTACCTTCGCGTAGCCGTTCTCGGCGATGTAGACGCGGGTGGCGACTATCGTGAGGCCCTTGGTCTTGACCGCCTGTGCAAGGTGCCTGAGCTCGCGGCGCGTGAGCAGCAGCTTGCGGTCGCGCATGGGTTCGTGGCTGCTCCAGGCCGAGGCCCAGAAGTAGGTGGCTATGTTCATGCCGCGCAGGTAGAGCTCTCCGCCGGAGAAGTAGCAGTAGGCGTCCTGAAGGGAGGCCTTGCCGGCCCGGAGCGACTTGATCTCCGTGCCGACAAGCACTATCCCGGCGTCGTACTGCTCGAGGAACTCGTATTCGAACGACGCCTTCTTGTTGTTGATCTGCACCCTGTGCTGCTTTTCCTTTGCCATCGGCGGTAAATATACTCAAAAATCTACAGCTTGAACTCCGCCTTGACCTGCTCCACGGCGTCAAGCTTCTCCCAGCCGAAGAACTGCATGCCGTCCTTGACGTAGGGCGTGCGGCCCATGTGCCCGTAGGCGGCGCAGGGTTCATAGATGGGGTTCTTGAGGCCGAAGCGCGAGATGATTGCGGCCGGCCTGAGGTCGAACATGTCCGGGATGCGCGAAGCTATCAGCGAATCGGCGTCCTCTCCCGTGAGGCCGGCTATGCGCGCGGTGCCGTAGGTGTTCACGAATATGCTTACGGGCCGCGCTACGCCGATCGCGTAGGCCACCTGGACCAGGCATTCGTCGGCGACTCCGGCCGCTACGAGGTTCTTCGCGATGTGGCGTGCGGCGTATGCGGCCGAACGGTCGACCTTGGAGGGGTCCTTTCCGGAGAATGCTCCGCCTCCATGCGCCCCTCTTCCGCCGTAGGTGTCCACGATGATCTTGCGCCCGGTGAGTCCGGTGTCGCCGGCGGGTCCGCCTATCACGAACTTGCCGGTGGGGTTCACCAGCAGGATGAACCTGTCGTCGAAGAGCCGGGCCGTCCTCTCCGGAAGCGAGGCGATGAGCCTGGGAATCACGATTCCGCGTACGTCCTTTTCGATGCGGGCGTGCATCCTTTCGTCGGTGTCGAATTCGTCATGCTGGGTGCTCAGCACTATGGTGTGGATGCGTTCCGGGCGGTGTATGGCCGAGAACTCCACGGTGAACTGGGCCTTCGAGTCCGGACGCAGGTAAGGCATGAGCTCCGGCTCGTTGTGGCGTATGTCCGCGAGCACCTGCAGCAGCTTGTGTGAGAGCGAAAGCGCGAGGGGCATGTATTCGTCGCCGTCGATGCTGGCGTAGCCGAACATCATTCCCTGGTCGCCGGCTCCCTGGTCCAGGGGCTCGCTGCGCACCACGCCCCTGTTGATGTCGGGGCTCTGCTCGTGGATGGTGGAGATTATTCCGCAGGAGGAGGCGTCGAAGCCGTACTCCGCCTTGGTGTAGCCTATGCGGCTGATCACCCGGCGCGCCGTGGCGGGTATGTCCACGTAGGCGTGCTCAGAACGCACCTCGCCGCCCACTATCACGAGTCCGGCGGTGCAGAAAGTCTCGCAGGCCACCTTCGATTCGGGGTCCTGGCGGAGGAATTCGTCTAGAATTGCATCTGAAATCTGGTCAGCGACCTTGTCGGGATGACCTTCGGAGACTGACTCCGATGTGAAGAGATAGTTCATATTTTTAGCATTTTTTTACGAGGTTGCAAGCATGCAAATCTCTCCTCGTAGGTTAACGAGGGGCAAAAATAGCAAAAATTAATTAAAAGTTAACACGGCAGAATTTGGAAAGCATCTCGGTCTGCTGTATATTTGCGGCGTAAAGTTAGTAGTGCTTGAAATATAGAATTTTTGCGATTTTGCGATATATATTATTAATTTGTATCCGAAAAATCTATTTCTTATTTCAAATTTTATGAACAAGTTCATCAAAAGCCTTTTGCTGTCATTTTCGGCAATGCTTTTCGTCATCACCGCTTCAGCGCAGGTGACGACCTCCGCACTGAGAGGCACAGTAGCTGACCAGAACGGAGTGGCGATTCCGGGAGCGACGGTGGCAGCCGTGCACACTCCTTCAGGTACCACTTATTATGCAGTGGCCAACGCCGAGGGAAGTTTCGTGATCAACGGTATGCGTACCGGCGGTCCTTATTCTGTAGAGGTGAGCTGCCTCGGCTATCAGACCGTGACCTACACGGACATCACTCTCCAGCTCGCGAATTCATATCAGCTGACGGCCAATCTCGCCGAGGACAATGAAATGCTGTCCGAGGCGATTGTCGTTTCAACAGCGGCTTCAAGACTCTCCAACGAGAGGGCCGGCGCTGCCACCAACATCTCGAACGATCAGATAATCTCGCTCCCTACCGTAAGCAGGAGCATCGAGGATGTGACCCGTCTTTCTCCCTACGGAGGAAACGGAATGACCTTCGCCGGAGCTGACGGACGTACCGCCAACTTCACCGTGGACGGAGCCAACTTCAACAACAACTTCGGTCTCAGCGACGGTCTGCCCGGAGGCGGCAACCCTATCTCCCTCGACGCTATCGAGGAGCTCCAGGTGGTCATCTCCCCTTATGACGTACGTCAGACCAACTTCATCGGAGGCGGTGTGAACGCCATCACCAAGTCAGGTACCAACACCTTCAAGGGAAGCGCCTATGTTTATCACCAGAATGAGAACATGCGCGGAGACAGCGTTGAAGGGGAGCAGATCCCGGGAGCGCGCGACACCGACCGCAACACGACTTACGGTTTCTCCCTCGGTGGACCTATCGTGAAGAACAAACTCTTCTTCTTCGTCAACGCCGAATACTCCCAGTCTCCTTCAGTAGCAATTCCCTGGAGGGCAAGGGCGGATGAGAGCGTCACTCCGAGCGAATCCCAGTATCTGTCCTACACCACTGTAGGAGATATGCAGAAAGTCAAGGACTATGTCATGGAAAAATACGGCTATGACACCGGCTCGTACACCGACTTCCCTGCTGACGAGAGCAACATGAAGGTTCTTGCTCGTCTCGACTGGAATATCAGCGACAAGCACCATCTTGCCCTGCGCTACAACTTCACCAACAACACAGGCTGGAACGGACCCAACATGACTTCAATGGATGGAGGTACACGTTCTGCATATGCACGTACTTCTCTCTATTCCATGGCTTTCGCAAATTCGATGTACTCTATGAACAATCTCGTGCATTCTGTTTCATTGGATTTGAACAGCAATATCAACGACAAACTTTCCAACCAGTTCCTTGCCACATTCTCCAAACTCGACGATGTGCGCGGAACGAATTCATCGGAGTTCCCTTTCATTGATATCATGGACGGAACCGGAACCAACACTCCGTACATGTCTCTCGGATATGAACTCTTCACCTGGAACAACGCCGTGCACAATACTGTTGCCAACATCAAAGATGACCTCGTGTACTATGCCGGCAACCACAAGGTGACCATGGGCCTCAGTTATGAGTACCAGATGGCCGACAACGCCTACATGAGGAACGGTACCGGTTACTACCGTTATGACAGCATCGACGACTTCATCAGCGGAAATGCCCCTGAAGTGGTCTGCCTCACCTACGGATACGACGGCGAAATGAATCCTGCCGCACGCGTGCAGTTCCATAAGGCCGGTATTTATGCGCAGGACGAGTGGAGCGTTTCCGAGAACTTCAAGCTTACCTACGGTCTCCGTCTTGACGGACTTTTCTTCGACAACAGCGACCTCATGACGAATCAGGCCATCTATGAGCTTGACTATAACGGAAGGCACATCGACACTGGCAAATGGCCGAGTGCAGGCGTGACGGTTTCTCCCCGTATCGGTTTTACCTGGGATATCCTTAAAGACAACAGCCTTACGATGCGTGGTGGTACCGGTCTCTTCTCCGGCCGTCTGCCTCTCGTGTTCTTCACGAATATGCCGACCAATTCAGGTATGGTGCAGTATCAGGCCCAGATTAACGAGAGTGAGCTTCAGGATTTCCTCGGCGACAGGTATGATCCCAGCAAGGGTTCTGCCATGAGTCAGTATTTCTCCGGCGGTCTGGTTACGGACAAAGGTAAAGGACAGGGCAACGCAACCGTGGAGGCTCTGAAGCAGTATCTCTTTGATTTAGGCTATCCCCAGACTATTTCTCCTGAAGAGGGAACGAAGCCTTCATCCATCGCTGCAGTAGACCCCAAGTTCAAGATGCCTCAGGTCTGGAAGACCTCATTGGCTTTTGACTACAAGTTCCCGACCAGCTTCCCGTTCAGCCTCACCGTTGAGGGTATCTTCAACAAGACTGTGAACGGAGTCACCATGACTGACTGGAGTATGCTTCCTGTCGAAGGCTATGCAAGATGGAACGGCGCTGACAACCGTCCGATTTACCCTTCTGATTTCAGGGACGGAAGAACCAAGGCTTTCGTGCTTAGCAACACTAACAAGGGATACGGTTATTCGTTCAACGCAACCTTGAATATGAGTCCTGTCGAAGGTCTCAACATTATGGCTGCCTACACTCACACGGCATCCAAGGAAATCACGGGCATGCCCGGTTCCAACGCAGAGTCGGCATTCACCTATGTTCCGACTTCCGAAGGACCTAACAACATCAGGCTGCACAATTCAGAGTATGTGACCCCTGACCGTTTCGTAGCTTCTGTAACCCACGCTGACAAGTGCGGTAACCACTTCAGCCTCATCTACGAGGCATGGAGGGGAGGATACAACTATTCCTACATGCTTGCCAATGACATGAACGGTGACGGTTATGCATATGACGCCATCTACATTCCTACAGACGAGCAGGTAGCGAACGGTGAGTTCAGGTTCACCTCCCAGGATGACGCGAAGCGCTTCATGGATTATGTCCACAAGGACAAATACCTGAGCAAGCATCAGGGCCAGTATGCAGAGGCTTACAGTGTTTACTCTCCTTGGGTACACCGCTTAGACTTCAGCTACAAGCACGATTTCAAGGTCCAGGTTGGCAAGACTACGAACATCCTTCAGTTGAGTGTTGATATCAAGAATCTCCTCAACCTCTTCAATTCAAGCTGGGGCGTATCGAAATACATGAACCCGGACATTACGGACGGTCGAATCCTCAAGTACGAGAGTACGGATGCAGAAGGCTATCCTGTGTTCTCGACTCCGAAAGCGGTCAGCGGCAACCTCCAGACATTCGTTCCTTACCATTCTGTAGGGCAGTGCTGGTACGCTTCTGTTGGAATCAGATATATGTTCAACTAATTTAGGTATTTATCATGAAACCGAAATATTTATTCTCAGTGATTCTGTCTGCGGCCCTTATGTTCGCGGGATGCAGGCAAGTCGAGATGACAGGTTCTTTCGACAATATCAAGCTCGACAAGACCTATCTTTCTATCCCGCAAGAAGGAGGTGAGGCGACGGTAACCATCACTGCTACAGAAGCTTGGGAGATTGTGACGACATACATGGACAGGGGTGATGAGAAGCCGGTGGCCGACTGGCTTACCATTGACAAGACCAACGGCACCGAAGGCGAGACTGTAGTGAAATTTACTGCAGGCAAGGCTGAGAGCGGACGTGAAGCCGAATACACTATCATTGCCGGAGCCAACAAGCAGTTCCTGAGAATCCGTCAGGGTTCTATGGATCCGGTATCGATGACTTCAAAACAAATCCTTGAAGAAGCCGTCGTAGGAGGTACCTACCTGACAAAAGGTGTTGTAACCCAATTGGGCAATTATGCCTCCTATGGAGCTTTCTGGGTCAACGACGGAACATCTGAAGAAGATGTACAGGTTTACGGCTCTACAGATGAGTCAATAGAAGATTATCCTGATGTTGAAGTAGGAGACTCTGTAGAATTTTCCGGAGTATGGTCTTCTTATGGCAATTTCGAGGACGTTGTGATCTCAAGGCATGTAAAAGCCCTGTTAAAAGTCATAACTGAGCCGCAGACGGTCGCAAAGGCAGCTTCAACTCTTGAGGTGAAGCTTGCTTACAAGGGTAACGGGGTCTTCACTTCAATCCCTGAGGAGTACGCGTCTTGGATTTCATTGAAGGATATGGAATACAAGAAGGGTGAGCCGAGCAAACTCGAGTCCAATCCGGCCGATACTGCCATTGTAACTTTCGCCATCGCTGCCAACGAGGGCGTAGAGCGCGAGGGATCAATTAAGTTCTCATCTCATAAGGGTGATAACAAGACAGAAATGACATACACTTTCAGTCAGGCAGGCTTGGAAGAGGGTATCACCGAGGTCCTCGATATGACTGCGGTGTTCGAAAATGCTGCGGAAACCGTTAATCTGACCGATGGCGAAACCTATACATGGGGTGGACTTTCCGTGACTTTCACCAAAGTGAATTCCAGCAACACCAATTATAATCCTGGAGATCCTGGCCTCCGGTTCTATCAAGGAGATGTCCTGACTTTTGATGCCGGAGACAAGGTGATAACCAAGTTGGAATTCTCAGCCTACGGAGGAAAGACGGGCCCTATTTCAGCTGACTCAGGTAGCATTGATGATTCTGGACTCGTATGGACAGGAGAGGCGTCGGTTGTTGCTATCACTGCTGACAAACAGGTTAGATTCAACAAGCTGACGGTTACATATCAGGAGTAATCTCTTCCTGCCTTGAATGATCGAAGCCGCTAGGTATGAGCCTGGCGGCTTCTTTTTATTTCTGTCGCGTGAGGATCTGCAAATCATAAGCGCTTGGAAGATTTTGGTTCTGCGGCCACCGTCCTGCAAAACATCGGTCGCGGCGGCATTGGAAATATGCAGCAGAAAGGATACAGTTGCGACCGGTCTCACGGATTCCGGGAGACTTGTAACGGCTGCCGATCTTGCACGCAAGTCGGAAGCCGGCCGCTGCAACCGGTGTTTTGCGGAATCCCGAATCAGCGGCAATCGGAGTCTTTCAGCCGCTGGCCGAATGGAAAAACACCGTCCATAGCCGAATGCTCCGCACGGGGCTGGGCTGAGGTGGCTTATGGATGGTGCGACGGAACTGGTCTCTCCGTTCATAGCGGAGTGGCGCTGGCGGTTGCAGGCGTGGCGTTGTGATGGAAGATGAATTGCCGGTTGCGGGAGGCGGGATGATGAATGAGGGGCGGATGTGGATTGTCCGTTCGTCGGATCGGGCTTATGAGACTGACTCCAAATGTGGCATTATGCATTGAGCGCCTGGTGCAGTGACGTGTTGTGGTTGCCTCTCATTATATGGAAATGACGGTCAGACGGTGTGTGGATTCAATGAATTTAAGTCCACGTCCGGGATAACTTCATCCACGAACCTGTCTTCAATGAGGAATCCCATATATAGGGGAATAGTAAGTATTGCTCCTTCACGTCCTACATTGTATCGTCCGAGCTTGATGGCATTGTTGACATGGTATGTGCCTTTGTTTTTCAGAATCGTGGCCATGCTTTTTGCCTTGCCACCCCTTGCCTTTACCTCAAGTATGACGCATTCGTTCCTGAATCTGACCAGAAAGTCAAGTTCAAGGCCGCTGTCCTTATGGAAATAGTAGAGTCTCTGCCCTGACTTGCATAAGAAATCAGCCATAAGGTTCTCGAAGATTGCTCCTTTATATCCATATAGATTGCCTTTCAGAATATCCGCCTGGGCACCATAGTCAAGCATTGCCATAAGGATACCTATATCTGTCGTGTATACCTTGAAACAGTCCTGTATTGAATTTCCTTCCAATGGAAGTTCCGTAGCCTGCAAGTTATAGCATCTCCGGGCAATCCCGGCATCTTCCAGCCATTGGATGCTGCCGATATATTGTGATGCTCTTCCGCCTTTTCTGATAACGGAATATTGGAATTTCTTGTTCTCCTTGGCCAATTGTCGGGGGATGGATTCAAAACATTCCCGGATGCGAGGCTTGTCTGCATCATCCGCATATTTGACCATATCTTTCTCGTACTCGGTTATAAGGTTGCGTTGCACCTTGTATATAAGTCCGATGTTCTTCGTTTCAAGGAAACAGTTTACAGCTTCCGGCAGACCTCCTACGATGACATATCTGTACAGAAGTTCCATCATGGCCTTGTGTATTCCTTCAGGAACCGGTTTTTCGTTCTTGAAACAAGATTTGACGGAATCAACGACAGCATCGCCAATCCCGTTTGCCCAAAGGAATTCCTCGAAGTCCAGAGGGTACATGTCAATAATTGTCTCATACCCTACGGGAACAGAATCCTGCCCTTCCTCGGAGTCCTTTTTTTTCTTGTTGCCGTAGCCTTTCACTCCTAAGAGAGAACCGGTGGCTATGACATCGAAACGTCCGTCTATGTGGAATGATTTCAAGGAGGTTCTTGCTTCCTTACATTCCTGGATTTCATCAAGTATGATGCAGGTTTTCCCTTCAACGAAACGGCTGTCCGGAATCAAAGCCGAGAGGTTGAGGGTGATAGTGTCGACATCTATGTTGCCTATGAAGGCGGACTTCTTGTCAGGTTCCAAAACGAAATTTATGTAGATGACGTTCTCGTAATTTTCCTTTGCAAATTTCCGTACAATGAATGTCTTTCCGCATTGGCGGATACCTTTTATCACAAGAGGCTTTCTGTTCTCGGTGTTTTTCCAGCCTGCCAAATATGTTTCTATCTTCCTTTTGAGCATGTCCTTTTTGGTTAGTTGTTGCGAACTTACATTTTTTCAAACGAATAAGCAATGATTGCTGCATTTTTTAGAGCGAATCGCGCGGTTCCGCCGCATTTTTCTCGTGGCTTGTCGTAGGCAATGCACCGGCCTGAAAAAGTGGACACGGAAAAAATTTTTCAGTTAAACAATTTTTCCAAAGTAGACAATAGCGATAATTTTGTCTGATCTGATTTTCCAAAAGTAGACATTTCCTATAAATTTACGTCATTTTTGTTTTCAAAAGTGGACACATTTCCCAAATCGCTCTCTGACAGCGTACTGGCACGCCTCTTCCGCACGAATTTAGGTTCGGCTGTCAATTCTCTTTTTTCGAACGTTCCCTTGCATTTTATTTCTCCCTTGTTATAACGTTTCCTATAGTTCGCGGGGGTGTCATATCCGATGGCAAAGCAAGGCCGCTGTTCATTGTAGAACATGACATATCTTTCCATCACCTCCCGGAAGTCACGCTTCTCCCTGCATCCTTCTATTCCGAAGTCCACTGTCAATTCCTCCTTTATCCAGCCGTTCAGAGCCTCATTCACGGGGTTGTCAGTGGGCTTTCCAGCCCTTGACATTGAACGGACTATGTTCGTGTCCCTTATCAGGTCATTATAAGCCATTGAGGCATATACGGTTCCCTGATCCGTATGCAATATGACCGGTGCCGTTGTCCCCTTCAACAGGCATACGATGTCATTCAGACCATCTATATATTGCTCTCTGGCACCACGCCTTTCCGCTACCTTATAGGTCAGTATCTCCTTTGTGAAGACATCGAAGTAAAAGGTCACCTCTATATACATGTACCAGATCTTGAATGCCGTCATGTCCGACACGATCACCTGACGGGGACGGTCGACTGTCTCCCATGTCGAGTATATCAGATTGGGATACCGGTCCCTGACCTTGCGCGGCTTATAGTGTATCTGATGCCGAGTCTCTGACTTGATGCCGAGGAATCTGAAGCATTTGTAGGCATAGTTCTCGCTTATGTCTACATGCTTGTTGATTCTGATATATGCAGCCGTCCACCTGTAGCCATGAGTGCGGTGTTTCTCATGGATTGTCCTTACCAGCTCTATCATCTTTTCTCGGTTGATGTCGCGCCTGGATGGAGGTCGTCTTTTCCACTTGTAATAACCGGAGCGGCTTACGCCCATAAGGCTGCATATGTCCCTGATGGCATAGTCCCGGGACAGCAGGTCCACTATTTCGAACTCTTCTCCCTTAAACGAACATACTCCTGTTCCCCAGCTTCGTTCATCTGAACGGCATAACTTTTTTTTAGCCTTTCGTTCTCGATGCGGAGCCGGAGGATTTCCCTTTTGTAGGCCTCCTCTGTACGGTCTATGCCTTCCGGCAATATTTCCCTGATTTCGGCATCCGCCCTGGCAAGCCCTTCCAGACCGCCTTCCTCGTACTGTTTGAGCCATTTGCGGAATGCAGCATCTGATACATTGTTAAGAGTGCAGAAGTCACTCAGTTTGATCCGTCCGTTCAGCTTGAACTGGCGAATCAGGAACTCTTTTTCAAGAGGATTCAAGTGTGCCATAAAAGTTTCTCCTTTCCGGTAGATGGGACTGCCGCTGACTTCGGGCCGCCGGAAGTCGCCCCCGCCGTTCGGGGCTTCGCCCCTCTCTACGGAGGCGACTTCCAATGATCACCAAAGTTACAACTTTCAATCTTTTTCTACCCTCCCGTGTCTACTTTTTCGACAGCAACACAACGACAGTCTCCGTTTTCCAGAAATAATGTAATTTTGCACAGGTCTTCCGGATATGGACAATTCCCGCTTCACTGAAATGACCACCCGGCCGGTTCCGCGGCTGATTCTGTCGCTGGCCGGCCCGACAATCCTGAGCATGCTGGTGACGTCGTTCTATAATTTGGGCGACACCTTCTTCGTGAGCAGGATCAGCACCCAGGCGACGGCGGCCGTGGGCGTGTCGTTCGCCGTGATGGCTGTCGTGCAGGCGATAGGCTTCATGCTCGGGCATGGCTCCGGCAACTTCGTGTCCCGCAAGCTCGGCGCCCGGGAGACGGAGGAGGCTTCGCGCATGCTTGCGACCGGCTTCGTGTATGGTATGATCGCCGGAATACTGATAGCCGTGCTCGGGCATGTGTTCCTGAAGCCGCTCTGCGTGCTGCTCGGTTCCACTCCGACCATACTTCCATATACCGAGAAATATCTCGGCGTCATTCTTCTCGGGACGCCGCTGATGCTTCCGTCGCTGGTGCTGAACAACCAGATACGTTTCCAGGGGAACGCCCGCTATTCGATGATAGGCATAGTCTCCGGTGCGGTGCTCAACCTCGTGCTCGATCCGCTGTTCATCTTCGTGTTCGGCTGGGGCATTTCCGGCGCCGCGTGGGCTACGGTGACCGGCCAGCTGTGCAGCTTCTGCCTGCTGTGGTATTTCAGCTCACGCGGGGGAGGTATTCCGATAAGGCTCGCCAATTTCAGCCCGGACCTGCGCTTCGTCAGGGAGATTCTTGCGGGTGGTCTGCCTTCGTTCGTGCGTCAGGGGCTGGGCGCTCTCGCGGTCGTGTGCCTCAATGTGTCTGCGGGGCAGTTCGGCGACGCCGCGATTGCCGCGATGTCGATAGTCGGCCGCGTCTGCCATTTCCTCAATTCGGCGCTCATAGGCTTCGGCCAGGGCTTCCAGCCGGTGTGCGGCTTCAACTACGGCGCGGGGCTGTACGGACGTGTGAAGCAGGGCTTCCGGTTCTGCGTGAAATTCGGTGCGCTGTTCCTGCTCGTCGTCGCTGCGGTCGGGATGGTCTTCGCGCCGGAAATCATCTGGCTGTTCAGGAAGGAGGACGCCGACGTCGTGCAGATAGGGGCGGCCGCCCTGCGCTTCCAGCTCGCCACGATGCCGCTGACCGTATGGGTGATCATCAGCAACATGATGCTCCAGACCATTCGCAAGCCTGGAAAGGCCATACTGCTCGCCTCCGCCAAGCAGGGGCTGTTCTTCATTCCGCTGATTTTCCTGCTTCCCGCGCGGTTCGGCCTGCTCGGCGTGGAGATATGCCAGCCCGTGGCTGACCTCTGCGCGCTCGCATTGGCGATTCCGCTGACGACGGGGGTGCTGAGGAGGATGAAATGAAAACTTGACAAAAAAGTTAAGTTTTCTTGGCGATTATGGAAATTCTCAATACCTTTGCATTCCAAAACAGAAGTATGGGGAGGCTCGAATTGGTGATGGAATCGGAGTTTTTAAGTGTCTATTCGCCTAAACATGTGTACATCCGGACAGCGGAACAAGGCTGTCGGTACGCTGCGCCTCTACTGTTTACGAATATCTGAAAGAATCCTGATAATAGGAGGTGGCGGGGTCAAAAAAGTTCAGAGGCTTGAGGATGATGTGGTTCTGAATGGCATTGTCATAGGACTCAGGGCGGTAGAAAGAAAAATTAAAGCTGCTGTCAGGAAATCGGGAATTGATATGGAAGATTTTGAAGGCATGAAAGATATAGTTGATGATATCGAAATTTAGGCAATGGTATTATGAAGACTAACACACTGTTTGAACAATGCGTGGCAAAAGCCGCTCCGGAGATAAAGGCGGAGGTAAGCTTGAATATGGATATTGCCAATAGAATACATGATCTTCTGAAAGCCCGTGGCATGACTCAGCGGAATTTGGCTGACCTGCTGGGTAAGCGTGAATCGGAAATTTCGAGATGGCTTACCGGGTCGAGGGGATTCACGACGGCTACGCTTGCTAAAATCTCGGCCGCTTTGGGTGAGCCGATAGTGGAAGTCAGGCATGTGAGGCCGGCTGAGTATGTGTATGTGCCGATAACGGTTTATGCCGGGCGTTCGGAAGCGCGGGACGACAGCTTCTATGACCGTGAGACTATGGGGAACGCTTATTTATATTATTCAAATTAGTTCGTGATGGCCGTTGAAAATGTAAATATCCTGATGAGACTGGTTTCTGTCGATGAAATCCGTTTTATGATGTCTTCGGGCGAGATGGTCGATATGTCCGGGCCGGACGACCTGCAAATCGGTTTTATGAATCAGGTGCAGTTGGATGAAGTGGACAAAGACAGGATATCCATAGCATTCGGAGTCCGGTATGAATTAAAAAAGGAACCGGTTCTTGAGAGTGTGTACAGATTCGTTTTCGAGGTGAAGAATCTTGCCGGTTTCGTTTCTTTTCATGAAAACGGCAGCTTTACCATCAAGCATCTGATGCCGCACCTGCTCAGCGTCGCAGTTGGAACCATGCGCGGCATTCTGGTAGTGAAGACGGCCGGGACCAGCCTGTCAAATTATCCTCTTCCTATTATTGATGCAAACGAGTTGAACACTTTTCTTTCATCTTCGAACAAAGCCGATCGGAGGAGAGGCTGAATTTCGGGAGGTGAATGACGGGGTGAAGGATTGCGCAATGAAACAATGGTTCCCTCTTGTCGGCCTGATGCTGGCCGCGTTCATATTCAACACTTCGGAGTTTATTCCGATCGGCCTGCTGAGCGACATCGCCGCTGATTTCGGCATAGCCGAGTCGCATGCGGGAATGATGATCACCGTCTATGCATGGGTGGTCGCGATCGCCTCGCTGCCGCTGATGCTGGTGTTCGCGAGGACGGAGAGCAGAAAGCTGATGCTGTCGATAGTCGCTCTGTTCATCGTTAGCCATGTGCTGTCCGGCGTCTCCACGAGCTTCAACATGCTGATGCTCTCGCGTATCGGGGTCGCATGCTCGCACGCGATATTCTGGTCGATAGTCACGCCGCTCGCGGTGAGGATGGCCCCGGAGGGTAGGAGTTCGACCGCGCTGGGGCTGATAGTCTCCGGCTCGTCGTTCGCGATGATAGTCGGACTTCCGCTCGGCAGGACCATCGGCCTGTATGTCGGCTGGAGGATGACCTTCCTGATCATCGCTGCGGCCGCGCTGCTGATTCTCGTGGTTCTCGCGCTGACGCTCCGCAGGTCTTCCGGAGAGAGCAACTTCACGCTCCGCAAGCTGCCCGCCCTGCTGAAGTCGCCGTCGCTGAAATGGATATACCTGCTCACGGTCGTGGCGATCACCGGACATTTCACCGGCTACAGCTACATCGAGCCCTTCCTCGCCCAGGTCGTCGGAATCGGAGGAAATGGTATCACGATGGTCCTGACGCTTTTCGGCGTGGTGGGGATAGCGTGCAGCTTCGTGTTCTCGCACAGCTATGACAGGTATCCTGCCGCGTTTCTGATGTATGCCGTCGGCGGAATCTGCGCCTGCCTGCTCCTGCTGCAGGCCTCGGCGGCCGCCGTATGGACTTCGGTGCTGCTTTGCGTGTTCTGGGGGTTCGCAATAAGCTGCTTCAACCTGAGCTTCCAGTCGGAAGTGATACGGAACGCGCCGCAGGGGACCGAGGTGGCGATGTCGATCTATTCCGGGATATACAATGTCGGCATAGGCGCGGGCGCTCTCGTCGGCGGTTCGGTCTGCGACGGCATGGGTCTTCAGTTCATCGGCTATGTCGGCGGAGGCATAGCTCTGATCGCCCTGGTGTGCTGCCTGACCAGGGGGCTGCCGGTGCTGTTGCGGAAATGACGGGTTTCCGTCAAATGACCGAACGAAATTCCGTCAAATAACCGAACACCTGTTGTTTTTATTGGAATATCAAAGCATTAGCCGTATATTTGTTTTTTGGGGGGATCGGGTATCTGATTAGGGAAGACGGAGTGTATGTCGTTCCTGTAACTTGTCTGAAAGATTGAGCTTTCCTGTTGATATCCATATCTGCAGTTCATTATCTAAACTTGCCTTGGCGCGAAATATAGAAGGTGTCCTTCTCCGGAATCGCCGGATTCCTGTAGAACGCCGGTCGCGGCTGGAGCGTGTCTGCGTATGTGGAAAGCATGTCGCCGTGACCGGTCACCCGGTTTTCGGGAGACCGGTAGCAGCGGGTGGCCATCGAGATGCGTGGGGCCGAGGCTGTTGCGAAAGGTGTTTTGCATGAGAGCCCGCCGCGGCGGATGTAATAAATATTTCATCACTGTCGGGGGTTGAAATTACAGTTATTTGCTTATCTTTGTCGGACAAGCAACAATTTTTAATCTTTTGGTTATGAAATATAAAAGTCTATTAGCTTTGGCGGCGGCATCTCTGACGATGCTTTTTGCCTGTGAGAAGCCGGTGGATCTCGGGCCTGAGGAGGTCACCATCGTTTCATCTGATGTGCCCGAGGAAATCCCCGTGGACGGCGGAGAATATACCGTCGAACTTAAGGCCACTCTGGACTGGACGGTTCAGAATTACGAAGGAGAGGTCACTTCTTGGTTGAGCATAAAGCCTTCGAGCGGCGGGGCTTCGGCCGAGAACCAGACCATCTCCATCAAGGTGGGACAAAACACGGGGGCGAACCGCAGCTTCGATATTGTCTTCTATGGAGACATCATGCACAAGGCTACGCTGACCATCTTCCAGCAGGGGCCTGAAGGCGAGGCTGGAAGTATGACTGTCGCCGAATTTATTGAGAAGGCTGATACGGAGAACGAGTATGTGCTCACCGGAGTGATCGGCGATATTGCGACGGATGTCAAATATTGGGGCTTCACTCTCAAGGATGAGACAGGAACTATTTCATGTCCATTTATCGGAGAGAATGTGGATGAGTTCCTTGGCATGGATATGCATACGGGAGATTCCGTCAGCATCAAGGGTGTTTATGAGTTCTATTCCAGCAAGAATGAGCATCAGCTGTCAGACGGAGTTGTCATGAGCCATAAGCCGGTATCGATTGATGGAATCGAGACTGTGAGTGTTTCGGATTTCATTGCGGCGGCTGATCCTTTCACGATGTACAGACTCACCGGAGAGGTGTCCAGCTCTGTCAACACGCAGTATTGCAGCTTTGACCTCAAAGACGATACGGGAACCATCGTCGTATGGACGGTCAACAATGCTTCAGACTATGCCAACACTCTCAAGAAAGGTGATAAGGTAACCCTTCGCGGAGCATATATGTGGTACGAGGATGGAAACAAGCACGAGGTCGTTGACGCCACCATCGAGAAAGTCGAGGCCGGTGAGACACCTGTCGCAGGTACTCCTGAAGGAAGCGGCACTGCGGAAGATCCTTACAATGTCGCCGCTGCATATAAGTTCATCGATGACGGACAGTATTATGGGGACGCCGATAATCCTAATGTGTCACCTGAAACATATGTGAAGGGTGTAATTACCTCAATTGAGGAAGTTGATACCGGCCAGTATGGAAATGCGACCTATGTAATTTCTGACGGAGAAGGAACAGCTGAACTTGAGGTTTTCAGAGGATATTATCTCAATGGGGAAAAATTCACCTCTAAAGATCAGATCGAGGTTGGAGATGAAGTTGTTGTAGTAGGTCAACTCACAAGATTCTTCGAGACATACGAGTTCACCAAAGGAAGCAAGATTTACTCTATCAACGGCCAGACTTCCGGTGGGGAAGACCCCGATCCGAAACCTGATCCGGGCGAGGTTGGTACAGAGGAAAATCCTTACGATGTAATATCTGCTTTGGCTGCTATTGACGATAATGGTTGGTCAAATAATAACGGCTCTCCGGATCTCTATGTAAAAGGAATAATTTCAAGTATAGACGAGATAGATACCGGACAGTATGGCAATGCGACATACTATATCTCAGATGACGGAAGCCGCGCAAACGAGCTCATGGTATTCAGGGGATATTACATTGATGGCGAGAAGTTTACTTCTTCGGATCAGATAAAGGTCGGAGATGAAGTCGTTGTCGTTGGCAGTTTGATGAAATATTACAACGATTATGAATTTACATCTGGAAGCCGGATAGTATCACACAAGGATAATGGAGGCGTTGAGCCAGTAGGGCCGGATATTCCAGAAGATGCGCTTGTATTTGATCTTGGCAGTAACTATCAGACATGGAATGAGGCTACTGATGCTACTTATGGCGGCGGTTTCGAGACAACAGTCGACGGGATAACATTGGGGTACTATAAATATGGCAATAACAATGATGCAAGGGCTGCAGACCCGGATCATATCAGAGTGTACAAAGGCTCTGCATTTCGCGTAAAGTCTGATAAGAACATTACTAACATAATATTGTTCTGCACTGGTAGCGGCTATTGTGAGAATTTGTCACCGCTGGTTGGCGGAGGTAGTTACTCGGTTGATTCTTCGACTCTCACGATAGAGTGGACCGGAAGTGCAAGTGAAATTGTAGCCGAGTCCGCTGAAGCGCAGGTTAGATTCAACAAAATCGCCATCGTGTGCGAGTAAACAAGATTCATCACATTGCTGCTGAATAATTTAACCAAGCTGTTCGCGCCGCTTTCGGCAGTCATCATATTTGCGGTCTCCTCCTGCACCAAGCCGGAGGAGACCGTAACTGCCCGAGAGCCGTCCGTTTCCATACCGCTCGACGAGGTCGGAACCAAGGCCGCGAGCCAGTTCGTGACCGTCGATGCCGAAGGGCCGTGGGCGCTTGCGATAGATTTCGGAGGAGCGGCGGAACAGTGGGCGAGCGTCGAGCCTGCTGCCGGAGAGGGTCGCAGGTCCGACATCGTGCTTTCATGGGAGAAAAACGAAGGGAAAGACCCCCGAAGTCTGACTCTGACCGTCACTGCGGGCGGCAAGACCGCTTCGGCGACATTCACCCAGAACGGAACTTCCGGTTCGGGAGGGGGCGGCTCGTCGGAAATCAAGTCCGATATTCCCGGCAAGTGGCTGGAACTCCCGGCAATGGACGATGAAAGTCTCTACTTCATCACCCATGACATGGAGCGCGGCGGCAAGACCGTGCGCAACTATTCCTACTATTACAGTCCGGACGACAAGCTGGCCGTGTGGGTTGCCTACCCGCTCAACAGGGGTCTGATAGGCAACGGCGACCGCACCGACGAGTGGGGCTATGACCCCAAGGTGCCGGCCAGATATCAGCCGAATATCAACGACAGCTACAGCGGCAGCTATGACCGCGGACATCAGCTTCCGTCGGCGGATCGTCTGACTCCCGGCATCAACGAGACCACCTTCTACTATACCAACATGACTCCGCAGCTCGGCAGTCTGAACCAGAATGCCTGGGCGAGTCTTGAGGGCATGGTGCGCAACTGGTCATCTTCGCTCGACACCCTTTATGTGGTCACGGGCGCCGACATCCGGGGAGCCAAAGATGTCGCCTACGACAACAACGGAGCCGAGTGCACCGTGCCGGAAGGCTATTTCAAGGCCCTGCTCGGCTACAAGAAAGGCGGCTCGATAGGTAATACGACCGGAGGATACATAGGAATAGCCTTCTATTTCGAGCATCACAGCTATAGTAACGACAGAAACACCATTATGAAACAGTCCATGACCATCGACGAGCTCGAGAACAAACTCGGCTACGACTTCTTCGTCAATCTTCCCGATAAGATAGGGGACGCGTGGGCGGCCAAGGTCGAGTCAAAGGTGGACGACTGGTGGAACTGAACAATATTTAACTCACAATGAAAAAGATATTTCTGTTGACCGTCTTCCTTCTGCTCGGCGTGTCGTCCTTCGCCCAGAAGCAGAACTATGTCATAGGGTTCTACAATGTCGAGAATCTCTTCGACATCTACGACGACCCCGTCAAGAACGACGAGGAGTTCCTTCCCGACGGCAGGAACAACTGGACCCAACCCAAGTACGAGAAGAAGCTTGCCAACATAGCCCGCGTGATCAACGCGATGAGGGACGAAAACGGAGTGTACCATACTCTGCTCGGCATCAGCGAGGTGGAGAACAGGCTCGTGCTCGAGGATCTCGTGAGCCAGCCCGAGCTCGCCGGGGCGAACTACCAGATAGTCCACTACGACAGCCCCGACGCCCGAGGCATCGACGTGGCCCTGCTCTACAGGCCCGACCAGTTCACCTACATCGACAGCGAGTCGATTCCCTTCACCTTCGAGGACAGCGGGATAGAGTTCACGCTTGACGAGGAGGAGCAGGCGGCCTTCAAGACTCGCGACATCCTCATGGTGCACGGGCAGATTGACGGAGAGGACATCGCCGTATATGTGACCCATCTCCCCTCGAGAGTGGGAGGCAAGGGCGCCGACCTCCGTCCCCGTGGCGCCGAGATCATCTACAATCACGTGCAGCAGCTCAAACAGGAGATTCCCGGCATCAAGGTCGTGGTCATGGGCGACATGAACGACAACCCCACCGACGAGAGCATGGTCGTATGGATGCACAGCAAGGCTGAAATCGGCGAGCTCGGCCCGGACGACTTCTATTCCCCCTTCATCAACATGCTCGCGGACGGCTACGGCTCGCTTGCATACAGGGGAGTCTGGAACATCTACGACAACATCCTCGTGGACTACAACCTTGCGACCGCACCCGACGGCGGCCTGAAGATGCGTCAGGTCAACAAGAAGCATGACTACTACGGCCGCGTGTTCAAGAAGTCCTTCATGACCCAGCAGAGCGGGCAGTACAAGGGCACGCCCTTCCGCACCTTCTCCAACGGTGCGTTCATCGGAGGCTACTCCGACCATTATCCCACCTACATCGTAATCGGAAAATAAGATGAAAAAGGCAATTCTGTCAATGGCAGCCGCGCTGCTGTCGTTCGCCGCAATGGCGCAGATTCCGACCGGAGGCATAGAGGCTACGGTGGTCAGCCGTGCTGGACGCGCTCCGATACAGGGGGCGACCGTCGAACTTTCGCAGGAAGACGCGGCCTTGTCCTCATATACCACCTCCTCCGACGGCAGGTTCCTCTTCGAAGGCCTCGCCGACGGCAACTATGTTATCGACGTGAGCGCGGACGGCTATGTGCCCGCACGCGTGAACGTGAAAGTCGTCCAGGGCCTGGTGCGCAACCTGATGTTCGTGACCCTCGGCCCCTCCCAGTCGTTCGAATCCAGCGAGCTTGACGCGTCGAGCTTCGCCGAATTCGACCTCGACGACACCGGATATTCCGACGCCCCGACCATACTCTACGCCAACAACGACGTCTACGCCGACATGGTCGGCTACGGCTTCAGCGCGATACGCTTCAAGAACAGGGGCTACGCCTCCGAATCCCAGGACGTGTATCTCGCGGGAGTGCCCATGAACGACGCGCTCACCGGCTACACCCCGTTCTCTCTCTGGAGCGGACTCAACGAGGCCATGCGCTCGAAGGACGCGACTCTCGGACTGGAGCAGCTTCCCTACGGAATCAGCGGCTACAACGGCCTGACCAATATCTCCGGCCAGCCCTACGACGTGCGTCCCGGCTGGCGTTTCTCATTGCTGACCAACTCCGCTCTCTACCGTCTGCGCCTCATGGCGACCTACGCCTCCGGCGAACTTGACAACGGTTGGTCGTATGCGTTCAACGCCTCCGCGCGTCTTGGCGGCAACGACTGGGTGGAAGGTCTGTACTACCGCTCATTCGCATTCTACGCCGGAGCCAGCAAGCGCTTCAATGACGCCCACAGACTCTCTCTTACCGCCTTCGTAACTCCTGGCAACCGCGGCGCGCAGAACGCGTCCACCCAGGAGGTCTACGATCTGATGGGCGACAACATGTACAACTCCAACTGGGGCTACCAGAACGGCAAGGTCCGCAACTCCCGCGTGCGCAAGACCTTCGAGCCTATCGTGACCCTGAAGTACGACTACACGCCGAGCGAGGACTTCAGCGCTTCCGCGACCCTGCTCTACCGCACCGGATACAACGGCTACACCGCTCTCGACTGGTACGACGCGCAGGATCCCCGTCCCGACTACTACAAGAACCTCCCCTCATACTTCTTTATCGAGGATGATGACTACAACCGCGTGAATTTCGAGAAGGCCGAGTGGGCCAGGTACGCGTGGACCCACCACACACCCGAATACTACAACTACCAGCACCTCAACTGGGACAGGCTCTACAATGTCAACTATGCCAACCCGGAGGGTCGCAGCAAGTACGCCCTTGAGGAAAGGCGTGTGGACCAGAATGATGTGAACCTCGTGGGCAGCATCGACTGGGACATCGACCGCCACTTCAACCTCAGGGCCGGCGCCCAGTTCAAGTACAACCGCACCGAGAACTACAAGCTCATGAACGACCTGCTCGGCGGCCAGTACTACCTGAACATCGACTCCTTCGCCGAGCGTGACTTCGCTTCCAACGCCGCACTGATTCAGAACGATCTCGACTACTTCCTCGCCAACGGCGAAGCCGAGCGTATAACCACCGGCGGCAAGTACGGCTACGACTATCTCGCGCAGATACGCCGTGCGAACCTCTGGGCGAGCGGCACCTACACCCTCGGCACCTTCAGCGCCAGCCTTTCAGGAAGCGTGGGCTACGAATCCTTCTGGAGGGAGGGCCTCGTCCGCAAGGGTCTGTTCGCGGGCCTTGACGACAACGGACAGCCCATGGAATACGGCGGCCGCGTGCTCACGACTTACGACAAGAACGGCAACCCCGTGACCTCGAAGGGCAAGTCCGACGTGGCGCAGTTCCTGACCTGGTCGGGCAAATTGAATCTCGCCTACGAGATGACCGGCGGCCACAGGGTTTCAGCGAACGTCGCCTATTACAACGACGCTCCCACCTTCAGCCAGTCGTTCGTCTCAGCGCGTACCCGCAACACCATGGTGGACGGTCTGACCACGGTCAAGACCTTCTCCTCCGACGTGAACTACCAGTACAACAACGGCGGCTACAATGTGCGTGTGACGGGCTTCTACACCAAGATCAACGACCAGACTGACGTGATGAGCTTCTACGACGACTCCCAGCACTCGTTCACCAACTTCGCGATGACCGGCATCGACCAGCGCCACATGGGAATCGAGCTCGGAGTGCAGGTGCCTCTGTTCGTCGAGGGATTGAGCATCAGCGGCGTGCTGAGCTGGGGCGAGTACGTCTACACGAGCAACCCTCACATGGTTCAGACCGTCGACAACAACGCCGAGATCATACGCGACGAGGACGTGCCGTTCTGGAAGAGCACACCCATATATAAGGTCGCAGGCTATCTCGACGACGGAACCATCGTATATGACGAGGATGCCGACGGCAACTACATTATAGAGGGCGAGACGAAGCACTATGTGCCGTCGACTCCCCAGCTCGCCGCGGCGATCGGGCTCAACTACAACATCAACTACTGGTTCTTCGAGCTCACCGGGCAGTATTTCGCCAATTCCTATCTCGACATGAACCCTCTCTACCGCACGGCGTTCGCCTGCGGCGGCGGTGACGGGAAGGTCACTCCCGGGGAGGTATACTACATGACCGAGCAGGAGAGATTCGACCCCGCGTTCCTGCTCAACCTGAGCATAGGCAAGAGCTGGTACATTGGCGACTATCAGCTCGGCTTCTCTCTCAACATGCAGAACCTGCTGAACAACAAGAACGTCAAGACCGGAGGCTACGAGCAGACCCGTCTTATCAGCAGCTACAACAAGGACCGCTACTACCGCTTCGACCCCAAGTATTTCTACATGTACGGAGCGAACTATATGTTGAACGTCTACTTCAGATTCTAAGAGTATGAAAAAGATATTGATTTTTGCAGCGGCGCTTCTGGCCTTCAGCTCCTGCCAGTCTCTCAAGGAGGAGTGGCAGCCTGTGTTCACCGGAGAATACGACAAGCCCGCGGTCAACCAGCCCGTGGACATGGAGGCGAATACTACAATCGCCGAGCTTGCGGCGATGTACGAGACGGGAAAGCCCTGGACAGTCGACAAGAATATCGTGATCTCCGGCATAGTGAGCACGACCGACCGCTACGGCAACTTTTACAAGAGTTTCTACATCCAGGACGAGACAGGCGGAATGGAGATCAAGCTCGGCAAGAACGGTCTATACAACGACTATCTTCCCGGCCAGCGCATCTATGTGGACTGCAACGGACTGGAGCTCGGCATGTACGGTTACAAGGCCGGTTCCGGCAACGGAATGGTCCAGATAGGCTTCAACAACGGTACGGATGACACCTACGAGACTTCATATATCGAGTCTTCGATTCTGATTGACACGCATGTGTTCAAGGGTGAGGTCGAGGGTGAAGTGGAGCCCATAGTGCTGGATGTCTCCGACCTTCCGGAGTCCGACGACACCCAGGCCACCAATCCCTACCTCGGCAAGCTCGTGACCATCAGGAACCTCTCCTACGGCTATATCGACTACACCTACGACAAGGCCGGCGAGCTGAACGAGGCGTTCGCCCTGCTCTACATCGACTCCAACAAGGACAAGAAGGCGTCTTCGAACCGCATATTCATCTCGGGAGCGGACACCGGAATCACCACTTGGGCGATGTCGGAAGAAAAAATGGACTTATATTTGCAGTCGGGAATATGGGATGATGTCAAGATCGGCAACGCCAATGACTACAACCACGGCACTGTCGGTGACTACAAGGACAGAATCAACCCCATTTCGGGCGAGGGCTACGACGGCATCGACAGGGCGGCATATTCCGTCAGCCAGTATTTCTCGACCGAGCCCGGTGGAAACGGAACCTGCGTGCAGATCCGCACGAGCGGGTATTGCCGCTTTGCGGATACGGAGATACGTCCCGAAGTGCTTGCAGGCGAGATGACCATCGACGTGACGGGCATACTGACGCTCTATCAGGGCAGAATCCAGGTGACCGTCAACAATATAGACGGTATAGTTTATAATGAATAATATGAAGAGAATCATTTCCATCATCAGCATCGCATTGATCATGACGGCGTGCAGTGAAAAGAATCCCTTCCTGGCCGAATGGGACACCCCCTACGGCATCCCTCCATACGAGGAGATTGAGGTAGGGGACTACATCCCCGCAATCCAGAAGGGCATCGAGCAGCAGAATGCCGAAATCGAGGCAATCACCTCCAATCCCGACACTCCCACGTTCGAGAACACCATAGTGCCTCTGGAACTGTCGGGCGACATCCTGTCGAAAGTCACCGGCGTGCTCTACAACGTCAGCGAGACCGACCGCAGCGATTCGCTGGACGCCGTGGTGGCCGAAGCGCTTCCTCTGCTCAGCGGCCATAGCGACAACATAGCCTTCAACAAGGCGCTGTACAACCGCGTGGCGGCAATCTACGAGGCTGACCAGAGCGGACTGACGAGGGAACAGCAGGTGGTGCTCAAGAAGTACTACGACGATTTCAGGCGCAACGGAATCGATCTTCCCGAGGAGACCCAGGACAGGCTCCGCGAAATCAACAGCGAAATCGCGACCAAGACCCAGCAGATAGGCAACAACATCCTGGCCGAGTCCAACGCCTTCGCGGAGAAGTTCGGATTCAGCGTCTCGGAGTATCCCTCGAAGATGACCACGACCGAGGACAGGGAACTGCGCCGCCAGTACAACGAGGCCTACACCTCTCGCGGCGCCAACGGCAACGAGTATGACAACAGCAGTCTCATACTCGATGTCATGAAGCTCCGCATCGAGAAGGCGAAGCTGCTTGGATATGATACTCCTGCCGACTACATACTTTCCGACAAGATGGCCGGCTCTCCCGAGAGGGTGGACGCTTTCCTCGGCGGAATCATGACCGCCGCAGTGGCGAAGGCCCGGGAGGAGCTCGCCGACATGCAGGTCCTGATGGACGAGGATGTCAAGGCCGGCCTGCTGCCCGAAGGGTCGAAGATAGAGCCCTGGGACTGGTGGTATTACGCCGAGAAGGTGCGCAAGGCCAGATATGACCTCGACGAGAACGAGGTGCGCAGCTACTTCAATGTGGACAGAGTGCGTGACGGCATCTTCCGTGCGGCCCAGATTCTCTACGGCATCAACGCCGAGAAGATAGACGGCGTGCCCGTCTACAACCCCGGGGTCGACACCTATAAGATTACCGACGCCGACGGCTCCTTCGTGGGCATATTCACGACCGACTATTTCCCCCGCGCAAGCAAGAGGGGAGGGGCGTGGATGAACAATGTGCGCCAGCAGTACGTTGACGCCGAAGGCAATGACGTGCGCCCCATCATCGTGAACGTGGGCAACCTCTCCGAGAACATGAACATCGACGAGGTGCAGACCGTGTTCCACGAATTCGGCCACGCCCTGCACGGACTGCTCTCGAAGTGCACATATCCTTCCGTGAGCGGAACCAATGTGACCCGCGACTATGTCGAGATGTTCTCGCAGTTCAACGAGAACTGGGCGTTCCAGCCCGACCTGCTGGCGGTATACGCGAAGAATTCCGACGGCGAGGTGATTCCCGTGGAGCTCGTGGAGAAGATCAACAACTCCCTGAAGTTCAACCAGGGCTTCATGACCACCGAGCTCTGCGCGGCGGCCATCCTGGACATGAAGTGGCATGAGCTGGAGAGCGTGGACGGTATCGACGTGGCCGGCTTCGAGAAGAAGGTATGCGAGGAGATGGGGCTGATTCCCGAAATCGCGCCCCGCTACCGCACCACCTATTTCAATCATATCTTCTCCAGCGGCTACGAGGCCGGATATTACGGCTACCTCTGGGCCGAGGTGCTCGACAAGGACGCGTTCAGCGCATTCCTGAATTCGCCGAACGGCACCTGGGACCTCGGGCTGGCGCGCAAGTTCAGGGAGATTTTCCTCGAGAGGGGAGGTTCGGAGGAGCCTATGGAGCTCTACAAGGAGTTCATGGGACGCGAGCCGGATTCCCGGGCCATGCTGCTCGGCCGCGGCCTGCTGTCCGAGGATGCGGATGAGTAAAATTCAAAAAACAAAGACGATATGAACAGAAAAGTACTTCTGATGATTCTGGATGGCTGGGGCGAAGGAAAGCACGACCATTCCAACGCAATCTACACCCAGGGTGCCCCCTTCATCGACAGCCTCCGTGCGAAATATCCCATGTCGCATCTTCAGGCGTGCGGCGAGTAT
>OHIY01000225.1_pt1 | contig 34139 bp, 27 predicted proteins | sample 1568351 | NCBI WGS metagenome assembly OHIY01 (sample SAMEA3879547, study PRJEB24766) | human gut metagenome | biome: human-associated habitat; feature: feces | place: USA | collected 1985/1987 | reverse complement strand
TAGCCCAGTTTTTACGGGGCCTATTCCAGTTTTTACGGGCCTTAGCCCCGTGGCGGCGCGGACCGGCCGCGACCGGACGGGGCAGGGGGCCGCGGGCGCCGGCTGCGACACACACGCCCGGCGGACCGACGGCGACGGCCGGGGGCGCGGCCCAAGTGATGAAGTTAGTGTGAAAAGAAATCAAATGTCACGAAAAAGTTAGTATCTTTGCGGCCGGAATCTCACGCAGAAACACCTACACACCAACAGACTATGGACTATAATTTCAAAGAGATAGAAAAGAAATGGCAGCAGACCTGGGCGGCGGAGAAGACGTACCACGTGACGGAGGACGCCTCGCGGCCCAAGTTCTACGTGCTCAACATGTTTCCCTATCCCTCTGGAGCGGGCCTCCACGTGGGGCACCCGCTCGGCTACATCGCTTCCGACATCTACGCGCGCTACAAGCGTCTGCGCGGCTTCAACGTGCTCAACCCGATGGGTTATGACGCTTACGGCCTGCCAGCCGAGCAGTATGCCATCCAGACGGGACAGCACCCCGCCATTACGACGGCGCGCAACATAGACCGCTACCGCGAACAGCTGGACAAGATAGGCTTCTCGTTCGACTGGGACCGCGAGGTGCGCACCTGCGACCCGGGCTACTACCACTGGACGCAGTGGGCCTTCGAGCGGATGTTCGACTCGTACTACTGCAACCGTTGCGGCAAGGCCCAGCCCGTCAGCCAGCTGGTGGAGGCCTTCGAGGCCCACGGCACGGAGGGCGTCGACGCGGCCTGCTCCGAGGAGCTGCACTTCACGGCCGATGAGTGGCGCGCCATGGACTGGAAGCGCCGGCAGGAGGTGCTGATGAACTACCGCATAGCCTACCTGGGCGAAACGATGGTGAACTGGTGCCCGAAGCTGGGCACCGTGCTGGCGAACGACGAGGTGGTCGACGGCGTCTCTGAGCGCGGCGGCTATCCCGTAGTGCAGAAGAAGATGCGCCAGTGGTGCCTGCGCGTCTCGGCCTATGCCCAGCGCCTGCTCGACGGGCTGGAGCGCATCGACTGGACGGACTCCATCAAGGAGACGCAGCGCAACTGGATTGGCCGCTCGGAAGGCACGGAGATGGAGTTTCGCGTGAAGGACAGCGACCGTCACTTCACCATCTTCACTACGCGCGCCGACACCATCTTCGGCGTCACGTTCATGGTGCTAGCTCCCGAGAGCGAACTCGTAGAGGCCCTGACGCGGCCGGAACAGCGCGCCGAGGTGGAGGCCTACGTCGAGTCGACCAAGAAGCGCACGGAGCGCGAACGCATTGCCGACCGCCGCGTGACGGGCGTATTCACCGGCTCGTATGCCCTTAATCCATTCACGGGCGAGGCTATCCCCATCTGGGTGAGCGACTACGTCCTGGCCGGCTACGGTACGGGGGCCATCATGGCCGTCCCGGCCCACGACTCGCGCGACTACGCCTTTGCCCGCCACTTCGGGCTGCCCGTCGTGCCGCTTATCGAGGGCGCCGACGTGTCGCAGGAGAGCTTCGACGCGAAGGAGGGCACCGTGATGAACAGCCCGCGCCCGGGCGTCGAGGCCCTCGACGGCTTCTCGCTCAACGGGCTCGAGGTGAAAGAGGCCATAGCCGCCACGAAACGCTTCGTCACGGCCCACGGACTGGGCCGCGTGAAGGTGAACTACCGCCTGCGCGACGCCATCTTCAGCCGCCAGCGCTACTGGGGCGAACCGTTCCCCGTCTATTATAAAGAAGGCATGCCGCAGGTGATTCCTGAGGAATGTCTCCCGCTCGAACTGCCCGAGGTGACGAAGTTTCTCCCCACGGAAAGCGGCGAACCGCCCTTGGGCAACGCGCAGTGCTGGGCCTGGGACACGGAGGCACGCTGCGTCACGGACAAGGCACGCATTGACAACGTCACCGTATTCCCGCTCGAACTGAACACGATGCCGGGCTTCGCGGGCTCGTCGGCCTACTACCTGCGCTACATGGACCCGCACAACGACCAGGCCCTCGTGGGCCCCGAAGCGGACCGCTACTGGCAGGCCGTAGACCTCTACATCGGCGGCTCGGAACACGCCACGGGCCACCTCATCTACAGCCGCTTCTGGGACAAGTTCCTCTTCGACCTCGGCGTGTCGTGCGCGGACGAACCGTTCCTGAAGCTCATCAACCAGGGCATGATACAAGGCCGCTCGAACTTCGTCTACCGCATCAAGGACACGAACACCTTCGTCTCGGCCGGGCTGAAAGACCGGTACGACGTGACGCCGCTCCACGTGGACGTGAACCTCGTGCAGAACGACGTGCTCGACGTGGAAGCCTTCAAGGCCTGGCGCCCGGAGTACCACGACGCCGAGTTCGTCCTCGAGGACGGAAAGTACGTATGTGGCTGGGCCGTGGAAAAGATGTCGAAATCCATGTACAACGTGGTGAACCCCGACACGATAGTCGAGAAATACGGCGCCGACACGCTGCGCCTCTACGAAATGTTCCTCGGCCCCATTAACCAGAGCAAGCCCTGGGACTCGAACGGCATCGACGGCTGCTTCCGCTTCCTGCGCCGCGCGTGGAACTTGTTCTTCCGCAAGGACGGCACCCTGGCCGTGACGGACGAGGCGCCCTCGCGCGAAAGCCTGAAGTCGCTCCACAAACTCATTAAGAAAGTGACAGAGGACATAGAGACCTTCTCGTACAACACCAGCGTAGCCGCCTTCATGATAGCCGTCGGCGAACTGGCCCAGCAGAAGTGTGCGAGCCGCGCCGTCCTCGAACCGCTCACCATACTGCTCGCCCCCTTCACCCCGCACATCGCCGAAGAGCTCTGGCACCTGATGGGCCACACCACTACGGTCTGCGACGCCGCCTGGCCGGCCTGGGACGAACAGTACCTCAAGGAGGACACGGCGACCCTCTCCGTCTCCTTCAACGGCAAGACGCGCTTCACGCTCGACCTGCCCGCCGACGCCTCGCGCGAAGAGATAGAGCGCGCCGCCCTTAGCGCCGAACAGGCGCAGAAGTACCTCGACGGCTTCCAGGTAGTGAAAGTCATCGTCGTGCCTGGGAAAATTGTCAACATTGTCTTGAAAAAATAAAACTCGGACTATGACGCCAAAAATCAAGTTTACCTTCTTCCAGGATTTCCGGGACTATCTGGTCATCACGTTTGGCCTGGTGTGCTACGCCATAGGCTTCACCTGTTTCCAGCTACCCTACGAAATCACGACGGGCGGCCTCGCAGGTGCCGGCGCCGTGATCTTCTACGCGACGGGATTCCCCGTGCAGTACACGTTCTTCCTGGTCAACATCATCCTGCTCTCCATCGCCATCAAGGTACTGGGCTGGAAGTTTTGCGTAAAGACCGTCTACGCCGTCTTTATGCTGACGTTCCTCCTCGGACTGTGTCAGGAAATTCTGAAAAACTTCGCCGTGACAAACCCGGACATGTTCTTCGTCAACCCCAACAGCGGGCTGCCGCAGATAGTCCGCGACAACATGTTCATGTCGTGCATACTCGGTGCGGCAGTCGAAGGAATCGGCATCGGACTGGTCTTTCTCAGCAACGGTTCGACCGGCGGCACGGACATTATCGCCTCGATCATCAACAAGTATAAGGACGTCACGCTGGGCCAGATGATGATGCTCTGCGACTTGATTATCATCACGTCGAGCTTGCTCACGCCGTCGGGCGATATCAACCGCCTGCTCTACGGCTATTGCACGCTGATTATCACCAATCTGCTGCTCGACTACGTCGTAGACCGTGGCCGCCAGTCCGTACAGTTTCTCATCTTCTCCCAGCACTATGACGAGATTGCCGCGGCCATTAACGAGATACATAGGGGCGTGACCGTCCTCAACGGTCAGGGCTGGTACACGAAGCACGAACGCAAGGTGCTGGTCGTATTGGCCAAGAAGCGGGAAAGCACCATCATTTTCCGCATCATACAGAACATCGACCCGAACGCCTTCGTCTCGCAGTCGAAAGTAATCGGCGTCTTCGGTGCCGGCTTCGACAAAATCAAGGTCAAGGCCGACAAGAAATAAAGCCGCACCCCCTGCGGCGATGCCCTGTTTCCGCGCCGCCACGGTGCGGGAATGCCGGGTCTGCCCCGCACGTTTCGTCCGCGAAACTGCGGGGCAGACCTTACTGGCAGCCGGGCCCGGGCCCGGCCGTCCGTCATCCCAGAACCTCACACTATCCCACCAGCAACTATGGCAAAGGAAGAACTTACGCCCATGATGAAGCAGTTTCACGACCTAAAGGCCCAACATCCTGACGCGATTCTGCTCTTCCGCTGCGGTGACTTCTACGAAACTTACTGTGCCGACGCCGTGACGGCGTCTCAGGTGCTGGGCATCACCCTGACGCGCCGCAACAACAAGGGGCAGTCGTCTACGGAGATGGCCGGTTTCCCGCACCACGCGCTCGACACCTATCTGCCGCGCCTGATTCGCGCGGGCTACCGCGTGGCCATCTGCGACCAGCTGGAAGACCCGAAGCTCGCCAAGAAACTGGTGAAGCGCGGCATCACCGAGCTCGTGACGCCCGGAGTCGCCATGGGCGACAGCGTGCTCAACTCGCGCGAGAACAACTTCCTGGCCGCCGTCCACTTCGGAAAGCGCGCCGTGGGCCTCTCCTTCCTCGACATCTCCACGGGCGAGTTTCTCGTGGCCGAGGGCACGCCCGAGTATGCCGACAAACTGCTCTCCAACTTCGCGCCCAAGGAGGTGCTCGTCATGCGCGGCACGAAGCCGCGACTGGAAAGCCTCTTCGGCAGCAAGTACTTCACCTTCGAGCTCGACGACTGGGCCTTCGCCGCCGAGACGGCGCGTGAGAAGCTCCTCAAGCACTTCCAGGTGAAGAACCTCAAGGGATTCGGCGTGGAGCACCTCACGGACGGCAACGTGGCCGCCGGCGCCATCCTCTGCTACCTGGAACAGACGCAACACACGCACACCAGCCACATCACGGCCCTGCGTCGCATCGAAGAGGACCGCTACGTGCGCCTGGACCGCTTCACCGTGCGCAACCTGGAACTGGTCCAGCCGATGAGCGAGGACGGCACGTCGCTCCTCGCCGTGGTGGACCGCACCCTCACCCCGATGGGCGCTCGCGCCCTGCGCCGCTGGCTGCTCTTCCCCCTGCGCTCGGTCGCCGACATCGAGCGGCGGCAGGACGGGGTGGAGTACTTCTTCCGCGAACCGGAGTTCCGCGAACTCTGCGAAGAGCAGCTCGCCAAGGCGGGCGACGTGGAGCGCATCGTGTCGAAGGTGGCCGTCGGCCGCGCCACGCCGCGCGACATGCAGCAACTGCGCTTCGCCCTCGAGGCCGTCGCCACGCTCAAGACGGCCGCCGAACACGCCAGCCAGGCCAGCATCTGCCGGCTCGGCGAACAGATGGACCCCTGCGCCGCCCTGCGCGAGCGCATTGCCCGCGAACTCCGCCCCGACCCGCCCGTACTCCTCAACAAGGGCGGCGTCATTGCCGCAGGCGTCAGCCCCGAGCTCGACGACCTGCGCGCCCTTTCCTCGTCGAGCAAGGACTACCTGCTGCGCATCCAGCAGCGGGAGAGCGAGGCCACGGGTATTCCCAGCCTGAAAATCGGCTTCAACAACGTCTTCGGCTACTACATCGAGGTGCGCAACACGTACAAGGACCGCGTGCCCGCCGAGTGGGTGCGCAAGCAGACCCTGGCCCAGGTCGAACGCTACATCACGCAGGAGCTGAAGGAATACGAGGAGAAAATCCTCGGGGCGGAGGACAAGATTCTGGCCCTCGAGGCGCGCCTCTACGGCGAACTGGTGCAGGCCGCGGGCGAGAGCATCGCCCCCCTGCAACGCGACGCCGCCGCCCTCGCCACACTCGACTGTCTCCACTCCCTGGCCACGGTGGCCCGCGAGCGCCGCTACGTGCGCCCCGTCGTAGACGAAGGCTACACCATCGACATCCGACAGGGCCGCCACCCGGTCATCGAGACGCTCATGCCGCCCGGAGAGGCCTACGTCCCTAACGACGTGGAGCTGGACCCCGAGGGGCAGCAAATCATCATTATCACCGGCCCCAACATGGCGGGCAAGAGCGCCCTGCTGCGCCAGACGGCGCTCATCGCCCTCCTGGCCCAGACGGGCTCGTTCGTACCCGCCGACAGCGCCCGCATAGGCCTCGTGGACAAAATCTTTACCCGCGTCGGGGCCAGCGATAACATCTCGGTGGGCGAAAGTACGTTCATGGTGGAAATGAGCGAGGCCGCCAACATCATGAACAACCTCTCGGCGCGCAGCCTCGTACTCTTCGACGAGCTGGGCCGCGGCACGTCGACCTACGACGGCATCTCCATAGCCTGGGCCATAGTGGAGCACATCCACGAACACCCCACGGCGCGCGCCCGCACGCTCTTCGCCACGCACTACCACGAACTGAACGAAATGGAAAAGCTCTACCCGCGCATCAAGAACTGGAACGTGTCGGTACGCGAGGTGGACGGCCGCGTGGTCTTCCTGCGCAAACTGCAGCGCGGCGGCAGCGCCCACAGCTTCGGCATCCACGTGGCCCGGCTTGCGGGCATGCCGGCCGCCATCGTACGCCGCGCCGAAACCATCCTGGCCGAACTCGAACGCGACAACGCCCGTGCCGGCGCCGCCATCGCCGCGCCCACCGCCGACAGCGCCCCCGCCGCACAGCTCAGCTTCTTCCAGCTCGACGACCCCGTCCTGGCGCAAATCCGCGACGAGATACTCCACCTCGACGTAAACAGCCTCACGCCGCTCGAGGCCCTCAACAAGCTCAACGACATCAAGAAAATACTCCTCGGCAAGTCGTAAACAGGCCGCCCGGCGGGGAGGCTCCATCTTTTCGGTACGCCGGCTTGGCCTTTATGGGGAAAAGGCCTACCTTTGTGGCCGGAACCATTTTTTTAACCACCTATCACATTATTACTATGATCCGTATCCTTATGCTTATCGGCCTGTTCTTCGGCACCCTGTCGGCCAGCATGCAGGCCGCGCGCTGGAAAGCGAAGCACGTAGTGCTCATCGCCATCGACGGTTGGGGCGCCTACTCCGTGCCCAAAGCCGAAAAAATCCCCAACATCCGCTCCTTCATGGAACAGGGCTGCTACACGCTGAAAGAGCGCAGCGTGCTGCCTTCCTCTTCGGCCATCAACTGGGCCTCCATGTTCAACGGCGCGGCGACCGAGGTACACGGCTACACGCAGTGGAACTCGCGCACGCCGGAGATTCCCTCGGCCGCGGTCAACGGGCGCGGCGTCTTTCCCACCATTTTCTCCCTGCTCCACGAACAGGAGCCGGAGGCCCTGACGGCCTGCCTCTTTGAGTGGGAAGGCATCAAGTATCTCATCGACTCGGCCGCCGTGGACTACGTTGCCCAGTCGTTCCACTACGACGAGCAGCCCGACGAACTCTGCCGCATGGCCGAGGAGTACATCGTGCAGGAGCAGCCCGCCTTCCTGGCCGTCTGCTTCGACCAGCTGGACCACACGGGCCACGCCCTGGGGCACGACACGCCGGCCTACTACGAGACGCTGGAACGCCTGGACGGCTACGTAGGCCGCATCGTTGAGGCCACGCGCCGCGCCGGCACGTACGACAACACCATATTCATCCTCACCGCCGACCACGGCGGCCGCGAGAAGACCCACGGCGGCAAGTCGCTGCTCGAGATGCAGATTCCCTTCATCATAGCCGGCAAGAACGTGAAGCAGGGCGGCGCATTCCGGGAAGTAATGATGCAGTACGACACCGCGGCCACCATCGCCTACATCTTTGGTCTGGAGCAGCCGCAAGCCTGGACGGGCCGACCCATGAAGCAGGTGTTCAAATAACCCGCCGAGGAGCGCCCGCGCCTCCTCGCGCCCCCTTGTCCGCCCTGCGCCGCACACCCGCCGCGACGCAGGGCGGACTGTTTCCGTGCCGCCCCCGCGGCCGCCCGTCTGTCGCCCCGCCCACGGGAATAGGCGCAGAAAAAACGGGCCTTAGCCCCGTCGAAACGAGGCTAAGGCCCGTTGTCGCCGCAACTGGCGGCGCGGACAGACGGCCCGTCAGCCGCACCACACCATGACGAACACCTGCGCGATGATGACGCGCAGGAACATGGCGAGCGGGTAGACGGTGGCGTAGGCCACGGAGGCCTTGTCGCCCGGCAACGTGTCGTTCACGTAGTTCAAGGCGATGGGGTTCGCCATAGCGCCGCAGAGCATGCCGGCCGTAGTGGCAAAGGTGCGGTTGTCCCAGCGCACGGCCACGATGCCCATGATGATGACGGGCACCAGGGTCAGCGCAAAGCTGAAGCCTATCCAACCCAGGGCGGCGGGCTGCATGACGGTGGCCAGGAAGTCTTGCCCGGCGTCGAGACCCAGGCAGGCCAGGTACATCGACAGGCCGAGCGAACGGAGCATCAGGTTGGCGCTCGTCGTGGTATAGGCCACCATGTGGAACCGCGGGCCGTAGGCCCCGATGAGTATGCCCATGACGATGGGCCCGCCGGCCAGGCCGAGGCGCACCGGCGTGCTGAGCCCCACGCTCAGGGGCAGGCAGCCCAGCAACAGGCCCAGCACGATGCCGATGAAGATGGTGACCATGTTGGGCTCGTCGAGGAGCTTCACCGTGTTGCCCAGCTCCTGCGCCACGCGCTTCACGCTGTCCGACGTACCGATGACGGTGACGCGGTCGCCGAGGCGGAGCACTAGGTCGTGCGTGGCGACGAGCTGGATGCCCGAGCGCTGCACGCGGCTTACGTTGATGCCGTAGCGGGTGCGCAGATGGAGGTCGCCCAGATGCTTGCCGTTGATTTCGGAACGGGTGATGACGATGCGCTCGGAGACCAGCCGCGAGTCGAGCGCGTTCCAGTCGATGTTCTTCCGGTTCCAGTCGGTCTCGTCGCGCCGGCCGAAGAAGACGGTGAGTTGCCGCAGGTATTTCGGCGTAGTGATGACCAGCACGCGGTCTCCCTCCTCGAAAACGGTCTCGGCATTGGGGAGCATCACCTTGCCCGAACGCCAGAGACGGGAAACGACGAACTTGCTCCCGCCCCCGTCCAGGTCGACCACGTCGCGCAGCTTCTGGTGAAACATGGCGGGGTTGCAGATGACGAACGAGGCGATGAAGGCCTGGTCCTCGGTGCCGTCGCCCTCCTTGGAGTGCTCCGAACGGCTGAGCCAGCCCTTCATCAGCGCAATCGCCAGGATGACGCCCACCAGACCGATGGGGTAGGTCACGGCACAGCCCAGGGCGGCCGTGGAACTGGCCGCGGCGTCGCCCAGCTGCTTGAACGTCTGTTGCGCCGCACCGAGTGCAGGCGTGTTGGTAGTGGCGCCGCAGAGCACGCCCATCATGTCGGGCAGCGGCGCCCAGCCCGCCCACACGATGACCAGCGTCATGAGCGTCCCGATAAGGACCACGCCGATGGAGAGCAGATTGAGGTCCATCCCGCCCTTGCGGAAGGTACTGAAAAACCCCGGCCCGACCTGCAGACCGAGGATATAGACAAAGAGGATGAGGCCGAAGCTCTCCGCGTAGCCCAGCATCTTCGGGTCGACCCTAAGCCCCAGCGCGCCGGCCAGGATGCCGAGGAGAAAGACATAGGTGACGCCCAAGCTGATCCCCTTGATGCGGAATTTTCCCAAGGCCAGACCTGCAGCGCAAATCAGACAAATCACAATGACCGCCTGCACGTCAGACGGAGTCAGGAATGTTTCTTGCAACCAACCAAGCATGGTTTCGTTCGGAATAATGGGAATAGGTGACGGAAATAGGGGAGGGGCCCGAGCCTCAACGGCTTGGCCTGCCGCGGCTACGGGTGGTGTCCCCGCAATTTGGGGGCAAAGGTAACAAAAATGTTGCAACGACGGAAAACAAAGGCCGCCGCGTTTCTGCAAAGCGGCGGCCGGACCGTCCGCAAGGGCCCGCGGCGACGACCCGCCGGCGCCTCAGACGCTCGGCAGGGAGTGGCCGTTGATCTTGCGGTAGAGGTCGAGGGCATATACGTCCGTCATGCCCGAAAGGTAGTCGAGGACGGCCATGATGCGGTCCGCCAGCCGCGGGGCGCGGAGCTCGTACTGCTCCGATACCTGGCGGAGCAGCAGGCGGCTGTAGGTGCGCTCGGGGGCCAGGACCGCGTCGGTCATGAGGTCGAGCAGTGTGTAGATGATATGGTAGCCGGCCAGATCGATGTCGGTCACTTCCTTGCAGGAGTAGATGCGGCTGCGCGCCACGCTTTCGCAGTGGCGGTAGGCCTGGAGGAGCGCCTGGGGCAAGTGGTCGATGAGCGAGCCGGCAAAGCAGCCGGCGAGGATCTCGGCTTCGTGTTCCACGAAAGTGCGGACGCAGGCCTGCTCGAGGGCATTGATGGCGCACGAGCGGTAGTAGGCGATGTGGTCGCTCGTGTCCGTGCTGTCGGGGTACGATTCGCGGAGCTGCGCCAACGTTTCCGCGTCGAAGAAACCGAGGAAGAGGTCCTTCGTCTCGTCGTCCGAGAGCAGGCGCAACTTGAAGGCGTCCTCGATGTCCATGATCTGGTAGCAGATGTCGTCGGCCGCTTCGACGAGATAGACCAACGGGTGGCGCGGGCCGCTGAGCCCGCCCTCCGGGCCCTCGGAAAGGGGGATGCCCAGCTCGGTGGCGATGCGGCGGTAACTCTCGCGCTCGCTCTCGAAAAAGCCGAACTTGCAACGGTCGCCGGCCAGCGTGGCGGAGTAGGGGTACTTGACGATGGCCGCCAGGGCGGAGTAGGTCATGACAAAGCCGCCGCGCCGACGGCCGGCAAACTGGTGGGTCAGGAGCCTGAACGTGTTGGCATTGCCGTCAAAGTGCGTCAGGTCGGCCCACTGCGCCGGCGTCAGGCGCTCACCCTCCGGCGACACGTAGTCGAGCAGCCGGGCCCCGCGGCCTTCGCTGAAGAAGCTGCGGATGGCCCGCTCGCCGCTGTGGCCAAAGGGCGGGTTGCCCATGTCGTGGGCCAGGCAGGCCGCCGACACGATGGCGCCCATCGCGCCCAGATCCGTCGCCGAGAGTTCGGGGTGGCGGGCCAGCAGCTCGCGGGACACGTCGGTGCCCAACGAGCGCCCTACGCTCGACACCTCGAGGCTGTGCGTCAGGCGGTTGTGAACGAAAATGCTGCCCGGGAGGGGGAACACCTGCGTCTTGTTCTGCATGCGGCGGAAGGGGGCGGAGAAAATCAGGCGGTCGAAGTCGCGCTGATACTCCGTACGGCGCTCGGAGCGCCGCCGGTGGGCGTCCTCCTTGCCAAAACGTTTGTAGGAAATGAGTCTGGTCCAGTCCATCATATATATAATTGGTGTGCCGCCGCTCCGCCGCACCGCTGCGACGGAGCGTCACTGCGTGCAAAATTAGCCAAAAAAACGGGCGGCTTCCGCTTTTTTCAAAGAAAGTAGACCGGGGTTCGGGGGAATTGCGTACTTTTGTCTTTCAAAACCAATGCTTGGATTTCTCCTGAACCCTATGGAAATAGAAATCGTGAACCGCTCCCGGCACGCGCTGCCGGGCTACGCGACACCGCTCAGTGCGGGAATGGATTTGCGGGCCTGTCTCGATGCGCCCGTGGTGCTTCGCCCGCTGGAGCGCCGCCTGGTCCCGACGGGGCTCTCCATAGCCCTCCCGCCGGGCTACGAGGCCCAGGTGCGCCCGCGCTCCGGCCTGGCGCTGAAGCACGGCATCGGGCTGCTCAACGCCCCGGGCACCATCGACGCGGACTACCGCGGCGAGATTGGCGTCATACTGGTGAACCTCTCGCAAGAGGACTTCACTGTCCGCGACGGCGACCGCATCGCGCAGCTCGTCGTGGCGCGCCACGAACACGTAACGTGGAAAGTCGCCGAACGCCTCGACGAGACAGAGCGCGGGGCGGGCGGCTTCGGCCATACGGGACTATGAAACGCGACCTTACCATGCCGAACCACTTCTGCCAGTCCCTCCTGCTGCCGCCATTGCTCCTGCTGGCGGTCCTGCTCCCGGCGCCCGCGGCGGCTCTCCCCGCGGCGACAGACAGCGTGCCCCCTGCCGTCAGGGCGGCGGCCGCTGCGCCCGGCGACCGCTCGCAGCGCTTCAACGAATACTTCCTGGAGGCCATCCGGCAGAAGGAGAAGGGCGCCTACGACGCGGAGTACGAACTGCTCCGGGCGGCGCTCCGCCTCCACCCCGACGCGCCCGAAGCGCTCTACGAGATGGGCCTGCTGCGCCTGTCGTTCGCCGGTACGGCCGACACCCTGGCCCGCGCCGAAGGCGACTCGCTGCTGCGCCGCGCGGTGGAGCTCGACCCGGAAAACCTGCAGTGCAAGGAGCTCCTGGCCAACCACCTGGCCCGCGAGGGCAACTACGCCGAGGCCATAGCCCTCTACGAAGAGATGACCGCCAAGGCGCCGACAACCGAGCGCCTCACCGTGCTGGTCGGCTTGCAGGAGGAGTCGGCCGACTTCAAGGGCGCCATCCGAACGCTCGACCGCCTCGAGCAACTCGAGGGCAAGACGGAGGCCTACAGCCTCGAGAAGTTCAAAATCTACACGATGATGAACGACAACGAGAAGGCCTACGCCGCCATAGAGGACCTCTGCGCCGAATACCCCACCGACCTGCGCTACCGCGTCCTGCTCGGCGACCTCTACCAGCAGAACGGCTACCACGAGATGGCGCTGGCCATATATCGTGACGTCCTGACGCTGGAGCCTGACAACAGCTACGCGCAAATATCGCTCCTGGCCTACTACAAGGCGGAAGGGGAGGACTCGCTCTACGACGCGACGGTCGAGGACGTGGTGCTCAACCCCCGCGCCCAGATGGAGGCGAAAGTGGAAGCCATGCGCGGCTACATTGCCGACAACATGGCGAACGGCGGAGACAGCACGCGCGTGCTCAGCCTGTTCCGTCGGGCGCTCAGCCTGCCGCAGGAGGACCGCTCCCTGGCCGAGCTCTGCGCCTACTACATGGTCTCCGTCAAGCTCCCGTCCGACAGCCTCGCCCCCGTCATGCGCCGCATCCTCGAAATAGAGCCCGACTATCTCCGCGCCCGGCTGCAGCTGCTCAACATCCTGCTGCGGAAGGAGGACATAGCCGGCGTCGTACAGCTCTGCCGCGAAAGCGTACTCTACGACCCCAGCCAGCTCGTGTTCTACTATTACGAGGGCATGGCCCAGTTGCAGCTGGAACACTCCGACGAGGCCGTCGACGCCCTCCTACGCGGCACGCAACACATCGACGAGAACACGGACTACGAAATGGCTTCCGACCTCTACGCCGCCTTGGGCGACACCTACCACGAGGCGGGGCGCACCGCCGAGGCCTATGCCGCTTACGACAAGGCCCTGACCTACAACGAGGACAACCTGCTCTGCCTGAACAACTACGCTTACTTCCTCTCGCTCGAAGGGGCGCAGCTCGACAAGGCCGAGGCCATGAGCCGCCGCACCATTGAGGCCGAGCCCGACAACGCGACCTATCTCGACACCTACGCCTGGATTCTCTACCGCCTCAAGCGCTACGAACAGGCCCGTACTTACATCGACGAGACCCTCAAGAACGCGGACGAGACGGCCGAGAACGCCAGCCTCTTCCACCATGCCGGCGACATCTACTACCGTTGCGGACAGCGCGACGAGGCAGTGGCCTTCTGGACCAAGGCAGCCAAGCTCACCGACGACGCGGCCGAACGCGCCGAGCTCACCCGGAAAATCAAGCGCCGCCGACTCTGACCGTCCTCCGCGCGGCCGGCGCGGCGCCGTCCCTATATCCCTACCACAATGAAAAGACTCTGGATTATCCCCCTGCTGGCCCTGTTGCTCACGGCCTGCCGCACCACGCAGCAGGTGCCCACGGCCGGCCAGGCTCCCGACGCCGACGCCATCGCCGGCAACGCCGCGGCCTTCGTCCAGAAGGTCGCCGCCAACGGGCAAACGGCCCAGACCCTGACGGCCCGTATCAAGATGGACCTCAACACGGGCGGCAGCGCCGTCTCCGCTAACGGCACGCTCCGCATGAAGCGCGACGACGTCATTCAGCTCTCGCTCACGTTTCTCGGCATAGAGGTGGGACGCATGGAGTTTACGCCCGACGGCGTCCTCCTCATCGACCGCATGGGCAAGCAGTACGTCCGTGGCGCCTACACCGACGTCAGCTTCCTGCGCCAGGCAGGGCTGGACTTCTACGCCTTGCAGTCCCTCTTCTGGAACGAGCTCTTTGTCCCCGGCCAGCAGGGCGCGGCCGACGCGGCCAGCCGCTTCGGCGTCTCGCAGTCGGGGCAGCAGGTCCTCCTTAGTCTCACCGACACGCCGAAGCTCAACTACACCTTTGCCGCCCAGGCCCGCAGCGGCAGCCTCGAGGGCGTCTACGTCGTCGACCGCAGCGGGCAGCCCGGCAGCTTCAGCTGGACCTACGCGGACTTTGCCGACTTCAACGGCAAACCCTTCCCGACGGTCATGACCTGTGCCGTCAACGGCACGGACCTTAACGTCGGTTTCACGCTGAAGCTGAGCCGCCTCGGCAACGATACCGGCTGGGCCACCCGCACCGAGGTGCCCGGCAAGTACACCGAGCGCGACGCCGACGAGATATTGCGCAAGCTGACGAGCCACTGACCCGTCGCGCCCGAACTTAATTTACGCCTCCACCGCAAGAATGCCAATCAGAATATTCCCTTCGCTCCGCGCGCTGCTCCTGTTGCTGCTCTGCTGCTCGGCCCTTTCCCTGTCCGCGCAGAACAGTAAGCGCATCCAGCAGCTCAAGAAAGAGCGCACCGCCCTGCAGCAGCGCATCTCGCAGTCCGAGCAGCTGCTCAACACCACCCGTAAGAGTGTCCAGTCGCAGCTCAACCACCTGGCGCTCCTTAATGCCCAGATCACCGAGCAGCAACAGTTTGTCGACAGCGTGCAGGCCGACGTCTCGACCCTCAGTGCCGACATCGTCAGGCTCCAGCAGCAAATCGCCGCCCTCGGGCGCGACCTCTCCGTCTGTAAGCAGAAGTACCGCCGCGCCGTGCTCTACATGAACCGCAACAGGCTGCTGCAAAACAAGTGGGCATTCATTCTCATGTCGAAGAGTTTCCGGCAGATGTACCGCCGCATGCGCTACGCCGCCGAATACTCCAAGTACATCCGCATCCAGGGCGAAGTCATCAAAAAAAAGGAGGAATCGCTCCGCGCCAAGCAGCAGCAGCTCGCCGCCGCCAAGGCCGAGAAGGACCAGCTGCTGGCCGCCGCCCGCCAGGAGCGCAACGCCCTCGAGGGCCAGAAGCAGAAGCGCCAGGCCGTAGTCGACGAGCTCAACCAGAAGCAGTCGCAGCTGCAGTCCACCATCCAGCAGACGCGCCGCAAGTACACCAATCTCAACGCCCGTATCGAAAAACTCATTCAGGAAGAGATAGCCGCCGCCGAACGCAGGCGCAAGGAGGCCCTGGCCCGCAAGAAGGCCGAGGAGGAGCGGCGCAAGGCCGAGGCCGCCCGTCGCGCCGCCGCCAACCGCAAGAAGGGCGCCAAGGGGAAGTCGTCGGCCGGCAGCAGCGCCCGCTCCAGCAGCTCCACGCCCAAGTTTGAGGCCGAGAGCAAGGCCGAACGCACCCTCTCGGCCAATTTCGCCGCCAACCGCGGCCGGCTCCCCGTCCCCGTAACCGGTTCCTACGCCGTCACCAGCCGTTACGGCCACTACCGCGTCGAGGGCCTGCGCGACGTCCAGTTGGAGAACAAGGGCATCAACCTCACCGCCAAGCGCGGCGCCAAGGTGCGCTGCGTCTTCGACGGCGAAGTGAGCGCCGTGGCCAGCATCAGCGGCACCTACCTCGTCATCGTCAGCCACGGCAGCTACTACTCCGTCTACAGCAACCTGGCCAGCGTCAGCGTGCGCCGCGGCCAGAAGGTGACGGCCCGCCAGACCCTCGGCACGCCGGCCGGCGACGGCTCCGGCAACACCGTGCTCCACTTCCAGCTGCGCAAGAAGAGTGGCAACTCCGCTACGCCCATCGACCCGCTGCCCTGGTTGGCGCGCTGACCCGCCTGCGCCCGTCGGACGGCACTTAGTCGCTGATTTTCTGATAAAAATGTCCCAAACGCTTGGCCGGCTCCGCAAAAGTGCTTAACTTTGCCCCGCCTTAACGGGCATACCATTCATATCTATTAAACATTACATCCATGTACTTAGATTCTGAGAAGAAGAAAGAGATCTTTGGCAAGTACGGAACGTCCAACACGGATACCGGCTCCCCCGAGAGTCAGGTAGCCTTGTTCTCCTACCGTATTGCCCACTTGACGGAACACATGAGAGCCAACCGTAAAGATCATACGACCGAACGCTCTCTGGTGAAGCTGGTAGGTAAGCGCCGCGCGCTGCTCAACTACCTGAAGCGCAAAGACATCGAGCGCTACCGCGCCATCGTCAAGGCCCTTGGCCTGCGTAAGTAAGGCTTCGGGCTGTCGGGATAGGGGCATCAGCCCGCCCGACCAGTCAACAAAAAACAGTCCGCCGCACTCTTCGGAGCGCGGCGGACTGTTTTTCTGTCCCCATACGCAGCGGGGCGGCCCCGTCGGCACCGCGGGCCCCGCGACCCTGTCGCCAGGAGCGGCCCCGCTATCCCGGCCGCCGGCGGAAAGCCGGCCGCACCCTCCGCCCGCAGCCGGCGGGGCAGCCCGCTGCCGGCCACCGCGACGGGACCGCGCCGCCGCGCCGGCCCGAAAGCCACAGCCGCCACGGCCACACGCGCCGGCGGGCCGCCACCACCGCCCCGCGCCACGGGCCTTAGCCCCGTCGCGACGGGGCTAAGGCCCGGAAAAACTGGGCTAAGGCCCGTGGCTGCGCCGCCCGTCGGAGGGGGCGCCGGGCAGGCGGCAACGGCGTGCTCCACTTTTTCCCCTCCGCGCCGCCCCTCCCTCTGAAAAAATCATTACCTTTGCCCTTAATGACTGACCACACCTCCCACCTGCCCCGCGTTTCCGTCGTCATGTGCACGTACAACGGCGCGAAATACATCGAAGCGCAGCTCGACTCCATCCTGGCCCAGGACCTGCCGCCCTGCGAAATCATCATCCAGGACGACGGCTCGCAGGACGACACCGTAGACGTCGCCGAAAGCTACCGCCGCCAGCATCCGCAGATCCGCCTCGTGCGCAACGAGCGACGGTTGGGCTTCAACGGCAACTTTGCCACGGCGCTGCGCCGCGCCACGGGCGATTTCGTCGCCATAGCCGATCAGGACGACATCTGGTTTCCGCAAAAGCTGCGCCGCCAGGTCGAGGCCATCGGCGAGGCGGACCTCTGCTTCTCCGCCTACTACCGCGACGAGACCTTCACCCGCGCGGCCGACTGCCGGGTCCGGGTGTGCCCCGCAGGCACCTTCGAGAGCCTGCTCTTTGCCAACACCATCCCGGGCCACACGATGCTCTTGCGGCGCAGCTTCCTGCAACGCCCCGACGTGGTCAGCTCGCGCTTCTACTACGACTGGTGGCTCCTTGTCCAGGCCCATCTCACGGGCAGCGTGGTGCGCGTGGACGAGGGCCTCAACTGGCACCGCCCGCACGCCGAGTCGGCCATCGCCGTCCTGCACCGCGCGGACCGCGGCGGCGCCCCCGCGCACCGGGCCACGTGGCAGCCCTACGTCTGCGGCTGGGCCGACCTGATGCGCCTGCGGCGCGAGCCGGTGTGGCAGTCCTTCTACGGCTACATCTACGCCCACACGGCGGCCGACGCCCGCTTCCGCCTCGTCCACCAGCTCTGCGCCACACTGCTCGGCCGCCAGGGCGGCGTGCTCCGCCTGTGCTGCCTCTGCCTGTACCACCGCGGGCTGCTCTATCCCTCCAAGGGCGAACCGGGATGGAAGAACCGCGTACGGGCCTTCTGCCTGCCCGCCATCTATGCCTACCGGAACGCCGAGTTCAAATCCGAAAAATTCCAAACGCCATGAGACCCAACATAGCCATTATACTGGCCGGCGGCGTGGGTAGCCGCCTCGGCCTGAGCACACCGAAACAGTTTTTCAAGGTAGCCGGAAAAATGGTCATCGAGCACACCGTCGACGCTTTTGAACGCAACCCGCACATTGCCGAAGTCGCCATCGTTTCCAACCCTTTCTACGTGGCCGACGTCGAAAACATGGTGCTGCGCAACAAGTGGAGAAAGGTGAAGAAGATACTCAAGGGGGGGAAGGAGCGCTACGACTCGAGCCTCTCGGCCATACGGGCCTACTCCGGGCGCGACGTGAACCTCGTCTTCCACGACGCCGTGCGCCCGCTCGTCAGCCAACGCATCATCGACGACGTAGCCGCCGCCCTGCTCCGGTACGAGGCGGTCGACGTGACCCTGCCCGCCGTCGACACCATCGTCGAGGCCGAGGGCGACCACATAGCCGCCATCCCCGACCGCTCCCGCCTGCAACGCGGGCAAACGCCCCAGGCCTTCCGCCTCAACGTCATCGAGCAAGCCTACGAGCGGGCCTTGCGCGACCCCGCCTTGCGCGTCACGGACGACTGCGGCGTCGTCGTGAAGTACATGCCCGAGGTGCCCGTCCACCTCGTCCCCGGCGAAGAGAGCAACATGAAGCTGACGTACAAAGAGGACACCTATCTGCTCGACAAGTTCTTCCAGCTGCGCAAAAGCGAACTGCCGGCCGGCCAGGCGCCCCTGGAGCGCCTGGCCGGCAAGGTGGCCGTCGTCTTCGGCGGTTCGTACGGCATCGGCAAGTGCGTCGTCGACCAGCTGACGCAGGCCGGAGCGCGCGTCCATAGCTTCGCCCGCGGCACCACCGGCACCGACGTGGGCCGCCGCGACGACGTGGCCGACGCCCTAAGCCGCGTGGCCGCCGGGGAAGGCCGCATCGACTACATCATCAATACCGCCGGCGTGCTCAATAAGGAGCCGCTCAACGGCATGGACCCCGCCGTCATCCAGAACGCGGTCCAGACGAACTACATGGGGACCGTCAACGTCGCCCTCGAGGCCTTTCCCTACTTGAGCCAGTCGCGGGGCAAGCTCGTCTTTTTCACCTCGAGCAGCTATACGCGCGGCCGCGCCTTCTACAGCATCTACTCCTCGACCAAGGCGGCCATTGTCAACTTCGTCCAGGCCGTGGCCCAGGAGTGGGAGCCCGAGGGCATCTGCGTGAACTGCATCAACCCCGAGCGTACGAAGACGCCGATGCGCGTGCGCAACTTCGGCGTGGAGCCCGAGGGGACGCTCCTCGAGCCCGAGGCCGTCGCCGCCGTCACCGTACGCTCGCTCCTGACGGACTACACCGGCCAGGTATTCGACGTGAAACGCCAAAACCGCTCCTAAGCCATGGACGAAAACTCCCTGTCCCTCCGCCGCAACGCCGGGTGCCAGCGCCTGGAAGCCTACATGGCGCGCCACCGCCGCGACGTCCAGCTCAAAGAACTCGCCATCCTGCGCGAAGTCGACGCCCTCTGCCGCCGCCACGACATACCCTACTGGCTCGACGGCGGCACCCTGCTCGGCGCCGTCCGCCACAAGGGATTCATTCCCTGGGACGACGACATCGACATCGCTATGCGCCGCGCCGACGCCCTACGCTTCGTCGCCCTGGCCTGCGACGAGCTGCCGCCCCACCTGTTCATGCAGACGCCGCAGACCGACCCCACGGTGAAGTTCCCTATCCTCAAGGTCCGCGACCTCGATTCGCTCATCGTCGAGCACGGGGACGATTTCCGCCTGCCCTATGCCAAGGGGCTCTATGTGGACATCTTCCCCATGGTGGACTACCCCTCCGTGTCGCGGGGCTTCGTGAAGCGCGTCGCCCGCGGCTACTGCCGCGCCAACGCCATACTGCACGAGCGCCACTGCTACTCGTGGCGCTCCGTGGCCGAACTCTTCTACTTCGGCGCCAAGCGCGCCGTCTGCCGCCTGCTCTGGGCGGGGGCCGACGTCCTGGCCCGCCGGGGCGAGTACCTCTCGAACACGCTCGACAACAACGGCTACGGCATCATGCACCGCACGGACAGCGTCTTCCCCCTCTCCACCGTCGAGTTTGAAGGGTTACGCTTCAGCGCGCCCGGCAATCCGGACGCCTACCTCCGCGACCTCTACGGCGACTACATGGCCCTGCCGCCCGCCGAAAAGCGCCACGGCCACGCGGCCTTCTACCGCGCCACGCTCTCCTGAGCCCGGCGTCCCCGCCGCCCGGCGGCGCAGCGCCCCGCCTTGTCCCACAACCTTAACTCCCTTTCCGCCCATGACCGACGTCTCTGTGCTCATTCTCTTCTTTAACCGCCCGGACCACCTGGCCCAAGTCTTCAACGCCGTGCGCCGCGCGCAGCCCACGCAGCTTTTCCTCTACCAGGACGGCCCCCGGGGCGAGCGCGACCTGCCCGGCATCCGGGCCTGCCGCGACGTAGTGGCGCAGATCGACTGGCCCTGCCGCGTGCACCGCCTCTACCAGGAGAAAAACTTCGGCTGCGACCCGTCGGAATACCTTTCGCAGAAGTGGGCCTTCTCCCTGACGGACAAGTGCATCGTCCTGGAGGACGACGACGTGCCCGCCGACTCCTTCTTCCCCTTCTGCAAGGAGATGCTCGACCGCTACGCCGACGACGAACGCATCGGCATGATTTCGGGCTTCAACATAGACGAGCGCACGCCCGACGCAGGCGCCGACTCCTATTTCTTTACGACCAATTTCTCCATCTGGGGCTGGGCGTCGTGGCGCCGTGTCGTGGACCGCTGGGACCCTGACTACACGTTTCTGGACCGTCCGGAAGCCGTCGCGCGGATAGAGGCCCTGACCCGCGAACGGCGGCTGCGGCGCGACTTCCTGCCCATGTGCCGGGCCCACCGTGCTTCGGGCAAGGCGTACTACGAGACCATCTTCCACGCCGCCCTGTTGCTCCAGTCGCAGCTGGCCATCGTGCCCGTCGTGAACCAGATTACGAACCTCGGGGTCACGGCGGACTCGACCCACTTCGCCGGCTCGGTGCGCACCCTCCCGAGGGGCTACCGCCGCATCTTCACCATGGAGCGGCCGGAAATGGCCTTCCCCCTCGTCCATCCGTCCGACGTGGTGGACCACGTGGCCTACCGCCGCCGCGTCTACCGCGTCATGGCCTGGGGCCACTCGTGGGTCAAGGCGTGGCGTTCCGTCGAGGAACTGGCCATCAACCTGCGCCACGGGCAATGGGGCCGCGTGGGCTCGGCCCTGGCCAACCGCCTGCGCATCCTCACCGGCGGGCGGCAGTTCAAGTGACGCGCCCCACGATGTCTCATCCCCTTGCCCTTTTCCCTTAGTCCATGGTCAACAAATCCCTTTGGCTGGCCCGCCTCCTCTATCGCCGCGGCGCACTGACGAAGCGGGAAATCCTCGACGCCTGGCGCGACGAGGACGACCGCGGCCGCCCCATGGCGGAGAGCACCTTCTACGACAACCGGCGCGCCCTGGAGGAGCGCTACGGCCTGCGCCTGGCGTGCAGCGGCGGGCGCTACGCGCTCTGCGGCACCGAGGCCGACGACAACGACGCCCTGCGCCGTCTGCTGGGCGGCGGGGCGGCGGAACGCGACGGCGACCCGGCCGACGCCACCCAGGCCTGGCTCCCCCTGCTCGCCGAGGCCGTCACCTCGCGCCACCAGTTGCGCATGGACTATGCCCCGCTCGACAAGGCGGCCTACACCACGCTCTTCTCCCCCTACGCCCTGACGCTCATCCGCGGCTTCTACTACACCGTGGGGCTGAGCGAACGCCACGGCGAGGTGCGCAACTTCGCCGTGGACCGCATTGCGGGGCTCACGCTCCTGCCCATGCGCTTCCGCCGCCCGGCGGACTTCAGCCCGGCCGCCTACTTCGCCCACAGCTTCGGCGCCTACGGCGGAAGCGACGTGCGCCCCTGCCACGTGGTCCTGGCCCCGACGGACCGCCACACGGCGGCCTACCTGCGCCAAAGGCCGCTCCACGCCTCGCAACACGAAACGTCCGCGCCGGAAGGCGGGCCGCGCTTTGAGCTCGACGTGGCGCTGACGCGCGACTTTGTCGGGCAACTGCTCGCCTTCGGCGCGGACATCCGCGTCGTAGCCCCGGAGGACCTGCGCCGCCTGCTCGGCGACGTGGCCCGGACCCTGGCCCGCGACTATGGCGGGACGGGCGACGGGACCGTTCAGTACAAATAACGGTGCAGGACGCGCACCACGGCGGGCTGCAGCCGCCGCGTGCGCGGACGGTAGCCGCAGGCCAGGAGCGCGGCGCGCAGCGTCGGGTCGCCCTTAATCCAGCGGTTCAGCCGGGCCACGGCCATCCGCCCGTTCTCCATGTCGAAACAGCGCTTGGCCACCTCGCGCCGCGATTCCCAGCGCGCATTCTCGCGGCGGCTGGCCCGCCGCCGGCGCATCATTCTTCCAGTTGTCATCTCTATTCCTTTCTTTTTACGTTCTACAATACGGTCCGCCGCAACAGGGGCGAGGGCCGCTACACGCCGAACTTGCGGCGCAACTCGTCGACCGCTTCGGGCACGATGCGGGCCCCGGTCTCCTGCCTGGCCATGGCGGCCACGAGGCGGCCTATCTGTGGCCCCTCCACCTCAATCGGCGTGTCGGGGTCCAGGCCGCTGCGCCCGCAGACGGCGGCCACGTAGAGCGCCGTGCGGTTCTCCGACGGCGGGGCCCAGCGGCCGATGATTTGCCGCGGCGTGGTGCAGCCCCGGCGCTGGATGTAGGTCTTGATGAGCACGACGGCAGCGCGATAGCCATAGGCCACACTGATGAAGCGGCAGAAACCCTTGACGCAGGGCCGCTTCGGGTCGAGGCCCAGCCAGTGGTTGCGGGTCGAGCAACGGATGTTGAGCGGGTTACGGTTAAGCGTACCCAGATTTTCTTCTCTTTTCATGGTTTTTTCAGGTTAGTTCGTAAGCGCTGCGCAACGCGTCGCGACCGGCCAGCCCTTTGGCGGGGGGCCGCAACAGGTGCAAAGATAGAGCGGCCCACTCCGAAAATGTCGGAGCGGACCGCTCAATTTTTCTGCGACAGGAACCGTCGACACGGGCCTTAGCCCCGTCGCTACGGGAATAGGCCCAGTTTTTACGGGGCTAAGGCCCGTGTCCGGGCGGTCGGGACGCGCCGCCGCGAGGCCGGGGGGCCGGGCCGTCAGTCTACGATGTATTCCTCCCAGCGCGTCAGGCGCATGTCGCCCTTGCGGCGGAAGGTGTCGTGCATGGCGAAGGCGGCCGAGAGGACGTGGTGCGTGTGTCCGCCGAAGCGTTCGGCCAGGCGCAGGTAGTCGCGCAGCAGGGGGCGGTAGTCGGGATGGGCCACGGCCACCAGGGCCTCGGCGCGCTCCATGGCGCACTTGTTGCGCAGGTCGGCCACGCCGTACTCCGTGATAACGGCGTCGACGTAGTGCTCCGTATGGTCCACGTGCGAGCAGAAGGGGACGATGGAACTGATACGGCCGTCTTTCGCCGTGGAACCGCAGGTGAACATGGAGAGCTGGGCGTTGCACGTAAAGTCCGCCGACCCGCCCACACCGTTCATCATGCGCGTGCCGCCAATCTTGGTGGAGTTCACGTGGCCGTAGATGTCCACCTCGATGGCCGTATTGAGCGAGCAGATGCCCAGGCGGGCGATGATTTCGGGACAGTTCGAGATTTCGGACGGACGGATGACGAGGCGGCCGCGATAGTCGTTGATGTTGGCGTAAAGCTGCTGCAGGTGCTCGGGACTGATGGTGAGCGCGCCGGTAGAGGCGGCGACCACACGGCCCTCGCCGATGAGGCGCAGGGGCTCCTCCTGGAGCACCTCGGTATAGATGTTGAAGGCCGGGAGCTCGGCCGAGCGGCCCAGGGCGCCGAGCACGGCGTTGGCGCCACTGCCCACGCCGCTCTGCAGCGTCAGGCGGTCGCGGAAGAGATAGCCCTCGCGCATGTTCCACAGCAGGAAGTCGGCCACGTGCTGCCCGATGCGTTCCGTCACCGGCGTGGCGGGGGCCATGGGCCGGGCCTCGTCGGGCAGATGCGTCTCGACGATGCCCGCAATCCGGGAGGCGTCGACCTCGATATAGGGCAGGCCGATGAGCTCAATGGGCTGCGTGATGCGCACCGGGGCGCGAAACCACGGGTCCTCTATCTCGTAAATGTCGTGCATACCGACAATGCGCGTGGAGTGCCAGGAATTGAGCTCGATGAATACGCCGTTGCGCGCCAGACGGCAGATGGTGGGCGCGATGCCGATGCCCGCAGTCAGGTAGATACGGCACTTGCCGCGGATCTCCTGCACGTCGCAGGCTTCGATAATGCCCCAGTCGGGCCGGCCGGTGATGCCCTGCCGCAGGTGAGCGGCATTGTCCGAGAGGTTAAGGTCGTTGTAGCGCACGCGTCCGTCGTTGTAGGCTTTACGCATCTCCGCATTCACGGAGAAAGGCAGGCGGCGGTCCACCGCATCGGCGGCAGCCAGTTCGCCGTCGCAGCTGGCGCCGATCGAAGCGCCCGTGACGACGTTCACACGGAAAGGGCGGCCGGCGGCGTGTTCGGCACGCGCGCGGGCCGCAATGGCGGGCGGGATGGCCTTGGGCGAACCCGACGGACCGAAGCCGCCGATGCCCAGCAGGTCGCCGTCGTTGATCCGGGCGGCGGCCTCGGCGGCCGAAAGTAAGGGGATATTCATGTTTTATACTGATTCTGCCTGCAAATATACGAATAAAATGCAAGAAAATAGGGCTGCACGCGAATTTTCTATTCATCGGCCGCCGGCGGACTGGCACAAAACGTTCGCCTCCCCTTCCGGCCGCGACGGGACGGGAAGGGGAGGCGAGAGCCAGAGGCCGCAGGGCGGCGCGCCGCAGCCGTGGCGTCAGGCCCCGGCGGCGGGGGCGGCGGTGCCCCGGCCGTCGCGCTCGATGAGCTGGAGCAGACGGTCGACGGCCTCTTCGGCGGGAATGTTTTTCTCCACACAGGTGCGGCCCCGATAGAGGCTCACCTTGCCGCGTGCGGCCCCGACGTAACCGTAATCGGCGTCGGCCATCTCGCCCGGGCCGTTGACGATGCAGCCCATAATGCCGATTTTCAACCCCGTAAGATGGGCCGTGGCGGCCTTGACGCGGGCTATGGTGCCCGGCAGGTCGTAGAGCGTGCGCCCGCAGCCGGGACAGCTGATGTACTCGGTCTTCGTGGTCCGTGCCCGCGTAGCCTGCAGGATGGCAAAGGCCGTCTCGTCCTGCACGGCATGGGGCAGCGGCCGGGCGCCGCGGGGCGCCTCGTCGTACAGGAACACGCCGTCCGCCAGGCCGTCGAAGAGCAAGGGGCCCATGTCGGCCGCCGCGCGGATCTGGAAGTCCTCCTTGCCGGCCGCGCCGCAGCTGTACTGCTGGAAGAAGACGACGGGCGCGGGTATGCCGGCGTTCCACAGGTCGTGGACCAGGGCGCGCTGCTCGCCGAGGCGGTTGGCGTGCCCCGACTGCGCGATGACGACCATCTCGGGGTGGAGGCGCAGACAGGCGCGCACTTCGTCCGTCAGCAGGGGATAGCTGAGGAAGAGGAATTTCAGCGGCGCGGCGCTGGCGCCCACCGTCATCAGCAAATGGGGCGGATAGGCGGGATAGGTATCGGGCTCGCCCGTCCACGAGGCCGCGTCGACAATGTAGCCCACGCCGGGGATGCGGTCGGCAGCGGCGGGGAGCTGGGCCCCGCAGTAGACGAAGTCGGGCTTCAGGCTGCCCGTCTCGCGGCTGCCGTCCGTGCGGGCCGAGATAACGACGGGCACCTGTCCGCCACCGATGGGGCCCACGGGGCACGTGGCGCGGCGCACGGGGTTCAGGTAGTCGAACAGCGGGCAAGGCGTGGCGGGAATGAAGGCATGGCCCGAACGGCTCCGCACTACGTAGGCCGCCAGCTTGTAAGCCACCGGCACTTCGCGCTCAGGCTCCTCGCTCAGCGAGACACGGATGGTGTCCCCGATGCCGTCGGCCAGGAGCGCCCCGATGCCGGCAGCGCTCTTGATGCGCCCGTCCTCGCCCTCGCCGGCCTCGGTCACGCCGAGATGGAGCGGGAAGTCCATGCCCTCGCGCCTCATGGCGTCGCAGAGCAGCCGTACGGAACGGACCATGACGACCGTGTTGCTGGCCTTGATGGATACGACCACGTCGCGGAAGTCTTCGCGGACGCAGACGCGGAGAAACTCCATGCAGCTTTCCACTATGCCCTCGGGCGTGTCGCCGTAGCGGCTCATGATGCGGTCCGAGAGCGAACCGTGGTTCACGCCGATGCGGAGCGCCGTGCCGTGTTCGCGGCAGATGGCCAACAGGCGGCCGAAGCGCTCCTCGAGGCGGCGCAGCTCGGCGGCATACTCCTCGTCGGTGTACTCCAGATGCTTGAACGTGCGGGCCGGGTCCACGTAGTTGCCGGGGTTGATGCGTACCTTCTCGACTATGGTGGCGGCCACGTCGGCCACGTTGGGATTGAAGTGGACGTCGGCCACGAGCGGGCGGTCGTAGCCGCGGCGGTGCAGCTCGTCGCGGATGGCGCGCAGGTTCTCGGCCTCGCGGGTGCCCTGCGTAGTGAGGCGCACATAGTCCGCACCGGCGTCGAAGATGCGGATAGCCTGCTCGACGCAGCCCGCCGTGTCGGTGGTGGGCCGCGTAGTCATGCTCTGCAGGCGAATAGGTTCGCCGCCGCCGAGCGGACGGTTGCCCACGCGTACCCGGTGGGAAGCGCGCGGCTGGTAATTGAACAGATCCATGGCAACAGGATTAAGGGATGCGACGTGCCGGCGCGCCGTCAGTTCGTCTTGTACTGATACTTCACGGCGGCGAGCTCGGCGTTGGCCTTCACGATTTTGTCCTTCAGGCCGGCTTTGTAGGCGGCCAGGCGCTCGGCTAGGGCCGTGTCCGATAGGGCCAGCATCTCGACGGCCAGGATGGCGGCGTTCTGCGCGCCGTTCACGCCGACCGTAGCCACGGGAATGCCGGGAGGCATCTGTACGATGGAGAGCAGGGCGTCGAGGCCGTCGAGCATTCCCTTAATGGGCACGCCGATGACGGGCAGCGTCGTGTTGGCGGCGATAACGCCGGGCAGGGCCGCGGCCATGCCGGCGCCGGCGATGACCACGCGCAGGCCGCGCTGGGCCGCGCCGCGGGCGAAGCTCTCCACTTCGGCCGGCGTGCGGTGTGCCGAGAGGGCGTTCATCTCAAAGGGCACTTCCATCTCTTCCAGGAAGCGCGCCGCCTTTTCCATAACGGGCAAGTCAGACGTACTGCCCATGATGATGCTAACGATAGGAGTCATAACGGTATAAGTATTGAAGGTTCATATCAACAGTATGCAGAAGAAGCCGCAGAGTATGCCGATGAGCACGCCCAGTCCCACCTCGGCCAGCGTGTGCTGCCGCAGGATGAGGCGCGCAGAGCAAACCATCCCGGACAGTAGGATGCTGACGCACAGCCAGCCGGTCGGGTCGAAGTTCAACAGGGCCGAGAAAGCCGCCACCGCACCGATGACGCCCCCCGAAGCGGCCGCGTGGGTGCTCACCTTAACCCAGGAGTTGACGAGTGCGCAGACCACCTGTATGGCCAGTGCGCCCGCCACGATGGCCAGTGTGAAGCGCGGCATTCGCAGACTGCTCATGAGATAGAGCAACGTGGCGTAGCACGAGATGGACAGGACATAGGGCACGTAGCGGCGTCGGCGGTAGCTCAGCTCGTAGCGCGTCCAGCCGTTCAGCTTGCGGTAGGCGTAGATGGCCAGGCGCGGCAGCAGCACCGTGAGGGTGTAGACCATCAGGAGGATGGCCAGGTTGAACGTCCACGGCATGTAGTTCAGGTAGCTGAAGAAGAATAGCATCACGAAAGCAAACACCGGCAAGTAGAACGGTGAGAAAATCAACGAGACCACTTGGGCGGTCAGGATGACGTACCTGTTATTCATAAGGCTTACGTTAAAAAGACAGGCTCCCGGGCCTCACTCGCGGCGGAGGCGTGCGGCGGGGATGCCCAACTGTTCGCGGTACTTCGCCACCGTGCGGCGCGCCACGGGCAATCCGCGGTCCTTGAGCCGCGCCGTGATGGCTTCGTCGGAGAGGGGGTGCTGTTTGTCCTCGGCGTCTACGATTTCGCGCAGGGCGGCGCGCACCTTCCGGGCCGAGAGTTCGTCGCCCGCCTCGGTGGTAAACTGTGAAGAGAAGAAATATTTCAGCGGATAGGTCCCGTAGTCCGTCTGGACATACTTGCTGCCCGTGACGCGCGACACCGTAGAGATGTCCACGCCCGCCCGGGCGGCCACCTCCTTGAGCGTAAGGGGGCGGAGCTGGGCCTCGTCGTCGTCGTTTGTAAAAAAGTCCTGCTGCAAACTGACAATAGCCCGCATGACGGTCAGGAGCGTCTGCCGCCGCCGGTTGATAAGGCCGATGAAGGCCTGGGCGGCGTCCACCTTCTGGCGCGCATAGACGTAGGCCTCGCGCTGCTCGCGCGTCAGCTTGTCGCGCTGGCGGGCGTACTGGCTGATAAAGTCGCTGAAGGCGCGGCTTACGCGCAGCTCGGGCACGTCCCCGTCGTTCAGCTCCACGTCCGGCAGGCCGTCGGCACCAATGTGTACGTAGAAGTCGGGCACCACGGTCGGCGCCGTCACGGTCGTACCGCTGCCCAGCGTGCTGCCTGGCATCGGGTTCAGGTGGGTCAGTTCGTGGCGCACGTGGCCCATGGTCTCCTCGTCCACGCCCAGGCGCTGCCGCAGCGTGTCCCAGTGCTTTCCGATGAACTCCTTATAATAATGGTTCACCACCTCGAGGGCCAGCCCCTTCCAGGGCGAGCGGCGCTCCGGGTCCTCGAGCTGCAGGCGCAGGCACTCCTGGAGCGAGCGGGCGCCGATGCCGCGGGGCTCGAACGTCTGGAGCACGCCCAGCAGGCGCGTCAGTTCGGCCTCGTCGGTGCTGACGCCGTGATAGATGGCCAGTTCGTCGGCCAGGGCGGCCAGGTCCTTGCGCAGCAGGCCGTCGGCGTCGAGCGAGCCGATGAGGTAGGCCATCACCTCGCGTTCATGTTCGTTCAAGTCGTGCTCCCCGATTTGGTTCAGCAAGTCGTCGTAGAACGACGTCCCGCCGGTGAGGGGCATCTCGTGGCGTTCGCGGGCGGCGTCGGCCCGTTCGCGCAGGTAGTCGGGCACTTCGTCGTCGTTGAAGTAGTCGCCCATCGCTTCGCCGAAGTCGCCGTTGGCGTCGCGCCACTCTTCGGGCTCTCCCTCCTCGCCAGCCGTCTCGTCGTCCGCCTCGCCGGCGGCGGCTGCGGGGTCATGGTCCGCCTCCTCGAGGGCAGCGTTGTCCACCATTTCGTCGCGCACGCGGTCGGCCAGCTCGGTGATGGGCAGCTCCACCAGGTTGGCCAGCGCCACCTGGAGGAGGGAGAGCTGCTGCGTCTGTACCGCCGCTTGATTCTGTACGAGTTTCTGGCTCATGATTAGTTTTTGTTTGGCAAAGGCAAAATTACGAAAAATATCCGGATACGAGGCCGGACGCGGCCCTATATGCTGACAGCCGGCCGCAAGGGCCTCAGTCGTCGTCCGCGCCGAGCAGCCGCGCCACGAGCGCCGCCTCGAAGCCGCGCCCCGCGGCGTAGCGCATCAGGCGCTGCCGCCGTTCGCGCGCATCGAGCGGCGGCAGGGTGCGCGTCTTCCGCTCCAGCAGGCGGACCAGGCCCGCCCGGTAGGCCTCCTCGTCCACCTCGGCCAGGGCCTCGTCCACCGCTCCGGCGGCCACGCCCTTGGCCCGCAGCGCGTGGGCCACCTTGATGCGGCCCCAGAGGTCGTAGGCCGTCTTGTCGTGGACAAAGGCGCGGGCATAGCGGCGGTCGTCCACGTAGCCTTCCGCCTCGAGGCGGTCCAGCAGTTCGCGCGCAGCGGCCGCCGGCAGACCGGCCGCTGCAAACTTCCGCGCCCAATCGGCCCGGCAGTATTCGCGGCGCGAACAGCTGGCCGTGGCCCGGGCATAGGCTTTCTCGGGAGAGAGGGGAAACATGGGAGGGTAGGGAATAAGGGTAGGAAAAACGGGAATAGGGCGCGTGGCGACGGGCCTTAGCCCCGTTCGCACGGGAATAGGCCCAGTTTTTACGGGAATAGGCCCCGTCGGCGCGGCGACCGGCGGCGGCCCGCGCCTCAGCGCTTGAAGACGGCGCGCACCACGAACCAGACGTGGCGCGCTACGGCCGTCGGCCAGCCGTAGTGGCGCGCCATGATGTGGAACCGTTCGCGCAGCGAGGCCTTGTGGTGGCGCGTCGTGAGGCCTTCGGCCAGGTAGTCCGTCGCCACGAGGTGGGCGTTGCACAAGGGCAACTGCCGGCGCGCCGCCTCGCGCAGGATGCGGATGCACCAGTCAAAGTCCGCCGAGAAGCGGTAGTCCAGGTCGTAGCGCTCCTGGCGTGCCAGGTCCGTCCGGGCAAAGAACGACTGATGGCAGACCAGCATCCCGTTGCGGAAGGAGCGCCACGTCAGGTGCTCGGGCGGTGCCAGGCGGCGGTGGCGCAGGAAGTGGCCCGCCTCGTCCACCAGGTCCGTGTCGGCATAGATGACGGCCGGGAGTTGGGGCAGCGTGCGCGCCGCATCGGCGATGCGCGTCAGGGTGTCGGGGGCGTGGAAACTGTCGCCGGCATTGAGAAAGACGATATAGTGGCCCGTGGCCATGTCGAGCGCCTTGTTCATCGCGTCGTAAAGGCCCTCGTCCGGCTCGCTGAGGCAGTTCACCTCGTGCGGCACGCGGGCCACGCTGTTGCGCTCCTGGTAGTGATGGACCGCCTCGAGCGTTCCGTCGTACGAGTTGCCGTCGATGATGAGATGCTCGACGTAGGGATAGTCCTGTTCTTCAACGCTACGGATAGTGCGGTCAATCTGACGGGCCGCATTGAAGGTGACCGTAGCTACGGTAATTTTTATAAGCGGAGGTTCTGACATACCAATGATAAGTAGGCTATTGATTGTGGCAAGAGGGGGCGGCCGGCCTTCACTCGTCGCAGTAGACGCGGGCATAGCGGGCGGCCACAGCCTGCTCGGAGTAGCTCTTCACGGCCTTCTCGCGGGCGGCAGCGCCCCAGGCGTTGGCCCCGGGACCGAGCAGGACGCGAAGCCCTTCGGCCAGCGAAGCGGCGTCCTGCGGCCGGGCCAGGTAGCCGTTCACGCCGTGGTCTATCATCTGCGGCAGGCCGCCCACGCCGAAGGCCACGCAGGGCACGCCGCAGGCCATGGCCTCGGCCACGGTGTTGGGCAGGTTGTCGCGCAGGGTCGGCATGGCGAGCACGTCGGCCGCCCGGTAGTAGCGCACCATCGTAGCCGTGTCGGCCACGTACTCCTGCGGATAGACCGGGACGGCGAAGCTGTCTTTCAGGTAACTGGCCTCGCGCCCCACGGCCACGATGCCGACGCGGTCGCGCCAGGTAGCGTCGCGCTCCGCCAGCATGGCCATCGCCCGGCGCAAGTAGTCGATGCCCTTGTGCGGGTCCGTCGCCTTGTAGGCCACGAAGAGGACGAGACGGCGCTCCTGCGGCAAGCCCAGCTGCCTGCGCGCCTCGCCACGGTCGGCGGGCGAGAAGAGCGAAGTGTCGAGCGGGTTGGGAATGCTCTCTACGCGCTGGCCCGCGAGCAAGGGGGCGCGCCGCGCCAGAGCGGCCAGCCAGTCGCTGCACGCCACGAAGGCCATCTTGCCCGTAGCGTAGGCCGCAGCCTTGCGGGCATACGTGCGGTGGGACAGGTCGTCGGGGCCCGGCCGGTGGAGCAGCGGGCAACGGCCACAGCCGCTCAGCCAGCCCTCGCACGTGTCGGCGTGATGGCAGATACCCGTGAGGGGCCACATGTCGTGGAGCGTCCAGACGACGCGTTTCCCCGTGGCCAGGATGCGGCGCAGGCCGCGCAGGGAGAGCATGCCCTGGTTCACCCAGTGCAGGTGGACCACGTCGGCCCTCTGGAACTCGGGCAAGCGCGTGATGTCCGTGCCGCGCGTGGCCGGGTCGATGGCGAAGAGATTGTCGCGGCGCAGCCCGTTGGCCCGCACCACGTCGAGCCGCTCCAGCAGGAAGTTGGCACGGAGCATGGGGCTGGAGGGCAGGGCCACCACGCGCGGATTGTCCGTCTGCTTGTCGCGCACCAGCAGCTCGGCCTCGATGCCGTTGCGGTTAAGGGCGCGCAGCAGCCGGCCTGCGGCGATGGCTGCGCCGCCGGCCAGTTCGGACGTATTCACTAAGAGAACTCGCATAGTGACGGCAAAGTTAGCAACTAATCGTGAATCGCGGGCCGCGCGGCCGGCTTTTCCGTCGCGCGGAAGGGGGAAAACGCGGATTTCTTCCTACTTTTGCACGTCCGGGCCGCCGCAGCGGGACGCGCCGCGGCGGCCCCGGACGTACGCAATGACTGAAAACATGACAGAACCTATGGACAACCTCAGACAAGCCCGCCTGCAGCGCACGGAGCGCCTTGTCGGGCCGGCGGGCCTGGAGCGCCTGGCCGCGGCGCGCGTGGTGCTCTTCGGCGTGGGCGGCGTGGGCGGCTGGTGCGCCGAGAGCCTGGTGCGCTCGGGCATAGGCCACCTCACCGTCGTCGACCCCGACGCGGTCTGCCCCTCCAACCTGAACCGACAGCTCGTAGCCACGACGTCCACTCTCGGGCGCCCGAAGGTGGAGGCCCTGCGCGAGCGCCTGCTCGACATTGCCCCCGACGCCGATGTCCGGGCCCGCTGCGAGCGCTACGGCGCCGCGACGGCCGACGCCTTCGTCCTCGACGACTTCGACTACGTCGTCGACGCCATCGACAGCCTGGAGGACAAGGCCCTCCTTATCCGCCGGGCCACGGCCTCGCGGGCCCGCCTGTTCTCCTCCATGGGCGCCGCGCTCAAGATGGACCCCACGCGCATCGCCGTTACGGAGTTCTGGAAGGTGAAGGGCTGCCCGCTGGCCGCCGCCTTGCGCCGCAAGTTCAAGCGGCAGGGCCTCTTCCCGGCGCGCCGGTTCCAGTGCGTCTACAGCGACGAGCTGCTGCCCAACCTGGGCGAAAACGAGCGAGGCGAACAGGGCCTCGTCAACGGCTCCGTAGCCCACGCCACGGCAGCCTTCGGCCTGGTGCTCGCCTCGCTCGTGGTCCGCGACGCGCTGTCGCGGCCCCGGGAAGGGGAGGAGTAAGTATGTCAGAGGCCCAAGCGGGCTGAGAGCTCGAGCATGCGGTCGATGGGCCGCACGGCGGCTTCGGCCACGGCGGGGTCCACCTCGACGGCGGGCCACTCGTAGCGCAGCGCGTTGTACATCTTCGGCAGCGTCACGAGGCGCATGTACTGGCACTCGTTGCAGGCGCAGCCGGGCTCCTCGGGCGGGACGGGGATGAACGTCTTCCGGGGCGCGCGGCGGCGCATCTCGTGCAGGATGCCGCTCTCCGTAACGACGAGAAACGTGTCCGCGTCGCTCTCGGCGGCGTAGCGAAGCAGGGCGGCCGTCGAACCGACCTTGTCGGCCAGGGCCACGACTTCGCTGCGACACTCCGGGTGGACCAGCACGCGGGCCTCGGGGTAGCGGGCCTTCAGCTCAGCCACCCGCGCGGCGGAGAAACGCTCGTGAACGTGGCAGGCTCCGTCCCAAAGCAGCATGCGGCGCCCCGTCACGGCGTTGATATAGCTGCCCAGGTTGCGGTCGGGGCCGAAGATGAGGGGCTGGTCGGCCGGGAAGCTCTCCACTATCTGGCGGGCATTGCCCGAAGTGACCACCACGTCGGTCACGGCCTTCGTCGCTGCGGACGTATTGACGTACGAGACGACCTTGTGGCCCGGATGCTCGCGGACAAAGGCCGCGAAGGCCTCGGCCGGGCAGCTCTCGGCCAGCGAACAGGTGGCGCCCAGGTCGGGCAGGAGCACCTTCTTCGCGGGACAGAGCAGCTTGCACGTCTCTCCCATGAAGTGGACGCCGCACATGAGAATGATGTCGGCGTCGGTACGCGCCGCCTGCTGGGCCAGTGCGAGGCTGTCGCCCACGATGTCGGCCACGTCCTGCACGGCCGCTTCCGTATAGTAGTGGGCCAGGATGACGGCATTCTTCTCCTGGCAGAGGCGGCGGATTTCCGCCTTCAGGTCCACGCCGGCCGGCACGGGCTCGTCCGCGAACCCTTTCTCCCACCAGCTTTGCTTGACTTCGTTGTTATGTTCCATTGTCGAAAGATTCTTGTTCGTTCTCAGAAAAACGGCGGCCCGGGCCGCGCGG
>OHIY01000219.1_pt1 | contig 34564 bp, 25 predicted proteins | sample 1568351 | NCBI WGS metagenome assembly OHIY01 (sample SAMEA3879547, study PRJEB24766) | human gut metagenome | biome: human-associated habitat; feature: feces | place: USA | collected 1985/1987 | reverse complement strand
CGATTACCTTAGAGGACTTTGACGGTTTTTTACAGCCGTTTGCACGCACATATCCGCTGCTCTGGTTTATGGAGCACGTGCCGGGGCTGCGGTATACGCTTGATATCGGAAATTTTGCTTTCAGTGATGAGGATGTTTCGTATGCTGCCTGGCTTCTGAAGGATTATATTGTCCATGTTCACTGTAAGGATCGTGCCGAAAGTCCGCTCGTTCACGGACGTTTCTGCCGCGGCCTTGGCCAGACACCGGCCGGAACGGGATATCTGCCGATGGCAAAGCTTCTTACAGATTTAGAAGCGTGCGATTACGACGGTTATCTCGCCATCGAGCATTTCGATGCGCCGGATCAGTTATCGTTCATCGAACAGTCCGCAGCGTTTCTGCGCCAGTGGGTTTCCGAATAATTCCACCTCTTTCATAAGCGCTCTGATTTTCGGAAAATTTCGTATTTCCGGGGAGAAATTCAGCAAGGAAAATATGTCGAAAAAATTCTTTACTATCTTTGGTTTTTTCGTATCTTTTCCTTGCTTTCCAAGGAAAACATGGTAAACTAAATTTGAAGCTTTTTGAGAAGGCATGATTCGAAAAGCAAATCTAAAACAAGAGGGTTTTAAAGTAATGGGAGAAATTATTATTCCGCAGGGTTACAAATCTGCATTAAACCTCCACGATACACAGGTGGCGATTAAAACAGTAAAGGATTATTTCCAGCATGAGCTGACACATCGTCTGCATCTGCTCCGTGTAACAGCTCCACTTTTTGTACAGCCGGAAACCGGCTTGAATGACAATCTGAATGGCGTAGAACACCCGGTTTCTTTTGAGTTAAAGGATCAGGGTACCAAGAAAACCGCTGAAATTGTTCAGTCTCTGGCAAAATGGAAACGGTACGCACTTCACAAATACGGCTTCTCTGAGGGAGAAGGCATCTACACCGATATGAACGCCATCCGCCAGGACGAGGTGACCGACAACATTCACTCCGTTTACGTGGATCAGTGGGACTGGGAAAAAATCATGTCCCCGGAAGAACGCAATCTTGATTTCTTAAAGAGTACCGTAAAAGATATCTATGAGGCACTGAAAAACACGGAAAAACATATGGCAGACCAGTACGACTACATCGAAACCATTCTGCCGGATGAAATTTTCTTTATCACTTCCCAGGAACTTGAGGATCGCTATCCGGATCTGACTCCAAAGGAAAGAGAGTATACAATCACCAAAGAAAAAGGTGCTGTCTTTATTATGCAGATCGGCGGCGTGCTTGCTTCCGGAGAGCGTCAGGACGGACGTTCCCCGGACTACGACGACTGGTCCTTAAACGGCGACCTGATCGTTTATTATCCAGTGCTTGACATCGCTCTTGAGCTCTCCTCCATGGGTATCCGCGTCAACGCAGATGCTCTCCGCGCCCAGTTAAAGGAATGCGGATGCCAGTCCCGCGCGAAGCTTCCCTTCCAGAAATCCATTCTGAACGGCACTCTCCCGCAGACAATCGGCGGCGGTATCGGACAGTCCCGTATCTGTATGTTTTTCCTGCGCAAAGCGCACATCGGAGAGGTACAGTGCTCGGTATGGCCGATGGAGACACGAGAGGTGATGGATGTGATGAATATTCAGCTTCTGTAAGATTGGTTTCGAATAGACTATTACTATAAAAGGGATACGTTTCCTGTCCGCCCGTTTTCAGGGTATGACAGAAACGTATCCCTTTTATATTTTCCTGCATTGCTGCTGCATTTCGTCCTTACATCAAATCTTTTTCTGCTTTTCGCGGTTTCAGAACCGCTCTTCCAAAAGCTCAAGCAGTTCCTCTCTCTGAAAGGATGCTGTCTTAATTTCATCACCGGAAAGGATCTCTTCCGCCAGCTCTTTTTTCATCTGCTGAAGCTTGATGATTTTTTCCTCGATGGTTCCTTTTGCAATCAATTTGTATACCGTCACAACATTTTTCTGCCCAATACGATGTGCACGGTCTGTCGCCTGATTTTCAACAGCAACATTCCACCATGGATCGTAATGGATGACGATATCCGCGCCGGTCAGGTTCAGGCCGGTTCCACCTGCTTTCAGGGGAATACAGACGTGTCATCCCGGTTGAACTGTTCCACCATTTGTGCACGCTGCTCTTTTTTCGTGCTTCCCTGCAGGACAAAGCAGCTGATGCTTTCTTCCTGCAGACGCGCGGTCAGGATCTCGATCATCGAAGTGAACTGGGAGAACAGCAGGATTTTGTGGCCGGATTCCACGGCACTCTGAATCAGCTCGATGCAGAGATCGAGTTTTGCCGAACCGCCTTCGTAATTTTCGTAAACAAGCGCAGGATCACAGCAGAGCTGACGCAGCCGCGTCAGTTCAGAGAGCACCTGGAACCTGGAATCGGCAAATTCTTCCTCTGTCTGGTTCTGCAGCATAAGCGCCAGCCGCTGGGCATGTGCATGATACAGCTCCTTCTGCTTCTGTTCCATGCAGGCAGCCATATTTTTCTCAATTTTGTCCGGCAGATCCTTCAGCACTTCCTTCTTCAGACGGCGCAGAATAAACGGACGGATCATCTTTTGCAGACGTTCTAATCTTTCTTCGTCGCCGTTCCGCACAATCGGAAGTTCAAACTGCTCGCGGAATTTCTGATATCCATAGAGGAATCCCGGCATCAGATAATCAAAGATGCTCCATAGTTCACTTAACTGGTTTTCTACCGGTGTTCCGGTTAATGCCAGGCGGAACGATGCATGGATCGTTTTCACAGCTTTTGCTCCCTGCGTTGCGTGATTTTTGATGAACTGCGCCTCATCAATGATCTCGCAGAAGAACGGGAGATCCTGATACAGTTCGATATCGCGGCGGAGCAAATCGTACGAGGTAATCAAAATATCCTGCATACCGGCATTTTGGATCATCTCTTTCCTCTGTTCCTGTGTGCCGGCGACGAGTCTCGTCTGCAGCTCCGGAGCAAAGCGGGCACATTCGCTCTCCCAGTTATAGACGAGAGATGCCGGTGCAACGATCAAAGAACGACGATTTGCATTTTCGGGTGCTTCCTGCATTTCAGATAAGAGAAAGGCGATGGTCTGCAGCGTCTTTCCAAGTCCCATATCATCCGCCAGAATACCGCCAAAGCCGTTCTGGCATAAGGTTTTCAGCCACCAGAATCCTGTTTTCTGATATTCACGGAGCTGTGCCTGCAGATTGTCCGGAAGTTCAAAATCGTTCTCCTCTGCAGTTTTCATATTTCGGATCAGCATACGGAACTCGCGGTTTTTCTCAACCTGAAGATCATCCTGCTCTTTTAAACGGGTATCGAGGTAGAGTGCTCGATATTTCGGAATTGTGATCTCGCCGCTCTTCAGCTTTGCCTCGGAGATCTGCAGATTTTCCCGCAGTTCCGAGAGAACGCGGATACCGTCCTCGTCCATATCCATAAATTCACCGGTCCTCAGGCGGTAAAATTTCTTTTTCCGGTCATATTTTGAAAGAATCTCTGCCAGTTCCTCCATGCCAAAATTGCCCGGATTCAAATGAAGTTCCAGTACATTTTCTGCGAGGGATACACCGACAGAAACTTTCGGGGCCGGGATGACACGGATCGCTTTTAACCGGTCAGAAACAAAAATTTCACCCAGTTTCTGCAGATCTTCCATACCGCTGCTTAAAAACTCATACATCTCATCGGCTCCCTGGCGAACCATCTGATGTTTCCACGCATCATAGGCGCTGAAACAGGATCGAACGAGCTGGTTTGCCGCTGCTTCTTTCCGTACATCACGGACACCCATGAAGAGCTGTTGCGCGTAGGAGTGTAGCTCCACGAATCGTCCCTGTTGAAGGAAGTGACGCCGTAGCCTCCGTTGAGGTTCAGATGCTCGCCCGCCTGCGCGAACACAGTCTTGGCCTTTATCGAGAAGTCCCCGTCGACATACTGCGCATATACGAAAGGCGACACGGTCGTAATCCTGTCGGAGACCTTCTTCGTCAACGAGCTGTCATACCTCCTGGGCTTGATGGAGAGAAGATCGGCACCTATCCTGACGAGACCGCCGCCGTCGCTATAGCTGAGTCCGAGGAAGAACTCGGGGGTGCAGCCGTACTTGATGAAGTCCGCAGAATAGCTGACCCCGCTTTCGGCACCCTCCACGGGGCCTGCCGAGGTATACTGCATCTGCCAGATAGCATACACGTTCAGGGTAAGCCTGTCTCCCAGCCTGTAGTCGACATTGAGCAGGGGCGTGCGAGAGAAAGGATTGAACGGAGCTCCGGAATTGAGCGACAGCACGTCGGGGAGATCCGCCGCGAGCGGATGCCACGCCTGGCCGAACTTTATCGACAGGCCGTCCTTTGCAAGCGTCATGTATGCCTGGCGGAGCCTGAGGTTCGCCGTTCCGGTACTGCCGCTAAGGCCGTTATAGAAGTCCGTCTCTATCTTGGCTCCCATATCCCAGCCGCCGTACGAATATGTCACGTCGACTCCGAGCCTGGAAGTCAGAGAGGCAAAGCGGAACGAGTTCACCTGGTTGAGGTCTTCCCCGCCGGACAGATTGCGGTCCTTGGGAAGGTAATAGAAGAGGTCTTCCGTTCCGGCCACGCTCTCGCGGGTGTCGAACGACATGTAGTTGCGCACGAAGCCGTAGAACTTGATCTTCGGCGCAGAACCGTCCTGCGCATAGGCACCTATGGCCGCTGTCGCGGCCACGGTACACAGGAACAATTTCATGAACTGTTTCATATGTAATACCAACTAACTTGTCAGAATTATACCGTCACGGCTATACCTGAGGGAAGGGGAACACCTTCGTGAGAAGGAAATATCCCAGCACCAGGCCTATCACGCCGATGATTATGCCCACCTTGGCCATGTCTTTCGTCTTCACGAGGCCGGTAGAGGCGGCAATGGCGTTAGGCGGCGTGGATATGGGGAACATCATGGCGAGCGACGCGCACACGGCGATGTAGGGAATCAGCGAATACATTCCGTCCATGCTGACGAACTGCGCATGGTTTGCGGATGCCGGATCCTCGAGGGCCGTACCTACGACCACGAGTATGGGCACCAGCAGCGCTGCCGTCGCGGAGTTGCTGATGAAGTTGGAGAGGGCATAGCAGATGCAGCCGGCCACGATCATCACGACGACGACGTTCATGCTGCTGAAAGGTATGGCATGTATGAGGGTCTCCGCGAGACCTGTCTTGTTGAGTCCCGTTCCGAGGGCGAATCCTCCCGCGACGAGCCAGAGCACGCTCCAGCTGATTCCGGATATGTCCTCCTTCTTGAATACGCCCGTGCAGGTATACACCGCAAGGGGGATGAGGGCCACTATGTTGGAGTTGATGCCCGTCGCGGCCTCGGTAACCCAGAGGAGTATGGTGACGAAGAAGGTGATCCATGCGACATAGGTCCTCCAGTCACGCTTCCGGTCGCGCTTGGGTTCGATCTTTATCTCTATGGTCTTGCTCTTGAAAGGGAAGAACGCCAGCAGGAGCAGCCATGCGATCAGCACCATCACGATTACGAAAGGTATCATGCGGGCCATCCACGAACCGAACTCGATATTGTATCCTGCATTCTGCAGGGCTCCGATAGCTATGGCGTTGGGAGGCGTACCGATAGGCGTACCCATTCCTCCGAGGTTGGCGGCGATAGGAATAGAGAGCGCGAGCGCTACCTTGCCGGTCTCGCTGTCGGGAAGGGCCTTGAGCACGGGAGCGAGGAACGCCAGCATCATGGCGGCCGTCGCCGTATTGCTCATGAACATCGAGAACAGGCTGATTACGATAAGGAAGCCGAGGAGCACGAACTTGGAGTTCTTGCCGAACATCCCGAGGAGCACTTTCGCGATAGCTGCGTCCATACCATACTTGGACGCCACGATAGCAAGCACGAAACCGCCCAGAAAGAGCATGACCACGGGATCCGCGAACGAAGCCATAATCGTCTTGTAGTCGATCAGGGTTCCATACTTAGGGTCGCAGAACAGGCTTATACCCTTGTCGGAGACCGTCAGCAGCATTATCACCACCACCAGCAGGGATGTAGTCCAGTTGGGGATGACCTCGAAGATCCACATCAGTGCGGCAAAGATGAATATTGCGATCATACGCTGCTGGACGACGGTCAGTTCCTCTATTCCGAAGAAGCTCACGGGAACTGCCCAGAGGAATATCGTTATGGCCAGGATCACGGCCAGAATCACGGTATTCCTGACAGAAGAATTGAGTGTTGACATCGGTTTATCTGAAGTTGTGTGTTACTTTCACTTTTCAGGGACCCAAATTTAGGCAATAATAATTTAAATTCCACCATTTGCCACATAAAAAGGTGGACACTCCGCGCAAGGAGGATATACTGAGAGCACAAGGCAACTTAAACGATTAATATGCCGCAGTTCCGGAAAATTATTCCTTCCTTTGCACGAGACTTTAATATTTAAACTTGATTGACTATGAAATCTTCCAGACAAATCAGCCCGGCGTCGGCTCACAGGTACGTCGACATCCTCTCCGACGCAGGATTCAAGGCCGTCTTCGGCGACCGGCGCAACAAGGACGTCCTCATCGACCTCCTCAACGTCGTCCTCCCTCCGCACCGGCGCGTGCAGGACCTCTCCTACATGACCACCGAACTCCCGCAGTTCTCCCCGCTCTCCAAGGGCGTACGCCTCGACCTACGTTGCTCCGCCCACGACGGCACCGTCTTCATCGTCGAGGTCCAGTGCTACCGGCAGGCGAACTTCTTCCGAAGGTGCGTGCTCTATGCGGCGAAGTCCTACGACGCGGGTGCGGCGAAAGGTGACGGACAGCGTTACATCATCCCTCCCGTCTACCTCGTATGCCTCCTCTCAGGAACCTTCCAGGACTTCCAGACCGATTGCGGCGGTGAACGGAACGACCCCGACAACTTCCTCTCCGAATACACTTTCCGCGAGAAAACCACGCTCGCAGTGCCCGACGAGACGATTAATTTGCTATTTTTGGAACTGAACAGGTTCGACCGCGACCTCGACCGGTGCGTCTCCGACCTCGACAAGTGGTGCTACGCGCTCAAGCATGTCGGCACGCTCGACGCCCTCCCCGGGGAGCTCAGGCTCGAGGCTTTCCGGAGGCTCTTCGACGCCTGCGAGATCGCCAGGTTCGAACCCCAGGTCAAACTTACCTACGAAAAGGAGATGATCACCGAAAGGGACTACTACAACATCATCGAGACCGCCAAGGATGACGGTCGCGAGCAAGGTCGCGAGGAAGGCCGGGCCGAGGGGCTGCAGGCAGGAATCGAGCAGGGCAGCCTCGAGGCGGCCACGAGAATCGCGAAGGCAATGCTCGCAGACGGAGAGCCTGTGGAAAAGGTCATCCGGTTCACCGGACTGAGCAGGGAACAGGTCTGCTCGCTGGAATAGGCCACGCAGGCATAAAAAGAGAACCGTTCAGGCTTTAGGCCAGAACGGTTCTCGACATACCTGTTAGATAATGCTACTCAGAAGGATGAGCGGCATTATATCCGCTACAATAAGAGGTTACTACTTGTCTATCTACCGTAACATTGGCATCTGAAATGGTACCATCTCCCCAGCCGCTATTACCTGAGCATTTATGATAAGGATGATTGTTCACGGTAACAGCTCCTACATTCGCGCCATCTTCATTAACAAACTTGCATTTATTAAATGCTATTTCAGTCGCAGGACTGCATCCTGTCACGACATAGTTCCAACGGTAGTATCCGTCATTATCAGGCCCGGTGTATTCGTGGGGCGGCTCTACGCCAACTTCAATACCGTTGGCCCAGTAATCGGCATCTCGGCCCACATCTGCAAAACTGCATGAGGTAAAGGTAGTATTACCATAGCAGATGGTTGCAGGAGCCCAGGCCTTGCCGATAGTGAAGGTGCAGGCGTCAAATGTCGCAGATCCGCTTCCCCAGCCTGAAAGCCAGCCTCTGAAGGTACAGTTATCAGCGTCGAGCCTTGCGCCGGCTCCGTTATAGGCATATGTAACCATTTCGCTGAATTCCACCCCGTCGAGTGTTATCTCGGACTTGCCTTTTCCGAAAACTTGTCGTTCTTTTCCATTTCCTATGTATTTAAAGGTTGGTCTGTACGGGTACGGTGACGGACCCCGGATACGAACGACAAGGGGAGACGCGGCGCGTGAAGCGCCGTGTCTCCCCGGTTATTCTCGGAGGAACGGGATGGAATGACCTTATATTACGCCACTCTACCCCCCCCCTTCGTTATCAGGACGATTCCGTTGCTAGACATGTCGCGAATATACTGATTTTTTGCGACATTGTTCAAGAAAACGGGCAGAAAATTATCTGGAACGTGCTATCCCTTATCCGTCGCTATAGCCCGGCGGACTCCGTCAAGGATATACCACGGCACATATGCGAGCACATCCCGTGGAATCACTTTCAGCAATCCGGCCTGTCGGGAAAGCACCAGACTGCAGCTGTGCATCTTGCGCAGCATTACATTCGTACAGGCATGGTGTCCCGCAGAGGCATTCTTGCCGTATTTTCCGAAATTGCCGGAACTCAGGATGATTTCAAGACAGCGCATGGCCTTCTTCTCAGCCCTTGGAGTATAAAAAGGCATCATTTCTTCCGGCAGTCCGAGCATGTTCACGGCAATGTAGCCCATCAGCTGCCAGTTTTCTTTCAGATGCAGCATATCGAGGTCCCGAGACAATTGCAGGCAGTCGATTTCCCCGCCATGTACATACAGATAGCGGCACCAGTCGCACAACTGCCTCAGTCCGACGCCGCCCTTGAGCATGTGGTTGCTTATATGCTGCAGTATGAACACCGAATCGAAGGCGGCCGGAGGAAGATTGACCGCCACCCCACCGATTTCCAGAGTACGCATTCCACACCCTTCACCGAGACGTAAGCGTGTCCAGCGTTTCAGGCGCCTGTCCGCAAAGGGATTGATGTCGGTCGCAGGACGCTTGTGGATTTCTATCTGGCATCCCTTGCGGTTGAAATGGAAATGCTTGTCACTTTCCGACTCCTCCCCTTCCTTCTCTCCCATGCTTCTCACCAGTTCACAGCTGCGCAGATAGTTTTCCTTACCGGCCACATAGAAATCTATGTCACCGCACATCCTGTGCCCGGGAACGAGATAGTCCCGCGACAGTCCCTGACCCTTGAGCAGCACACCCTCGATGCCGTTCTCCCGGAGCAGTGTCACAAGTTCGGCGAGTACCGAATCGAGCTGCAGGTTCGCACGGCGGGTAGCCTCGACAAGCACGTAAAGCCTGCGCACAAGCTCCGAGGGAGGCATCAGCTCCTTCGGCAGCGTTCCTGCCCCGTCGGCAAACAGGCCCACAAGAGCCTGCATGGATGCCATACGGAACAAAGTCTTCCAGTCATCCCCTCCGCAGAAAAGGCCGGAATCGGCCGGATGGCCCCATAGGCCCGAGCGGACAAGTTCGAAAAACTGCATCAATGTGTTCTTCTCCATATCGGATTACGCCTGCATTTCTATTATATCGTCACAATATTCCGTTATCTTCTTCCGGTGAGTGATGAATATCATCGTATGTCCCGGCAGAGCCGTACTGAGATTCTCCATCAGCCTGGCTTCCGTGCCGTGATCCAGAGAAGAGCTGAATTCATCCAGGAGCAGGATGCCGCCGCCACGCAGCAGGGCCCTGGCTATAGCGATTCGCTGTGCCTGGCCTTCGCTGAGCCCTCCTCCCCTCTCCGAGCACGGGGTGTCCAGTCCGTCAGGCAACGAAAACACGAACTCTGCGGCCGCTATGCGCAAGGCTTCTCTCATCCGGGGCTCGTCGGCATCCGGATCTCCGAGAAGCAGATTGTCGCGGATCGTACCGCTGAGCAGCGAATTGCCTTGAGGGACATATGTGAAATTGCATCTGGTCGCACTGCTCACGGGCAGGCTCTTCTCCGTATCGTAAATCTCGATGCTGCCCTGCCGGGGACTCAGGAGAGCCAGCATAAGCCGTATCAGCGTACTCTTCCCGGCACCGGTCTCCCCTATTATGGCCGTACGGCTTCCAGGCCTGAAATCATGGCTGAAACCATCTATCACCTCCGTAATCCCGTCCGGATAGGCGAACGACACGCCGGTCATCCTGATTCCAGCGGGAGAACCGAGACGGACGGAACGTACCACATTCTCAGCTCCGTCGTGTACAAGTTCCATAAGCCGGTCGGCCGAGGCGGCCGCATGCACTGCAGAGGGGATGTAGCTGCTCATATCAACTACGGGACGCTGGATCTGCCCTACCAGCTGGAGAAAGGCTGTCATCGTACCGAATCCGATGCTTCCTTCCAGAAGCCCGTGCACACCCAGTATGAAGGCCGTAGCGTAGCCTGCGGCGAAGGCTCCGCTGACAAGCAGGCGCGAGGTCAGCGAGAAGCGCGTGCGGCGCATGACCCTGTCATAGAGTCCCGACTGGAGACGGCCAAGCCCGTAAGAGACGCGTCCCTGCTGTTCGAGTGTCTGGATAAGCACCGCATGCTGCAGATTCTCCTGGAGCAGCGACTGCACCTTGCTGTCAGTGTCGCGTATATCGCGCGTGAGCCTGCGCATCCTGCGGAAAAACAGCTTGCTAAGCACGATGGCGACAGGCATTATGCCCACGACCGACCAGGCCAGGGTACCGTTCAATGCCATGAGGAAGGCAAAGGCGGCAACGAACTGCACCGATGCCGACAACAGCGACGGCAGCACCACGCCAAGGCATTCCGACACCACGCGCACATCTTCTTCGAGACGGTTGGTGACATCACCGCTATGCCTTTCTCCACGGCCACCGTGATACACGCAGATGAGGTTGGAGAAGAGCCGCATGCGCAGGCCGTTCTTTATCCTTATGTCGAGCTGTGCCGAGATACCGGTGCGCAGCAGAGAGAACACTATCTGCAGTACCATCACCGCCACGAGCACAAATGACCACGGCAGCAGATTCCTGCCCGACTCACCGGTAGCGATATCGATAAGGCACTTGCAGACATAGACAAAAAACAGCGACAACCCCACGCCGGCAAGATTGGCGAGCACACTGCCGGCCATGGCAATGCCCTGCCCGGCGGCAACCTGTCGGAACCACCCGAGATAACGGCGGATACCCCTGCCTGCCGTCATCACCGCCTCCTATTCAAGCAGTCCCGCCTCTTTCCAACGGGCGCAGAGCGCAGATGCATCCTTCGCGGCCGTCGGAGCATCGACAGCGTATCTCTCGAGAAGGAGCTCCGCGAGCAGGCCCTCGTCGAAATCCCTGCCTGATACGGCATTCCACAGATAAGCCGCCGTATCGTTGAGACTGATAACCTTGTTGAAATCGAAATTGCCGATACCCTCGGCAGACACGATATGCTCTCCGCACATGTCGCGGAGGACGAAACCTTGTTTGACTCTCATAATGACAGTATTTGAGACAAAGTTATGCTCTGCCGTGTTTATTTCCAAATCAATCCTGCAGGAGGGAACGGTGCGTGCGTCGCCATAACGCCAGCAGGAATCTGCGCAAAGGCAAAAGACGCAGCCAGAGCCGTGCCTTACGGCGTTCCGAAGCGCTGCAGCAGTCAATGTTCCGGCCGTCAGGCCTCACTATCCCTACTACCTTTGCGACGACATCCGCACGAGAGCAGTGTTCCGTGGCCATCAGGTTTCCGTCGCCCATGAGCGTCAGGGTACCGCCATCTATACCGACAAGCCTGTGTATCACATATCTCCCGGGTGATATTTCACATAGCAGTATATCGTAGACTGCCACATCCCGGCAAGGCTCGAGCAGTACGCTGTCGCGTCCGCCGACTATGAAAGGAAGCATGCTGTACCCTTTGGACAACAGCGTCACCTGCCTGCCCTCTCCTATCAGGCGGCGCACTTCGGAGAACAGCATCCCGTTACTTATGGATTTCAATGCTGTTCCGCGCATATCCTGAAACTGAGCAGAGCGGCATCCCTGTCGGGAAGGCAGTAAAGCTTATAGGAACGGCATGTCCCGAGCACTTTCTCCACGCAGGAATGGATGCCGTCCGAGATTTCCCTTTTCCATCTGAGATTGGAACATGAGGTAATGAAAGACGCATAGGCATGCACGCCCCTAAGCCTTTCTATCCTGTTCTCCGGCGCCTGGAATATGTGCACCAACGCCTGCAGGGGTGCGCTGGTATTCTTCCAGCAGGGAGTCTTGCCGCTCCAGGGAGAACCGAAGACCACCGGGAGTCCGTCGAGCATGCGTATCACAGGGTTGTCGTCGTTGACGAGCACGGTGCCAGGAATATTCTGCAGCCAAAGTCTGCTGTGGGTACTCTTTCCACTACCGCTGCGTCCGGTGAAGGCATACCCGCGGCCTTCGTACCGCACAACCGAAGCATGGACAAGCAGGGTATCCGAGCAGGCTGTCGCAAGCATATAGGCCAGCATTGCCGAATTGTCCAGCGCAAACGACATCAGAGAGGGCGGGCAAGCCTGCGGCAGTTCGATACTGGCAAGACTGAGGTCAGGACTCACACGCACCAGGAAGGCAGGACAGGCATCAGATATGGAAAAACCGAAAACCAGGGCATCATCCCTGTCGTTGATCCAGATATAGGGAGACTCTTCGTTCAGACGCTTCAGCGCACTTCCGCAAGTTCCTATGCCGTCCCTTGTCTGTTCCGCACACAGAGAGAAAAGGAGTCCGGAGCTCCCGTCATTCTTTTCAGTCTCCTTAACATCCTGTTCAAAGGGAAGATAGGACCTGAGAACCCTGTCCGTATCCGCACCATCGGGCAGGGAGACGCCGAAGCGATGTCCCGCCACACAGAAAATTTTCCTTGCCAGATCCATAATTCGAAAGCGCAATATACGAATTATGGCCCGAAAGGCAATACCGCCGTCCGGGCCACAATTCAAAAAATACAATCTACTGCCTGTCGAGCACACAGCGCACCGATACGCCGTTGTCGAGGTTGGTGTAGGCCACGCTGAGCTTGCCCTCGGGGAAGGTCTTCGTGAACGAAGACATCAGGGAGAACATCTGGGGCTTGCTTCCGGTGTAGCCGGTAGAGGCGAGCACATAGTTCATCGCGTTCGCCCCGTACCACTCCTCGTGGTCGGGAGCCTTGGTCTCGTCTACGGTGACGGTATTGTACTTGCCGCCTATCACGCTGCCCGCGAAGGTGAAGTTGAAGCCGTAAGAGTCGGCCTTCACCACGGTGGCATAGCCCGCCTCGGTGTCGAAGAACGCGGCATCCGTATTGTTCTCCGGCTTGGAATCCTCTCCGTCAGCCTTGTTGGACTCGCCCACCAGAGCGAACCACTCGCTCCTCGAAGGAATGTGCCAGCCCTCGGGGCAGATTCCCTGAGCGCCCTCGAGGTTCTTGTAGTTGGTATCGTCGACAACCGCTCCGAAAGCTACAGCAGGAGAGTAGAGCAGACCGTACTTTGCCACGGAAGCGTCGTCGGTAAGGGCCGTCGCGGCCTTCTCCGCCACCTCGTAGGGATACCACAGGCCGCTGCCGTCGGAAGGGTCTGAAGAGATGCTCATCCCTTCGGGCACATAGCGCAGGTTCTCGGTCATCCAGTAGTTGCCGTCAGGCATATAGGCCACCTTGTAGTCCACTCCGCCGTAGCTGAGAGAGGGAGCGGGGACCTTGAACTCGACGGTGAACTCGGCGGTCGCCCCGTCGTCGTTGGTCAGCGTGACGGTGAAATACTCCGTCTTCTCCTCGTCAGTGAGGTTGCCGGACACAACGACCTTGAGATCGGTGGTTCCGGCCTGTCCGCTGATAGGAGTTACGTCGAGGTCGGACATGGCGCTTATCTGCCAGCGGCAGTTGGTCTCGAGCACATAGGTCAGGGTAGCGCCGTAGAAGGGGACGTCCACCTCCTCGCCGTCCTTGGGAGTCGCGAATCCCTCGGGAGCGGGAGTCTTCTCGCAGGCCGACAGCGCGAGCACTGCAAGCACAGATGTAAGAATCAAAGACTTTTTCATGATACGTAATATTATTGGTTGATTGTTTGACATCAAAAATCCATACCTAACTTCAGGCCGACTCCCCAGCGCACGGAACCGCCAATATGTTCCACTCCGAAGGCCTTGACGCAGCCGCCGGAGACAGCAGCGAAGAACCTCCCGGCAAAGTTCAGCCTCAACCCGGCACCCGCGGAAATCCTCGATGCGGTCTCGTACTCGCAGGCAAGGGCATAGAGCTCCTCCATCCTGCCCGGAGCGTCGCCCGAGGCGTCGATGCTTCCGCAGTACCACGACACTTCCGGCGCAAATTCGAAAGAGCCGAAACGCAGCAGGGCTTCGAGCCCGGCGCGCAGAGAGCGCAACTCCTCGGCGACGGCATAGGGGTACAAGGGTTGCGCAATACTCTGCCTGTCTGCGAACTCGACGGAGGGCCGCAGCTCGAAACGGGGCGCGAGAAACTCATACTCGACCCTCAGTCCCAGCTCGTTCGAAGTGAAGATGCGGTTGCTGGCATACTCCACCGTGGTGGTCACTCCGCCCTGCACGACCTTGTCGAGCACGCTCTCCCTATTGGTGATGCGCTTCCAGCGGAATTCGCTGCGCAGGGTATGCGCGCCGCTGCGCAGGCCCAGCCTGGCCGAGGCGAGAGGGCCGCGGTAGCGGTACCATACGGTCTGCCTCTCCCCGGCCCGGCCCGTGAGACAGGAAAGGCCGACATCGGCGTAGAGTTCCGAGGAGCCCTGGCGCAGGCCGGTCTGGAGGGCGGCGCCAAAAGAATTTTGGCTCAGCGGCAAGCCGCTGACACCAGACTCGTCGAGTCTGGTGCCGCTGCCCGTCCAGACCTGGTAGTTGCCGTAATAGAGCCCCTCGTTGAAGAACGCCATGGGAGCGGTCTGGGCGGAGCCTATCTGCTCGGCGTCTATCTTCTCGGTATTGCGCCCGTAGAGCAGCGAAAGCCCGGCGCGGAAGGGGCCAGAACTGTACATCAGCGACGGGGCGAAGCTGAAGTCGAGCCTGTAGCCGGTATAGCGGAGATCCTTGCGCTTGGCCGCGTTGGCGCTCGCGAAATCCATATCCGCCCCTATGGTCCAGTTATCCGAAAGGGGCACCGCGATGCCTCCGGAAAGGGTATATTTCTGGAACGACTTGCGTCCGGGCGTGAACTCCATGACATCCACGGGGAAGAATCCCGGCTGCATGAACATGGAGCCGCACATGTCGTAACCTTCGGTATTCTCGAAGCCGAAACTCCCACGCATCGAGAAACCCCCGAGCGTGCTCACGGCACGGGCCTGCACTCCGGCGCTCCACAGCGACGAAGCGTCGCTCACGCTCCTGAAGGCCCCCGCCTCGTAACGGGCTCCGAGCGCCGCCTCGGCATAGCTCAGGCTGTCGAGTCTGAGGGCGGCCACATTCTCCCCCGCATTCCACAGGTTGCGCCGCTCGAGCCTGTCGTAACGCGAGACCTGGGCCTGCGCACCGGCGCAGACCATAATGGCAGCCGCAAAGGGCAGCAGCCTACCTATGCAGTGACTGAGTCTCGCTTTCATAGAAATCCTCCAGACTGTCGTTAGTATCCACCAGTATCTCGCGGCCAGCCGCCAGCGAGGCCTCCTCGTCGACCCGGCGCATCAGGGAATGTCCCTCGCAGGTCTTGCTCAGCGTCACATACGAGGCGTCTATCGACGCATCGAGCCTCTTCTTGTTGCTCGAAGACTCGCCGGTGAACACCTCCACCCCGTCGAGCACCCACTCCGGAGGGAGGCAGACCACCCTGTCGCGCGAACTGCCCGGCTTCTGCACCACGTTTTCGCTCCTGGAGACGAACTCCTGTATCGTCTCCCCTTCCGCACGGAATATCACCAGGGCCGGAGAGCTGACGGAGAAGGTATAGGCGTTCGCCTGTCCGGTCTTTATCACCACCGACAGATAGCGGTCCGGACTCACCTTGTCTCCCGGAGCGGGATGCCACATGGCGTTCGGGAAATAGGTGGGGTTGTAGCACACGAACACGTCCTCCCTGTTGAGGTCGACCGACATGGGATAGTAGGCGCTGTGGTCTATCGCCCCGAACACGGCGACCACCGCGTCCTCCCCCGCCCCGAGCGGGAAATCGCTCCCCTCGCCCGGGAACTGCCATATCGCCTGGATTATCGGGACGAATCCGGGATCCGTGCCCCAGACCGGGGCGGAATTGGAGTTATAGGGATCGAGCGTACCGAAGCACAGGCCGTCGAGATACACCGTATTCGCGGAGTTGTTGTGCAGTATGAAGTACGAGTCGGTCTGGTAGGTTCCCTCCTGGGGATACTTCATGCAGCCTCCGCAGTAGATTTCCTTTATGACTATGTCTGACACGCGTGTCCTTGCGAGTGCTATGGAGCAGCTCGCGTCGGAGCCTCCGACAATGATGCCGGAAACGCTCCCGCCGTAACGGTATTCTCCGCCCGTGAGGCTCGTCGAAGCCATGTAGATTCCGTTCGGCAGGCTTATCCGCGCCACGCCCCTATCATCGCATGCGGCCGTATAATCCGCGTCGCTGTTTATCTCGCGCAGTCTCACGACGGCACCGTCGAACACGATGTCGCCGGCATCCCCTGGCGGACTCAGGAGTATCTCGAGGGAATGCAGGTCGCCGTCGTACAGCCCGGCCATGTCCATATCCAGGCAGGACTGCAGCGAGAAGGCTGCGGCGGCAAGCAGGCAGTATGCATATATCCTTTTCATCATAGCTTAATTCTGCATGTAAGGCCGTAGTAGAAGGCCGGCGTGAAAATGGCGCCGACCCCGGTAGCCATGGAGACCACATAGGGCCGGGCGTTGGTGAAGTTGTTGGCGAAGAACGACAGGCTCACCGCGTCGCCTATCTCCTTGGTGACGCTCAGGTTGGCCGAAGCGTACGCACCGTATCCGTCCTGGGCGAAAAGGTAGTCGTTGGACGGCCTCACCACGAGGTCGCGGAACTCGTCCTGCTCCTTGTTGCGGTCGGTGAAGAAATGCAGGGTCTGCCCGCCGTCCTCGACGGTCAGGTAGGCCGTCGGATAGACCACGTCGGTCTGGCCCGAGGGAAGGTTGAGCGAGCGCGAGAAGAGCGACGCCTCGATCCTCACCGTTATCACCAGCCGCGCCTCGGGGATATGCGTAATGGAGGTAAGGTTGGCGTTCAGCGAAGACGACACTTCGCCCCTTATCATCAGGTTGCTGTTGCCACCGTTCGCATAGACCCCTACATAGGGATAGGAACGGGAGGGTATCGTGGGATGCGACCAGCCTTCGTTATAGTAATAGTACGGACTGCTGTCGTCGGTCCTGCTCCAGGAGTAGGCCGCATCGAGGCGGAAGGAGGTGCGCAGCGGCCGTATCTGGGGGAAGTCCACGGTCAATTCGGCTCCGCTGCGGTACACCGGGGCCCCGTTGTCCTGCCTCGCGACGGCGACGAAGGTCTTGTCGAGCAGGCCGTCCCTGTCAAGTTCCAGATAGCGGTAGCTGTTGGAGAACTTGTAGGGGTTGCGGGTTATGTTCAGATAACCCACGAGCGAAAGGCCTATCCCGCTGAGCGAGGCGTCGAGCCCGAGTTCGGCGTTCTCGTTGCGCTGCCATTTCAGGTCCGGATTGTACTCTATGGGACAGGGCTGGGTATAGTACCTGTAGTAGAGCTGCCCGTCGTCGTAGCCGCTGGATACGAGTATGTCCCTGTAGCGCGGCTCGGGATAGAGTATGTAGAACGAGGGCAGTTTCTCGGCGAGTCCCCAGCCGGCCCTCAGGGAGAGGTTCCTGCCTATGTCGTACCGGATGTTTATGCGGGGGGAGAGGGAACCCACGTCCGAGTAGCGCGTGCCTTTGACGAAGATCCTGTCGTAGCGCAGTCCGGCGGTGAACCTCAGGCCGAAGGGGAAGCTGAAATCCTCCTCGGCATAGGCCGACAGCGTATGCATGAACGGATACTCGGAATAGTCGCGCGGCCTGAAGCCGTTCTCGGCGAGGGACGGGTCGAGATAGTATTCGCCCTTTCCCACATTGCCGGAAGCCTTCCACTGCAGGCCGGCCTTGAACGCGCTGCGCATGCCGTTCCAGCGGCGGTTGAGCGTGTATTTCAGAGAAGCGCCCGCATCGAGTTCCCGGGAGTCGGTCATGGCGTCGGAATAGTATTCGCCCTCCGGAAGCAGCACGGCATAGCTGTAGCCTTCCTGCTCGGAATGCACGGCCGGCAGGGCCGAGGCGGCCGAGTTGTACTTGTGGTGGTGCGAGAGGTTGTCGGCATAGTTGAGATATGCGTCGAAATTCAGGTTGGTGACCCAGGAGCGGTTCAGCAGCCATGTGAGCGAAGTGTTGGCTCTCAGGGTGTTGTCCCTCGCCTTGGAGTATTCGCCCTTGAACGCGTCGGGATCGTCCTTGCTGTCCATGCCGCCTATGTTGCCGTTGAGCCCGAGCTCGAAGCGCAGCCCTCCGTCGAAGTTGTTGGACCACACCGCCCCGATGCCCCTCCTGGTGTATGATTCATAGGGAGACGTGAGCTTCTTGGTGGCGTTCGCCCATTCCGCGCTGAGGTTCAGTATTCCGGCCTTCGCGCCCAGGTCTATGCCCTTCGAGAGCGAGGCCTGGTATGTCCTCGGATTCACCGAGAATGTCACGCTGAGCGGAGACTTGCCCCTCTTCGTGCGTATCCTCACCATGCCGCTGCCGAGATCGCCGTATTCCGCGGAGGGGACACCGGATATCACCTCCACCGACTCCACGTTGTCCACCGCGATACTGCGCGTGTCGACTCCCGTCATCTCGCCGAAGCCGGCGTTGTTGCCTATACGCACTCCGTCGACCTCGACGGCGGTGGAGAATGCCGCATTGCCCGCCGCGGTGCCGCCCGAGCGCACGGAGAAGCTCGACGCCGCAGTAAGGTCGGGATTGGAGGTCCTGCCGCCCGGCAGCAGCGCCGCCATGTCGGTCATATTGCTCAGCTGCAGGTGGTCGAGGGCGTTGCGCCCGATGTCGTGGGAAGTACCTATACCGTCTTTCGGCCTCTGCGCCGTCACCACTACCTCCTGGAGCGCGAGGCTGCTCTCCTTCATCCTGATTTCGAAGTTGTCGATGTCCCGCGAGACGGTCATCGTCAGGGAGTAGTCCACATATCCCAGCAGGGTCGCCCTGAGGTCGTACTCGCCGCCCTGTACCCCTTCTATCAGGAAAGTACCGTCCTCGCCGCTGATAGCCCACAGTTCGTCGATGTTCACGACGACGCCCGCGAGGGACTCGCCCGACGACGCATCGTACACCCTGCCACCGACCCTAAAGTCCCGAGGGGCGGCAGCGCCGTCGAGGCACCACGCACAAAGCAGAAACGCGGAAAAGGCTGCGAACTTGACTTTCTTAGGGCTGTCCATACACTCTAACTTATGGAAAAACACTACACTCTACCGCAAATTTAGCCAGTTTCACCGATAATCAAAGGCAGCGCCCTCATTTTCATTATTTTTAAGTATTTCCGTGGCATTTACTTGACTTTTTTTGAGATTCTTCTCATCTTTGAAAACTATGAAGTTCTCGCTATGGACATGAAAAGGAAATTCTTATCGATCGCCCTCTGCCTGCTGCCTTTTGCCGCCCACGCCGACGAAGGGATGTGGATGGTCAACGCCCTTTCCGAGGCACTGGTGAGGAACATGCAGGCCTCGGGCCTGAAACTCGATGCCGGGGAGATATACAGCGAAGACGAAGTTTCGCTCAAGGACGCGATAGTGTCCCTCGACTTCGGCTGCACGGGCAGCATGGTCTCCGAGCGGGGACTGCTCATAACCAACCACCACTGCGCGTATTCCGACATACACGCCCTCAGCACCGCCGGGCACAACTACCTTGAAGACGGCTTCTTCGCGAAATCGGAGCGGGAGGAGATATACATTCCCGGCAAGAGCGCCTACTTCCTCAAGAAGGTGCTCGACGTCACCGACGAGGTCAACACTCTGATAGAGGAGGAGGCAGCGGCTGGAAGGCCCCACGGCAGCCGCAGGATAAGCAGCATAATAGAAAGGAAATACTCGACGGCCACCGGCTACGACGCCTCGCTCAGCAGCATGTGGGCGGGATCGAGATACTATCTCGCACTATACGAGGTCTACACCGACATCCGCCTGGTTGCGGCGCCTCCCGTGAGCATCGCGGCGTTCGGCGGGGACATAGACAACTGGGAATGGCCGCAGCACAAGTGCGACTTCGCGCTGTACCGCATATATGCCGGGGCGGACGGCCGTCCCGCGGAGCATTCCGAGGGCAACCTGCCCCTCAGGCCGGCGAAATACCTCCAGATAAGTACTGAAGGCGTGCAGCCCGGAGACTTCACGATGATAATGGGCTATCCGGGAAGCACCGCGAGATACTCCTCGGAGGCGAAAGTAGACTACAGGGCCTCGCTCGCCCTGCCCATAAGCAACAGGGTGCGCGCCGACCAGATGCGCATAATGAAGTCCTGGATGGACGCCGATCCCGGGATAAGGCTCAAATATTCCGACAGGTATTTCTCCCTGAGCAACGTGCAGGAGAACGACGAGGGCTTCGTGCAGAACGTGCGGCGCTTCGACGTGCCGAAGCGGATAAGGCGCGAGGACCGCAGGCTCCGGCGCTCGGAAAGGGAACTCTTCCGCGAGCTCGACGACACATACCGCGAAGTGCGGGAGGCCGAGAAGAACCGCATATACTACCGCGAGACCATAGTACGCGGCACACAGCTCGGCCTGATAGCGATGCGGCTGAGGAACTCCCGCAGCCCGCTCGACATGGAGGAGCAGTACGCCGGCATCGACCTCAGGGTCGAGAAAGACCTGTTCAGGTATTGCCTCCAGACCTATTTCGAGAATGTCGACAGCAGCTACTGGGGCCCCTTCCAGAAAGAGACATATGCCCGCTACGGCAACGACTGGGACGCGATGTGCGACGCCCTGTGGGTTGACAGGCCGATGACCGTGGACGACGGGATATACAAGTTCTTCAACGATGTGCAGATACGCGCGTTCAACGATGTGATCAGCGGCATCGAGGGAGACAGGGACCGCACCGGACTCGACAGGGAATATACCCGTGCGAAGTACCGTATGCGCCTTGGACGCGGGGAGACCCAGTATCCCGACGCGAACTCCACTATGCGCCTGACCTACGGCGAGGTCGGAAGTTTCGAGCGTGACGGCATCATGCTGCCCTGGCAGACCACGGCGTCCGGAATACTCGCGAAGGAGGATCCAGGCTCATACGACTTCCACCTGCCGCCCGCATGGAAGGAGGCCCTCGAAAAGAGCATAGCCTCAGGCGAAGACCTCCCCGTCGACTTCCTGACCGACAACGACATCACGGGAGGCAATTCGGGCAGTCCGGTGCTCGACGCCGAGGGAAGGCTCGTAGGACTCGCGTTCGACGGCAACAAGGAGTCCCTCGCATCGGACGTATACTGGACGGAAGGATACAACAAGTGCGTGAACGTAGACATACGCTTCGTGTTGTGGACGCTGCGCAACTACATGCACGCCGACTACATACTGGATGAACTAAGCATAGACGGAATGAAAGAAATGGAGAATCCCCTGCTTGCCGAATCGACGCTCCCCTACGGGGCCCCGCAGTTCGACAGGATAAGGCCGGAACACTACATGCCGGCATTCAAGGAGGCCATGGCCGAGGGCCGTGCCGAAATAGACGCGATAACTTCCAACCCGGAGGCTCCGACATTTGCAAACACCATAGAGGCGCTGGAATACTCGGGACGCACGCTCGACCGCGTGAGCAACATATTCTACAACCTGCTCGAGGCCGACACCAACCCCCAGATGCAGCAGATAGCGGAACAGCTCGCACCCCTGATGAACGAATACTCGATGTACATATCGCTCAACGGGGAGCTGTTCAAAAGGGTAAGGGCCGTATGGGACGCCCGGGAGAGCCTTTCCCTGGACAAGGACCAGCAGAAACTCCTGGAAGACACCTACCTCTCGTTCAGGCGCAACGGAGCCGAGCTGTCGCCCGAAGACAAGGAAACCCTTACGAAATACCGGGAGGAACTCTCGCTGCTCACTCTCCAGTTCAGCAACAACGCCCTGGCCGCGACCAATGCCTGGACCCTGCATGTCGAGGACGAGGACGGCCTCGCAGGCCTGCCCGGATATGTCAGGGACATGGGAGCGTCGCTCGCAGCGGAAAAGGGCGTACAGGGCTGGCTTTTCGACCTCTCCCAGCCGGTATACTCCGCCTTCATGAAATATAGCGGCAGGCCCGACCTGCGCAAGGAATACTACATAGCCTACAACTCGAGGGCGTTCGGCGGAGAGTTCGACAACAGCGACATCTGCCGCCGCATCGCCAATCTCAGGCTGGAGACCGCCAGGCTGCTCGGCTACGACAGCTACGACGCCTATGTGCTCGAAGAAAGGATGGCCAAGGACAGGGCCGGCGTCGACAGGCTCCTGGAGACGCTTATGGAGCCCTCGCTTCCCGCGGCAAGGCAGGAAATGGCGGAGCTGCTTTCATACGCCGCGGACAACGGATACACCGGGGACTGCATGCAGCCTTGGGACTACTCATACTGGTCGGAAAGATACAGGGAGAGCCGGTACTCCCTCTCGGAAGAAATGCTCAAGCCCTATTTCCAGCTGGATTCCTGCATAGAGGCCGTATTCGGACTCGCGACCCGGCTCTACGGGCTGCAGTTCACTCCCAGGCCCGACATCCCGGGCTACCACCCCGACGTAAGGGTCTATGAAGTCTGCGACTCAGACGGCAGGCATCTGGCGCTGTTCTACGCCGACTTCTTCCCGCGCGAGAGCAAGAGGGGCGGTGCGTGGATGACCACATTCCGCGGACAGAGCATCGAGAACGGGGTGGAGACACGCCCGCTGGTAAGCATAGTGACGAACTTCACCAAGCCTTCCTCTGACGCCCCCGCGCTGCTCACCCACTATGAACTCACCACTTTCCTGCACGAGTTCGGGCACTCCCTGCACGCGATAATGGCAGAGGGCCGCTATCCTTCACTCACCGGCACCAACGTGGCCTGGGACTTCGTGGAACTGCCCTCGCAGATCATGGAGAACTGGGCTTACGAGCCCGGATACCTCAAGCCCTTCGCAAGGCACTACCTGACCGGCGAAGAGATTCCCGACGAATATATCGCGAGCCTCGTCGAAGCCAGGAACTACATGGCGGCATACGCCCAGGTGCGCCAGCTCCAGTACGGGATGATCGACCTCGCATGGAACGCCGTCAAGGAACCGATAGAGCTTGGCGCCAAGGAGGTGGAGGCCGCGGCCGTAGCCCCTTACGAAGTAATGCCCGACGTGCCTGAATGCTGCATGTCGACGTCATTCTCGCATATATTCTCCGGCGGATACGCCGCAGGCTACTATTCGTACAAATGGGCCGAGGTGCTCGCCGCGGACGCATACGGCGCCTTCATCGAAAACGGCATCTTCAGCCGCGAAACCGCGGACTCGTTCCGCAGGAACATACTCAGCAGGGGCGGAAGCGAGGACGAGGCCGTGCTGTACCGCAACTTCCGCGGACACGACCCCGACCCCGGCGCCCTGCTGGACAAGCTCGGAATCAAACATGACTGACATAAATCCGGACCGACATGGCTAAAAGATCGACAATCAGGGGCAACTGGCCCAAGTACCTCCTCCAGTGGGGATCGCTCGCAGCGCTGATATTCTTCTTCAGCGGACTCTACACCCTGCTCTTCCCCAAGGCTGAGCCGGCAGACCCGGAAAGATACTGCCCGTTCGGCGGACTGGAAGCCCTCGGCACCTACCTCGCCAGCGACACCCTTCCCTGCTCGATGACCTCGGTGCAGATAGTCATGGGCATAGCCTTGGCAGCGGCCGTGGTCCTGTTCGGGAAACTGTTCTGCGCCTACCTCTGCCCTATAGGCACAGTCGAGGACCTGCTCAAGAAGCTGCGCGGGGCCATGGGCTTCAAGGGAGTCGTGGTCAGGGACGGCAGCGCGGCCGACAAGCTGCTCAGGCTCGTCAAGTATGTGCTGCTGTTCGTCACCTTCCGCATCACCATGGAGACGAGCGAGCTGTTCTGCAAGAACTTCGACCCCTACTACGCGACAGCCACAGGGTTCAAGGGAGAGATCACCCTCTGGGCATCCCTCGCGACGCTTGCCGTGGTATTGCTGTTCGGGCTCGTCATAGACCGCTTCTGGTGCAAATATGTCTGCCCCCTCGGAGCCGTCTCCAACACGCTGAAGTTCTGGGAATGGGTGCTGCTGACTGTGGCGGTATACTGGGTGCTCTCGCTTCTCGGGCTCGGCATTCCCTGGATATGGCTGCTGGGAGCGCTCTGTCTGGTAGGATATCTGCTCGAGATACTGAGCGGCAAGCCGAAACTGCAGCTGCTGGGAGTCATAGTCAACGATACGAAGTGCACGCGTTCGTGCCGCTCATGCGTCAAGAACTGCCCCTATAACATCGACGTGCCCTCGTTCAGGGGCAAGGTCAACGCCGTAGACTGCATGCTGTGCGGAGAATGTCTCGCCTCCTGCCCGACCCGGGCGCTGAGCATAGGCGTCAAGTCCGGCCCGGGCCCCAAGGCATCAAGGTTCACCAGGTTCCTGCCCGCGATTATCGCGGTAGTGTTCGTGGCCGGAGCCTACATCGTCGGAAGCAGGTTCGAACTGCCCACGATCGACGAGAAATGGGGTATAACCGAGGACATGCAGATTGAGACCGTCACCCTCGAGGGTCTGAAGTCGGTAAAGTGCTTCAGCAGTTCCAAGGCCTTCAAGGCGAAGATGGAGAACGTTCCCGGAGTGCACGGAGTGAAGACCTATGTCGGAAGCCACCGGGTAGTAGTATCGTTCGACCCCGCGAAGACCAGCGCAGAGAAGATACAGCAGGAGGCCTTCGTGCCGTCGACCTTCAGGGTCAGCAGCCCCGACCCCGCGCTCTACTCCCAGGTCAAGAGGCTTACGCTCCGCACCGAGGGCATGTACGACCGCATGGACCTCAACTATCTCGGTATGCAGATGCGGCTCACCGGAAAGAAGATCTTCGGGCTCGAGTCAGTCTATGACTGCCCGCTGATAATCTATGTATACATGGATCCCGCAGAACAGCTCGACGAGGACTGGTTCAGGCAGACCGTCGAGAAGAAGACCCTCGACATGCCCGCAAGCGGAGGCAGCGTCAGGGAGATACCCCTCGACTTCGAGTTCGTAAGGCTCGAGAAAGAGGAGGGCACGATGCCGATTGCGGAATACCTCGACATGATGTTCGACCACTTCAAGGCAGAATATAACGGACGCTACGAAGAGGACGGGCAGACCGTGGTCAGGAAGCGCAGCGAAGTCTATGCCGGACAGCCCCAGTGGATATACCGCATCTCCGACCAGAACTACGAGAAGCCGATAGTAATGCGCGGACTGCCCTACCTGAGCAACCACCTCTCCAAGGAGGAGGGCGTCATAGGCACCTACCTGACCCTCGACGACAGTCTCGTGCCCTGCCTCGAGATAAGGTTCGCCGCACCCATGACCGAAGACAGGCTCTGGGAGCTGATGAACATGGACACATGGACCATCACCTATTCGGAGGACGACGTGCGCGAGGAAAGCGCGAAGATGAGCTTCAAGGAAAAGGGCGTCTGCCTGCCCTATACGCCAGAGGACGCGGAATAAACGGTAAAAACATATACTGAATGATATTTCCCATACTACAGGTCAGCACTGTGCAGGAAGAGGAGATCGCAAGCAAGGTCGACTCGGCCAAGGTGACATTCGAACATTTCGCAGAGCAGATGGCCGCCAATCCCACCGAGACGCTCGAAGGCCTGATGCACCAGGCCATAGAGTTCGGCATCAAGCTGGTGGCCGCCATAATCATCTACATAGTGGGCGCCTGGCTCATCAAGCGCATCCGCCGGATGATAGTCAACGGCTTCGACCGCAGGAAGGCCGACAAGACGCTCGTGTCGTTCGTCGCCAGCCTCGTTTCGATAACGCTGACGGTGCTGCTGATAATCATAACTATCGGCACCCTCGGCATCAACACCACCTCGATAGCGGCACTGCTGGCCGCGGGAGGAATGGCCATAGGCATGGCCTTGAGCGGAACGGTACAGAACTTCGCAGGCGGCATGATGATACTGGCGTTCAAGCCTTTCAAGGCCGGAGACTTCATAGAGGCCCAGGGCTACTCCGGAACCGTTACGGCGGTGTCAATCGTAAGCACCAGCCTCACCACCCCCGACAACCGCAGCATAATACTCCCCAACGGAGCCCTGTTCAACGGCAACATCGACAACTACTCGCGGCATCCCCTGCGCAGGGTCAGCTGGGACATAGGAGTTGAATACGGCACAGACTCCGCCGCATGCACGGAACTGCTGATGAAGCTGCTGCGCTCCGACGCCAGGGTGCTCGACGCCTCCGCCGGGGAGGGGGCCGAAGACCCTGCGGTAGTGCTCTCCAAGCTCGCCGACAGCGCGGTGGTATTCACCGTGAGAGCCTGGGTGAAGAAAGAGGACTACTGGGGACTGCTGTACGACTACAACAGGAAAGTCTACGACGAACTGCCCAAGGCGGGCATAGGCTTCCCCTTCCCGCAGATGGACATACACTTCTACAACACCGCCGACAACACTCCGGCGACGGCGAGGAACAGGTAGACCACCTTGCGCAGCGCATTGCCGTGCAGCCGGCCGTAGACTACTGTGCCTATCCACAGGCCCAGGGCTACGGCCGGCAGCGCGATCAGGGCGGACTCGAGCACCGGAACGGTAACGAAGCCGCTGTGCCACCTGTAAAGGGTCATCATCAGGTTGCCGGTAACGAAATACCACTGGGTGGCCCCGATATATTCCTCCTTGCTCTCGGAAGAAGCCATGAAATACACTGCGGCGGGAGGCCCCTGCATCGCGAACATGCCTCCGAGCACACCTGACAGCGCGCCCATGGAGACCTGCACCGGCATCGTGGGCTTCAGATGCACCCTGCCGCTTATGAAGAAAAGATAGATACTCACGAACACCAGCACCACGCCGAAGATACGCTTCAGCGAATGCCCGTCGACGACTGTCAGCACCTTCACGGAGAAGAACGACAGCACGAGGAAGGTCAGAAGTATCGGCAGGAACTTGCGCAGCCTGACATAACGGCGGTGCCGCACGGCAGGGACTATCGCCATGCATGCGGCAAGTATGCCCGAGAGCGCGGTAGCCTCACCGTATGTGGGCATTACATACGGCAGCATGGTCATCATGACTATGCCGAAGCCGAAGCCCGTCACCCTCTGCACGAAACTCGAGAGGGCGGCGAAAAACACTATCAGCACTATGGTCAGAGCGGCGCTCATATTCTTCAAATTACTTCAGATCTCCCCTGCGGCAAGCATACTCCCCGCACGGACGAGGCTTTCGGGACTGCCTATATCCACTATCTTCAGGCCCGGCACATACGCGGCGCGTATCCTGCAGCTCGCCGCCACGCTCAAGTAGAAGTCCGTTATCGAGAACTTCCGCGGCCAGGCCTCCATAAGCGGGAACACCTCTGGAGATATTATATGTATGCCGCAGAACGCCAGGCGGCGGCACGATGCGGCATCGAAATCCGGATAGGGACTCCTGACCTCGCCCGTACGCACGTCAGTCCAGCCGGCAAGGCACATGTCGTCGTCGAACAGCAGGTAGCGTCCGGCCTCGGCATCCGTGACCAGCAGGGTCGCGAGCGACGAGGGGTCGTCTGCGGAAAAGAGCGGAGCCAGGTCGGAACCTCCCAGCATATCCACGTTGTGTGCAAGGAAGCGGTCATCTCCGAGCAGCCTGCGTGCAAACTTTATTCCTCCGCCCGTCTCGTACGGACCTCCCGGCTCGAACGAAAGGTCGATATGCACTCCGAAATCCTGCCTGGAAGCGAGGAATTCCTCGATCTTGACGGCAAAATGGCAGGTGTTGACCACGAAAGCGTCTATGCCGCAGGCCTTCAGCTTCAGTATGACCCGCTCGAGCATAGGCACTCCACCCACGCTCACGAGAGCCTTGGGGATACTGTCAGTGAGCGGACGCAGCCTCGTACCCAGTCCGGCGGCGAAAACCAGCGCCTTCATAGGGCGACCTTCAGTCCCGGAATCAGGGTCGACCCGTCCCATTCACCCGCAAGCCTTTCGAGCAGGGAGCTGAGATAGGGATATTCAGCGAACGGGACCGACACGAGTTCTGATATGCACTTCAGAGCCGTGGGGATGCAGTCGATGAACAGCTGCTTGCGCTCGACAAGTCCCCTGTAGCCGTATGCGCCGAACTCCTGCAGCAGGCGCACAAGGGTAAGGAGGCGGTACCTCCTGCGGAAGTCATCCCCGTCCACCTCGGTGAAATTCGAAAGCGAACGCAGGTAGGTGTCTTCCAGTTCGGCGCGCAGGGACGCACTGAAATGCGTGCCGGCATTCCACAGGAACGACGCCAGGTCGTACTGCACCGGGCCGCGCCTGCCGCCCTGGAAGTCTATGAAACAGGGCTCCGAGTCCTTTATCATTATGTTCCTCGCCTGGAAGTCCCTATACATGAAGGTGTCACCCCCGAAGTCGAGGGAATCGCGCCTCAGGCGGTCGAAGTCGTCCTGAAGCCTTATCTCGTCGAACTGGAGCGTCGTAAGCTTGAGGAAATCGTATTTGAAGTAGTTGAGGTCAAAGCCCACCATCCTGTCGTTGAACTCCCTGTCTGGAAAGCACAGATCCCAGTCGAGCCCCTCACCCACCTTGAACTGCACGGCGGGCAGCAGGCACATCGTGTCGTGCAGGCGGTCGAGCTGCTCCTGCGTGAACTCTCCCGAGTCTATGCCGGGGCGGAGATATTCGAAGAGCTGGCAGTCTCCGAGGTCTTCCTGGAGATAGGCCATGCCGTCGTCGCTGACGGCATATACCTCGGGCGCATGCAGGCCGCTGCTGCGGAAGCGTTCGTCTATCGCAAGGAAGGCTCGGTTCTCGGCAAGGCTCGTGCCTATGCAGCCTATGAAGGTGCCGCCGTCGCCGCTTATCCTGTAATACTTTCTGGCACTGCCCGAGAGCGGCAGCAACTGCGGCCCGCCGGCCCTGCAGCCCGTCAGGCCTTCGTACATTTTCAACAGTCTGTCCATATCAATGCTAATTTACGCACTTTTGGGGTATTATCAAAAAGTTTCTACCTTTGCAGATTGTGAAATTGATGTCCCGCATACTATTCCCGGCATCGGTGCTGGCTTTCACCCTCGCGGGAAGCCTGGGCCTCGGCGCGGCAATCACCCCGTCCGGCCCCGCAGACTCCCCCGCGGCGGCAAGGGACACGGTAATCTACCCTGCGGCGGCATACAGATACGGAGCCGTCCCCGACAGCTTGACGATAGACACCCTCATAGCCGAGACCGGCATCTCCGACTCGCTGCCTCCCGAGAAGCTGAACCCGCGCGACTCGCTCAAGGCCCTGCTGGACTCCACGATGTGGGACAAGATAGACTCGATCTACATAGCCGACTCGACGGCCAAGGCCAGGGCGGCCTTCGAGGCCTGGTACTCCTCGCTCAGCAGGAAGGAGCAGAAGGCATACGACGCCGAGCAGAGGATGAACGCAAGGATAGCCAGATCGGACTCGCTGCGCAAGGACAGGGAGCGCAGGCAGGAGATACGCGACAGCATAGTCGCGGAGACTCCGCGCATACTCGAGACCTTCGCCCTCCCGGACTCGCTGCACTACAAGAGGCTGGTCGCCTGGACCACAGACCAGGACTTCCACGACATCTCCGCATACGTGCCGGACACGAGCTACAACTACCATTTCTACGACTACCCCTTCCTGCGCAAGGACGTCAACGCCACCTGGCTGGGCGTAGCCGGCTCGCCGCTGCAGTACTACAACTACTTCAACCGCCGCAGCGACGAAAGGGTGGAGTTCTACGACGCGCTCGAATCATGGAGCTTCTCGCCGAGGACCCTCCCCAACTACAACAGCAAGACCCCGTACACCGAGCTCGCCTATTTCGGCACCCTGCTCGCCAAGGACGAGAAGGAGTCGGACAACCTGCACATATTCACCACGCAGAACATAACCCCCGAGCTCAACTTCGGCATACTCTATGACCGCTACGGCGGAGGAGGCATGCTGGAGAACGAGGAGACCATAAACAAGACCTTCGCCGTAAACACCAACTACCTCGGCAAGAAGTACATGATGCACGCCGGATACATATACAACAGGGTATCCCGCGACGAGAACGGAGGCCTGCAGGACGACACCTTTATCCGCGACACAACCGTAGACTCGCGCGACATACGCGTGACGCTGACCGACGCGCACTCCGACCTCAAGAAGCACACCTTCTATCTGGAGCAGCAGCTGCGCATACCCTTCACCTTCATCGAGAGGATGCGCTCGCGCAAGGACAGCACCTACACCTTCGATGCCGACAGCCTCAACCGGGACATAACGACCGCCTACATAGGCCACAGCAGCGAGATCTCGACATACACGAGAACCTACACCGACATGATAAACGACGATGCCGGCCGGGCGTTCTACAACAACGTGTTCAACTACGACCCCACCTCCAGCGCCGACTCGATGCGCGTGCGCAAGATAGACAACAGGCTGTTCATCAGGCTCCAGCCCTGGTCGAGCGAGGCCGTCGTCTCGAAACTCGACTTAGGGGTGGGCGACTATGTGCGCAGCTATTTCGACAGCACTACGGTAAGGCCGACACGGCATGTGGAGAACTCGATGTACCTGTATGCCGGCGCCCAGGGGCAGTTCAGGAACAACTTCTACTGGGACGCCAAGGCGAAGTACGTGTTCGCGGGCAACGACTTCGGCGACTTCGAGATAGAGGGAGGCGGACTGCTCGCGGTCTATCCCTTCCGCAGGGCGCGCAAGAGTCCCGCGATGCTCGACTTCCGCGTGCGGTCGACCCTGCTGGAGCCGACATACTACCAGCAGCACATGAACTCCAACCACTTCCGCTGGGACAACGACTTCCCGAAGATATCGACGACGACCTTCTCCGGGAAGATAGACATACCGCACTGGAAGCTGGACGCATCGGTAGGATACGCCCTGCTTTCGGGCAACCTCTACTACGACACGCAGGGCATGATCCGACGCAACGAGACCCCCATGAGCGTGCTCTCCGCCTCGCTGCGCAAGGAGTTCGTACTCGGCCCCGTACACCTCGACAACAGGGCGCTGCTGCAGTTCTCGTCCAACCCCCAGGTATTGCCGCTGCCAACCCTCGCGCTCAACCTCAGATACTATGTGGAGTTCGTGGCCCAGAAGAGCGAAGACAAGCTGAGCAATGTGCTGGTGATGCAGATAGGCGCCAACGCGTTCTGGAACACGGCATGGAACTCCCCCGCATGGAACCCCAACCTCGGAGTCTTCTTCAACCAGGACCAGAGGACATACAACAACGGCCCCTACTTCGACATCTTCCTGAACATGCAGTGGAAGCGCGCATGCATATTCATAAAGTACCAGAACGCCGGCATGGGATGGCCCATGCGCAGGGCCGACTACTTCAGCGCCGACCGCTACATAGTGACTCAGAGCGGCATGGACGGACTAAAGATAGGCATATGGTGGCCGTTCTATACCCAGCCTACGGGCCACCCCAGAAGATAGTACATGAATTTTTTCAAAGACAGGCAACTCAGCATAGTATCAACGATAGCCGCATGCCTGTGCGCCGCGGTATCCATAGCCTCACTGCTCATACCCCGTGAAACTGCCGGGGAGCCGCCACGGCTCAAGGAGCATCTCGACTGCATAATAGACCTCGGCAGCCTTTCCGAAGCGAGGAGGGCGCTGCTGGTAGGATACAACTATACCTTTCTCGAAGAATATGCCGCCCATAACGGCCAGGGCATAGACATCGGAGTCAGGAGAAGCGCGGACGAGAACTACATCGACTCGCTGAAGACAGGCAGCATAGACATCCTGGTGCTTCCCCTCGACACCACGGCCGTATGCGCCGACAGCATAGCCGTCACGAGGCCGCTCGACAGTATCAGCGTATTCCTGCTGCGCAGCGACGCAGTCGCCGACCTCGACAGCCTCGACGCCTTCATAGGCCGCTGGCCGCTGAAAGACGACTACCAGCAGGTGAGGGACAGCTATCTCAAGCGCTACAACGCCTTCCGCAGCAGGCAGAGGGAGACGATAAGCCCCTATGACGACATCATCAAGTTCCATGCGGATTCGCTCGGCTGGGACTGGAGATTCCTCGCGGCCGTAGTCTACCAGGAATCCCGCTTCCACATAGAGGCCCGCTCGCACCGGGGAGCCAGCGGCCTGATGCAGATGATGCCGAGGACTGCAGCCGCATTCGGCGTGGATGACCCCCTTGACCCGGAGCAGAACATCTGCGCCGGCGCAAGGCTGCTCGACACGCTGATGAAAAGGTACGACGATGTGGCTGCAAACGACGAGGAATGCTTCAAGTTCGCCCTTGCCGCCTACAATGCCGGAGGGGCGAGGGTAGACGATATCATCAGGCTTGCCGAATACCGCGGAGCAGATACCGGATACTGGAGCAATGTGGCGGACATAATCCCGGAAATGGCCGACGAATCGGTCCTCGATACGGGAGTGGTCTCGCACGGCACCTTTCGGGGACTCGAGACCCTGACCTATGTGGACAGGGTGCTGGCCGTCTACGAGCGTTTCAAGAAAATCTGTCCCTGAGCGGCCTCACGAGCGGATCGGTGAAGCGCATCAGATATCCGGGCAGGAAGGCCATGAGAAGCGTTCCCAGGCCTATCACCACACCGCTCGTGCGCGCAAGCAGCACATCGGCCATGCCGGTGAACTCTCCGCTGCCGAAAGGGTTGCCGAAGAACAGCAGTGCAGCGAGGGCGGAAAGCACCACCATAGTGGTATCCATAAACATCTTGACCCGTCCGAAGTCCTTGCGGAAGGTGGACGAGAACGCGGCCACCGTCATCTCGGCCGAGACCATCCATGCGTTCGAGGCAACCTCGATGCTGGTGCCGAGCGCGGTAATCGCGGCAGCGGCGAGAATCAGCAGCAGCCGCACGCCGAAGCCTTCGGGCTCAAGCCACCCTATCATCCAGAGCGAGAGGTCTATCATATAGCCGAACAGCACCGAGGCGACTATCTGCATCAGATGTGCCGGCTTGAAGCGGCGGCGCAGCACGGCCAGCTGCACCAGGATATAGAACATGTTCACTATGAAAGTGAAGACACCCACCGAAATACCCGGCATGTCGAGGTTGAGCACATACGCCAGGCACGATAGCGGAGCCGTGCCGAGGTTGGACTTGATTGCAAGCGCTATCGCAAACGCTATCATGAAGAGGCCGACGCTGGCGACCAGATATCTGACTATGATATTTCCCGTCTTGGAACCCATAAAACTGCATTTTAACCGAAAAGTGGAACCAAATATCGTCTTTTTCCGTAATTTTGCAAAATACGGCAGTTTTCAAATCATATCAATATGAAAAAGTTATTAGTGTTGTTACTTCCCCTCGCGATGCTGGCTGCATGCCAGGGCAAGGGAGAGAAGGTTCCCGCCATCGACCCCACCGACATGGATCTCACCGTGTCGCCGGGCGATGACTTCTATCAGTATGCAAACGGCGGCTGGATCGCCAAGAACCCCCTGAAGCCCGAGTACGCGAGCTTCGGATCCTTCGACGTGCTCCGCGAGAACAACGTGGCCCGCCTCAACGACCTCTTCGCCGAAATGGCAGAAATGTCTCCCGAGGCAGGCACGGTCGACCAGAAGATCGTCGACCTCTACAAGCAGGGTCTTGACTCCACGAGGCTCAACGCCGAGGGCGGAGCGCCGCTGCAGAAATACCTCGACCAGCTCTATGCGGTCAGCGACAAGGCCGGCCTCGCTGCCGAGCTCGCCGACGAGAACAAGTACGGCGAGGGAGGATTCTTCAGCGTGGGAGTACAGGCCGACCTCATGGACAGCCAGGTACAGATACTCTACCTCGCTCAGGGCGGACTCGGAATGGGCGACCGCGACTACTATGTGGACCCCGCCAACGCCGACCTCCTCAAGGGCTACACCGAGATGCTGACCAAGCTCTTCAGCCTCAGCGGCTATGAGGACGCCGCACAGAAGGCCGCAAACGCCGTCAAGGTCGAGAACAGGCTCGCTGAAATCTCATGGACCAGCGTCGAGAACCGCGACTATACGAAACAGTACAACCCCCTGAGCACCGCCGAGATCTGCGCAAGGTGGAAGAACTTCGACTACGGCACCTTCTTCGAACTCCTCGGCATCCCTGAGCAGGACAAGATCATCGTGCAGCAGCTCTCCTACTTTGACGGACTCGACAGGCTCTTCGCCTCCGCTTCCCTCGACGAGCTCAAGGACTATATGGCCGGCTGCCTGCTCAACAGTGCCGCGGGAAGCCTCTCCGATGCCTACTACGACGCCGCGTTCGACTTCTTCAGCACCCAGATGAGCGGTGTGACCGAGAAGCAGCCCAGGTGGAAGCGCGCGATGAGCGTGCCCAACAGCATACTCGGCGAGGCAGTGGGACAGATGTACGTGGAGAGGTACTTCCCCGAGGAGTACAAGACCAAGGTGCTCGACCTCGTGCACAATCTCCAGACCTCCCTGAGCCAGCACATCGACTCACTCGACTGGATGTCCGACGAGACC
>OHIY01000218.1_pt1 | contig 34565 bp, 30 predicted proteins | sample 1568351 | NCBI WGS metagenome assembly OHIY01 (sample SAMEA3879547, study PRJEB24766) | human gut metagenome | biome: human-associated habitat; feature: feces | place: USA | collected 1985/1987 | reverse complement strand
CGTTCGATGAACTCTTTCGTTTCGGCAATAAACTTCTGCTGTTCGTCGTAAGCCTTTTGTTGTTGCTCGCGACGTTCTTTCCGCAGTTGCAGGTATTGGGAATAATTTACCTTATAATCATAGATACGTCCCATTGTCACTTCAATGGTACGTGTAGTAATATGATCAACAAAAGCACGGTCGTGGCTGATCACAACCACCGCTTGTCCGCTCTCAATCAAAAAGTCTTCCAGCCATTGAATAGATTCGATATCCAGATGGTTCGTAGGCTCGTCGAGTAATAAGACATCCGGCTTTTGAAGCAGTAACTTGGCCAGCTCGATACGCATTCGCCAGCCTCCACTGAATTCGCTGGTCTGGCGGTTAAAATCTTCCCGCTCAAAGCCCAAACCTGACAACGTCTTTTCAATGTCAGCATCATAATTGATTTCCTCGATCGAATAAAATTTCTCGCTCAAGGCAGAAACCCGTTCGATCAGTTGCATATATTCATCCGATTCATAATCGGTGCGGGTTTCGAGTTGATGGTTGATCGCATTAATTTCTGCTTCCATTTCATGCAGATGCGCAAAAGCCTGTGCTGTTTCTTCGAAAACGGTACGTCCGTCTTCTGTCATCAGATGTTGGGGCAAATAGGCAATAACCGTATCTTTCGGTGCAGAAACTTTTCCACGAGTTGGTTCGCGAACACCTGCCAGGATTTTCAGCAAGGTTGATTTCCCGGCTCCGTTTTTTCCCATCAGGGCGATCCGGTCTTTTTCATTAATTACAAAAGATATGTCCTGGAAAAGTGTACTTCCTCCAAATTCAACTGTCAATCCGTCTATAGAAATCATAAATTATTTAGATAAACTATTTAGCATTTTAGTTATTTCTTCGTATGAGTTTGCAAAGATATGAAAAGGAGAGAGCTGCTACAAGCGAAAATATGATTTTCAAATTTGATTTTGAAGCTTTCAGATTCTTCCGTATTCTGTATCGATAATTACACGCTTTTTAGTACCTTTGTTCCCTATTAAAAATAAAGAAGCGGATTTTGGGAATGCCCCGAAACACGTTTCCCAGTTGGATAATCGAAAAAAAATAGATAATTTGTATGTTTGACAATCTGAGTGAACGCCTGGAGCGTTCGTTTAAGTTGCTGAAAGGTGAAGGGAAAATCACTGAAATCAATGTTGCGGAAACATTAAAGGATGTACGTCGTGCTTTGTTGGATGCCGATGTCAATTATAAGGTTGCCAAGACATTTACCGACAAGGTGAAAGAAAAAGCCTTGGGACAGAATGTGCTGACTTCGGTTAAGCCGAGCCAATTGATGGTTAAGATCGTACACGACGAACTGGCTCAGTTGATGGGTGGTACAGCTACCGAACTGAATCTGGAAGGTCGTCCGGCAGTCATCCTGATGTCGGGTTTGCAAGGTTCGGGTAAGACAACGTTCACCGGTAAGCTGGCCAATATGTTGAAGACCAAGAAAAACAAGAAACCGTTGCTGGTTGCCTGCGACGTTTATCGTCCGGCCGCTATCGAACAGTTGCGGGTATTGGCCGAACAAATTGGTGTGCCGGTTTATCTGGAAGAAGAAAATAAGAATCCGGTTGAAATTGCCCAGCATGCTATTGCGGAAGCAAAGGCAAAAGGTAACGATCTGGTGATTGTCGATACAGCCGGACGTCTGGCTATCGACGAGCAGATGATGAAGGAAATTGCGGCCATCAAGGCGGCCATCCATCCGGATGAGACTTTGTTTGTCGTAGATGCCATGACCGGTCAGGATGCAGTCAATACAGCGAAGGAATTCAATGAACGGTTGGACTTCGACGGTGTTGTCTTGACGAAGTTAGACGGTGATACACGCGGTGGTGCGGCGTTGTCTATCCGTACAGTTGTAGATAAGCCGATCAAGTTTGTCGGAACCGGCGAAAAGATGGATGCGCTGGATATATTCCATCCCGAACGTATGGCCGACCGTATCTTGGGTATGGGTGATATTGTTTCGTTGGTGGAACGTGCCCAGGAACAATACGACGAAGAAGAGGCTAAGCGCTTGCAGAAGAAGATTGCCAAGAATCAGTTCGATTTCAATGACTTCATCGCCCAGATCCAGCAGATCAAGAAGATGGGTAACCTGAAAGAACTGGCATCAATGATTCCGGGTGTAGGAAAAGCCCTGAAAGATGTGGATATCGACGATAATGCATTCAAGAGCATCGAAGCGATCATCTATTCAATGACTCCAGAAGAACGGAAGAATCCGGCTATCTTGAATGGTTCACGTCGCCAGCGTATTGCCAAAGGTAGTGGTACTTCTATCCAGGAAGTAAACAAACTGCTGAAGCAATTCGATGAGACTCGCAAGATGATGCGTATGCTGACTAATGCCAAATCGGGCAATATGAAACTCCCGAAGATGCCGGGATTCGGATTCAGAAGATAAAATAAATCAGATATCATGGACTATAAATTGTTAGACGGAAAGGCTACTGCTGCTCAGATGAAGCAGGAGATGGCTGAAGAAGTGGCCCGCATCAAGGCGGAAGGCGGTAAAGTGCCGCATTTGGCTGCGATCCTCGTGGGGCATGATGGTGGTAGCGAAACGTATGTTGCCAGCAAAGTGAAGACTTGTGGTGAGATTGGCTTCAAGTCAACTTTGATCCGTTACGAAGCGGATGTAACTGAAGAAGAATTGCTTCGCAAGGTGGATGAACTGAACAACGATCCGGATGTGGATGGTTTCATCGTTCAGCTTCCGTTGCCGAAACATATTTCTGAACAGAAAGTAATCGAGGCTATCGATTACCGCAAGGATGTGGATGGTTTCCATCCGATCAATGTCGGACGTATGTCAATCGGTCTGCCATGTTTCGTTTCGGCTACACCGGCCGGTATTCTGGAACTGTTGAAGCGGAATCATATCGAGACACAGGGCAAGCATTGCGTAGTTTTAGGCCGTAGCAACATTGTTGGTAAGCCGATGGCTTCGCTGATGGTGCAGAAAGCATATCCGGGCGATTGTACGGTAACGGTTTGTCACAGCCGTTCGAAGAATCTGAAGGAGATGTGTCTGCAGGCAGATATTATCATCGTGGCTTTGGGTGTTCCTGAATTCCTGAAGGCAGATATGGTGAAAGAAGGAGCCGTGATTGTAGATGTTGGTACAACACGCGTGCCCGATCCTACCCGTAAGAGTGGTTTCCGTCTATGCGGCGATGTGAAATTCGACGAAGTAGCTCCGAAATGTTCGTATATCAGTCCGGTTCCGGGTGGAGTAGGACCGATGACGATTATTTCACTGATGCGAAACACGTTGTTGGCAGGGAAAAAAGAGATTTATAAATAAGTAGATATGATTTGTAGGAAGTTTTAATCGGTGATTTTTCTGTGATCTGAAGAGAATGGAGAAAATAGATTACCGATTAAAACTTTTTCATGTATTGGCAGCCATGAAAATATAAACCTAAGTTGATTTTAACGATGAAAAACAAAGAGATCTTCTCTAAGCTGCAAAAACACAAAGAGCGGATCATCCGCCAAATCGAATATAGGCGTTTGAAACGTGTGCGGCGAAAAAAAACTCCCCAATATACCTATTGTAAGAATTGCGGTACCAAACTGGACGGCATGTATTGTTATCAGTGCGGGCAATACGCCTTGGATATCGAGCAGCCCTTCTGGAAATACATCCTTCAATACTTCGAGAATGTTTATCAGTTTGATAGTAAGATATGGCTTACGCTATACTATCTTTTTACCCGTCCCGGTTTTCTGACACGCGAATTCAATGCTGGCAAGATCAATTCGTACGTACATCCACTGCGTTTGTTCATGTTCTTGTCGTGTTTGTTTTTCCTGTTTTTCTTTGCCTTGATTCCTAGTTCGCTGGATAGTATAAATTGGTCTGTCGAAGGTGAAGTGGGCGAATCTGCTGAAATATCGGCTGAGGATGTGGTTCTCCAGATGGATTTATCCAAAGATGTGATCGATTTCTGGTATGACGATTTGAATGAGAAAGAACGTGAAGCAGCCGTAGATACTACCATTTATTTCTGTGGAGATTCGGTCATGCAGAAAATGTTGCGACGCATGAGTGAGCAGCTTCCATCGGATTCGAAGGATACCTTGCGCTTTTCGGTTCCGAAAATCCTGATCGAAGAAGGATATCTGTTGCCGATAACGGCTCAGGATAGCGTATATGCCTTGGCAGAAGACGATACTTATTTCGGTTCGGAACCGGATGAGGTGAAAAAAGAACTGAAAAAGATCGAGACAGAGATGAACTTCGGGGCTTTTGTGTCGTGGTACTCGACTTATCTGCCCATTATCCTGTTGTTGCTGATTCCGGTTTTCGCCCTTTTGCTGAAGTTGTTTTTCCGGAAAGAAAAGATGCCTTACATGAAGCATTATGCCTTTGCCCTGCATTTACATTCGGTGCTTTTGCTGCTGGTGGCGGTGAATCTGTTGTGGGCCGACTATGTCAAGACGCCTTATACGAAGGAAGTTTCACTGGGTTTGATGAGTCTGTTCCTGTTGTATATGTGGATTGCCATTTATCAGGTCTATGAACGAACCGGCTGGATTAAGGCCTTTATAAAAACAGGCTTGCTTTATGTGCTTTATATGCTAATTCTGGGCAGTGTGTTTATCAGTACTTTAGTTTGGTGTGCGATCTATCTGTTCCATGTAGATTTTACGGAATATGTGTAAAGGGAGGAAAGAGGAATGAAATTAGATATTTGGAAAGAGATAATCCGGAAGCAGAAAGAGGCGTTGTCTCGTCAGATCGAATACCGTCGCCTGAAGCGCGTTCGTCGGAAACGGACTCCGGCTTATACCTATTGTAAGAACTGTGGAAAGAAACTGAAAGGAATGTATTGTTCGCAATGCGGCCAGTATGCGTTGGATATTGAGCAACCTTTCTGGAAATACTTGCAGCAATACTTCGAGAACGTCTATCAGTTCGATAGCAAAGTATGGCTTACCTTATATTATTTATTCCGTCGTCCGGGTTTTCTGACGCGGGAGTTTAATGCCGGAAAGATTAATTCATACGTGCATCCGTTGCGCTTGTTCATGTTCTTGTCCTGTTTGTTCTTCATCTTTGCCTTTTCGCTGCTCGATGACTGGAAAAAGATGCAGGCACATACCGAGGAAATGGCCGAATGGGAAGTCCTGAAAAATACGGAAGAAGCAGGAAGTTGGACTTCGTATGAAACCGTTATGGCTCAATCCGGTCTGGAGGATACAGTTATCTGGACTGTAACGGATACGGCTATGCTGTCATCATACAAACCTATGTTACGTCTATTGGAATCTCCTTATCAGGATACGTTTCGGGTACAGTTGGCTCAAGTAATCTTTCAGGATGAGTTTCAGGCCTGGGAAGAATCGGATACCATTTTTGTGTTGGAAAAGGATTCGGTTCATCAGGCACAAGTAGATGTTACCAAGAAACAGAAGCGGGAGTTGAAAGACTTGCGTTCGGAATGGAAATACAATCGTTTGGTTTCTTGGTATTCGTCTAATTGGCCATTGATAGCCTTGTTGCTGATCCCGATCTTTGCCCTGTTGTTGATGTTGTTTTTCCGGAAAGAGAAGTTGGGCTATATGTCGCATCTGGTTTTTGCCTTGCATCTGCATTCTGTATTGCTGATTATCTCGGCGGTCATGCTGATCCTTTTGTGGCAGGGTTGTCATCTGGGTGCGATTTATGGACTTTTATGGATTTACTTCTTGGTATATAGTATCATTGCTGTTCGTCGGGTCTATTCTCGGAGCAGTTGGGGCAAAGCGATTCTGAAGACATTTCTGCTTTATGGCAGTTATTGGATCGTTTGGTTTACCGTATTCATTTTGTCTTTAGTTTGGATTTCGAAGAATGTATTGGAATAAAAAATCCGCGAAAAGTTTGCAGAATTAAAAAATATACTTACCTTTGCACCGTCTTAAAGAAACAGCGTCTGCTGAAGACCGATATGGTGAATGTAGCTCAGTTGGTTAGAGCATTGGATTGTGGTTCCAAGGGTCGTGGGTTCGAGCCCCATCTTTCACCCTGAAAAGGAAGGATCTTCGGAAGAAGATCCTTTTTTTATTTGTATCCGTTTGTATGCATTCTGTTGCCTTCCTTTATCTTTTCTTAATTTTCCTCTTTTCGGTCGAGCTGTCATTCGGTTTATTTGGTTAATTCATCCGCTTTTCCTAATTTTAGCCCTGATAAATGAAAATCGATTTCTTATAAAAACAACATAAAGATGACAGTAGTAGATAGATTTCTAAAATATGTGACTTTTGCTACGCAATCGGATGAAGAATCGGGTATTACTCCGAGTACATCCGGTCAGCGTGTCTTTGCCGAAGCATTGGTAAAAGAACTGGAAGCCTTGGGATTGGAAGAGATTTCCTTGGATGATAATTCGTATCTGATGGCTACTTTACCTTCGAATATGGAAGATAAGGAAGTACCGACAATCGGATTTATTTCTCATTTGGATACGAGTCCTGATATGTCGGGCGAAGGTGTTAAACCGCGAATCGTTTCGTATGCAGGTGGTGATATCGTATTGAATGAAGCCGAGAATATTGTTCTTTCACCGCGTATGTTCCCGGAAATGGAACAATATATCGGACAAAACTTGATTGTTACCGACGGAACTACCTTGTTGGGTGCTGATGATAAAGCCGGAGTGGCTGCCATTATTTCAGCGGTGGCTTATTTGAAGGAACATCCGGAAATCAAACATGGTAAGATTCGGATTGGTTTCACGCCGGATGAAGAGATTGGTGCCGGAGCTGATCATTTTGATGTAGAAAAGTTCGGCTGTGAGTTTGCCTATACGGTAGATGGCGGAGAAATCGGAGAGCTGGAATATGAAAACTTTAATGCGGCAGCAGCTAAAGTAGTTTTCAGCGGACGGAATGTACATCCGGGAACTGCAAAAGACAAGATGGTAAATGCTTCTTTACTGGCTGTCGAGTTTGCTTCCATGTTGCCGGCAGACCAACGTCCGGAAACAACCGAAGGTTATGAAGGATTCTTTCATCTGACTACAATGGTTGGTAGCGTAGAACAGGCCGTTTTGCAGTACATTGTCCGTGATCATTCCCGTGAGTTGTTCGAACAGAAGAAACAATTGTTGGAGCAGATCACTGCACAGTTGAATAAAAAGTATCCAGGCATGGTTTCTTTGGAAATGCACGATCAGTATTATAACATGCGTGAAATCGTGGAACCGAAGAAATACATTGTAGATCTGGCTTCGGAAGCGATGGAAGCTGTCGGTGTGAAACCGCAGATCAAGCCGATTCGTGGAGGAACCGACGGAGCACGCCTGTCGTTTATGGGTCTGCCTTGTCCGAATCTGTTTACCGGAGGTCATAATTTCCACGGACGTTATGAATATATTCCTATTCCTTCTTTGCAGAAGAGTATGGAAACGGTTGTCAAGATTGCAGAATTGGTGGCAACCAAGTAATTTTGTACACAATTTTATCTATATAGAATAAATCTAAATCGTGAAAGAATGAAAACAACTCCTTTTACAGACGTGCATATCGCACTGGGTGCCAAGATGCATGAATTTGCAGGTTATAACATGCCGATTGAATATACAGGTATTATCGACGAACACATGACGGTGGTAAATGGTGTCGGTGTATTTGATGTGTCTCACATGGGCGAATTTTGGGTGAAAGGTCCGAATGCATTGGCTTTTATCCAGTCGGTTACTTCGAATGATGCTTCCGTGCTTCCGTTAGGAAAAGCGCAATATACATGTTTCCCGAATGAACAGGGTGGTATCGTTGATGACCTGTTGGTTTATCATTATGAACCGGAGAAATATATGTTGGTTGTAAATGCGGCTAACATTGAGAAAGACTGGAACTGGTGTGTCAGTCATAATACAGTAGGTGCCGAATTGGAAAATGCGTCAGACAATATCGCTCAGTTGGCTATCCAAGGACCGAAGGCTTTGGAAGTTTTGCAGCGCCTGACTCCGGTTGATTTGTCGGCTATTCCATATTATGCCTTTACTACGGGTGAATTTGCCGGATGCAAGCAGGTAATCATTTCGAATACGGGTTATACCGGTGCCGGTGGCTTCGAACTTTATTTCTATCCGAGTGATGCGATGACGATCTGGAATGCTATCTTCGAAGCTGGCAAGCCGGAAGGTATCAAGCCGATTGGTTTGGGTGCTCGTGATACGCTTCGTCTGGAAATGGGCTTCTGCCTGTATGGTAATGACCTGGATGATACAACTTCTCCGATCGAAGCTGGTTTGGGTTGGATCACGAAGTTTGTTGATGGCAAGAACTTCACAAACCGTGCCGAACTGGAACGTCAGAAGAAGGAAGGCGTTACCCGTAAGTTGTGTGCCTTTGAATTGGTAGATAAAGGTATTCCTCGTCATGGTTATCCGATTGTGGATGCCGAAGGTAATGCCATTGGTGTTGTTACTTCCGGAACAATGTCGCCGGTTTTGAAGAAAGGTATCGGTATGGGATATGTTCAGACAGCTTATTCGAAAGTTGGTTCTGAGATTTATATCCAGGTTCGTAACCGTAATCTGAAGGCTCAGGTAGTGAAAGCTCCTTTCCGCAAGTAATTCATCTATACATAAGATACAAAAGGATTATGTAAACCGGGTTTTGGATATATCCTATCTGAAGCCTGGTTTATTTATTCTGGAATGTCTTGTCTGTAAAATCCTATAAATCATTTTATGTATGAATAAGATTCGTTTTGGAGTCATTGGTACGAACTTCATCACCGACTGGGTCATTGCCGGAGCAAAGCAAGACGAACGTTTCGAACTGGTTGCGGTTTGCTCGCGTACGCAGGAAAGAGCCAATGAATTTGCTGCCAAATATGATATTCCCTATACATTTACTTCGCTGGAGGAAATGGCGGCAAGTCCGCTGATTGATGCGGTTTATATCGCAACTCCGAACTATTTACATGCTTCCCAAAGTATTTTGTGCATGAAGCACGGAAAACATGTGCTGTGCGAAAAGCCGATGGCTTCGAATGCTTACGAGGTGAAGCAGATGATCGCTGCTTCCCGGCAATATGGTGTTACTTTGATGGAAGCCATGAAGCCGACGCTGACTCCTAATTTCCGTGTATTACGTGAGGCGTTGCCCAAAGCAGGTGTGATCCGGCGTTACTTCGCTTCTTATTGCCAGTATTCTTCCCGTTATGATAAGTTTAAGGAAGGAATTGTCTTGAATGCCTTTAAACCTGAATTGTCGAATGGTGCGATGATGGATATTGGCGTTTATACGGTCTATCCGATGGTTGTCTTGTTCGGCCGGCCGAATAAGATCAGTGCTTCGGGTGTTGTTCTTTCTACCGGAACCGACGGACAAGGTGCCGTGAACTTTGAATATGAAGGAATGAATGCAACGGTTCTGTATTCGAAGATTGCCAATTCGTCTTTACCTACGGAAATAGAAGGTGAGGACGGAAACTTCATGCTGGATAAGATCAACCAGATTAATCGGGTGACATGGCAGGCACGTCCGGTGGCTTCGTCGGGAAAAGGTCCGTTGACGCCGGTCGAAGATATTTCTGCCGTAACGGATAAAGACGAGTATTATTATGAGGTGGCCGAGTTTATCAATCTGGTGCAGGCAGGAAAGCTGGAATCAGAAGTAAACAGCCACGAGAATTCCCTGATCACCATCGAGATTATTGATGAGGTTCGCCGACAGCTGGGCGTTTCTTTCCTGGCTGATCATATCAGAACCATCTGATTAGCGGCGGATCAATACCGTAATCCGTAAGGCAAGGTCGAAGAAGACCATCTTGGGATTGACATTTTGGGAGATATGCAGTTCGGCTTTCGCCAGTTCGTCCATCAGGTCGATAACGTTACGTTCGTTGACATACGGTGAGAACTTGACGGCGAAAGCGGCTTCCTCCCGATTCATATAATTCAATTCAGGCGCCTGGAAACGGTAGATAAAGTTTTCGCGCACCAGTCGCTGGCAATATGCCAGGTAATTCTTCTGTTTTTCCCTTCCGATTGAAGCCAGTACATCGGCCTGTTCCTTCATAGCCTTTACATTCCGGGCCCACGAGTTACGCATTACGGTCTTGAATTGCTCCAGAAAGAACATCGTCTCTTCGTTCACACTGATTGCTTCGACGGCTTTCAGGTAATTTCCGTTCGCCAGATGCGAGACATAATGGGCATCTTCAGGCGACAAACCATAGCGGCTTTGCATGGCTTTGGCCAAGTCTTCCGGCAAAATCCGTGGAATATTGATGCGTTGTGTGCGCGACTGGATTGTTCCGAGGATTAAATCCGGCTGTTCCGATACCATCAGAATCAGGGTATGAGCTGGAGGTTCCTCGATTAGTTTCAGTAGTTTGTTGGCACAACTAACGTGTAACTTTTCGGGAAGCCAGACCAATAAGACCCGATAGTCCGCTTCATAGATTTTCAGACTTAGCTTCCGGATGATTTCATCACTTTCCTTCGAATAGATCAAAGCTTGCGAATTACCGGCATCCATGGCATCTAGCCATTGATCGATACCAAAATAAGTATGGTCATGCAAGAAAGCTCTCCATTCCTGCAGGTAATCGTCGCATATTTCCTTTTTTCGCTCTTTCTTGGCAACGATCGGAAATACAAAGTGCAGGTCCGGATGGGCCAGTTCGTCGTATTTCAAACACGAAGGACATTGTCCGCACGCATCCGTGTCAGTCCGTTGGGAACAATTCACATAACGGGCATAGGCAAGGGCCAGGGCAAAAGCTCCACTTCCACCTGGTTCGGTAAACAACTGGGCGTGAGGCAACACTCCCGATTGTGCCGTCTGTATCAAATGCCTTTTGATTTCCTCTTGTCCGATAATGTCTTTGAAATACATACGTTTTGTTTTAAATTCTCCCTGCCATAGCAGGCAAACAAAGGTACATTATTTTGTGGAGAATACCAAGCTTGTCCGTTCTTCCCTGCGGAGTGACTAATGCTTCCCTGCCGAGGTATTAAGATGAATCTGCCGAGCTGCTAACTGCAAACTAACGAATAGTTATCTTTCCTCCGACCGAAGGACGACCTTCCCCCGATCGGAGGATACTGTTCCTCCGGCCGAAGGATAGGCTTCCTCCGACCGGAGGAAAGATAATAAGTCGGATGGTTGTGATTAGTTTCCCGTTGGAAAAGAGTTAGTCGCTCGGATGAAGACATAAAAAATCCGGACTGATGAAAGAATAACAATCAGTCCGGATTTTTCTTGGATAGAAAGGATTTGTTTCCTATACCTTTATCGGAGAGAGAAAATCTCCTTGATTTGTGGAAAATCAGTGATGATGGCATCGGCCGTTTCTGTTCCCTTGTAAGGATTCCAACCTATACTTTTCAGCCAGATAGTCTGGCATCCTAAAGTTGTTGCCGGAACGATGTCTTTATCATGTGAATCGCCTACGACTACAACCTCGTTAGGAGCGAAATGAAGCGCATCAATTCCCAACTGAAAGATTGCCGGGTCCGGTTTTCGGATCCCTACGACAGCTGATTCAACGATCGTCAGGAAAAGATGATCCAGTTGGAAATCTTTCAAGACGGATGCGATGTTTCCGTAGAAATTGGACACCAAAACTAACGGATATCTCTGTGCCAATTGTTCCAGAATCGGGCGGGCTATGTTGATATGTTTCCGTGCATTCGCATAACTCCACTGGGCAATGTCTTCCTTTTTCTGCGAAGATGCGTCGGCTGGAGTGATGAGTCCTTCATCTTTCAGCCATTCCAGTTGCAGATCAATCTTGATACGCAGCATATCGAGGAAGGTATGTTCGGGTTTGACCAGTGGATTCTTTCCTAAAGTCCGTTCGCCATAAACGAATGCGTTTCGGAAGTCGGCTTTTGCGACGGATACCTGATAGGTTTCGTAAGCCTTCCAGATGACTTCAGCCCAGTGCAGGCCGTTGCTGTCGATAGTTCCTCCGTAATCGAAGATGATTCCTTTTATCTTATCTATTGTAAGCATGACCGTTCTTTTTTATCATGAGTTTGTTTGACAACGCTCTTTTAATTCTTGAGTAAATCCTTGGCAGATATGTTCGTGACGTTTGATCATATAGACCAGCATCGCATTCAAAACGATGATTTCGAAAGTGAAATATAACCACGGCATATCAATAAACAAGGAGATGAACAAAGCAATGACGCGCGTATTAAACGACAACATGTTGGTATATTTCATGAGTGGCAGACTCTTTTCTCGGAAAGCTGTCCGAAACCATTCGGGAGCTTGGTCGTGATAATCCTGTCGAATGATTTGCATCATACGTTGAAACTTCGGTGTCAGCCGTTCTTGTCCAACAGTATAATTGATATAAAAGGTTTCGAACAACTTGTAGATGAAATCCTTTTTCCAGCTCATCTTCTTGTAGTTCTCTTTCAGAACAGGAGAGTGAGATAGTTCGCTTCCGGCCTTTCCTTTGAGGAAAAGAAGATGGATATTCCGGTAATAGTCGGCCATAGCTGCCTGTTTGCTGTGGAAAATACCGGTTATCAGGGCGAAAACCCAGATCCAGATGCCCCATTGTGGTGTGAGTCGTGCACAAATGGCTGCATAAATGGAGATAAACCAGATATCGCCTGCCGTACCATCCAAAATACGTCCGAGCGGAGTCTTCTTACCCGTCATCCGTGCCAGCTGACCGTCGGCGCTATCATACGAATTCGCCCAGATCAGCAGTAACATACCTATGATGTTGATCGTCAGGTTATGCGGATAAAAACAGACACCAGCTGCCGCTCCGATAAAGATACTGGCAATGGTAACGGTATTGGGAGAAATACCGAATTTATTGAAGAACAAAGCCCATCGATATCCGATTGGCCGATAAAAATGTATATCGATAAACTCCTCGGTATCCATCGACTTGAGTGTCGATTCGAGGGTTGGTTTTTGTTTTGTATTGCTTGTCATGATTCTATGTTTTGTCTTCCGGTTTATTTCGTGATTAATTCGTAAATCCGACGGGCGATATAAGGAGCTGCTTCTTCCCGGCACGGAGCAAAACTGGGCCAGTCGTTGAAATCAATGATACGGATTTCTCCTTCTTCCGAGACAATGCAGTCGCCGCCATAGATATGAATATTCAAAACGCGGGCAGCCTCGTTACAGATTTGTTGCATATAGTCTTGATTAAAAGGAATACCTTTAGCTGTTCCATTGATAACTTCCAGTCCGAATTTACTATGATGTTGGTTGGAAGGATAGAACCAATAGAAGAAATCAGTTCCGGTAACTCCGTAAAATTTCACCAGGTCGCCTACCAGATGTTCGTTGATCACGGCTGTTGGAATACCACGAATGGCATATTCCTTTAAAATACTTTTGGCTTCTTCCCGGTTGCGTACATACGTTACATCCTCGCGATGGATCGCGTGAAAGTCACCTCGCTTGATCCAGCAATGATCCAGTCCGGCTTCTTCAAGCATTTGAGTCGGATCAGTCTGGGTAGATAAGAATAAACTCGTAGGATGCGGAATATGATGGTCAAGCAAGAGGCGTGTCATCTTCTCGCGTGTACAATTCTCAATGCCATATCCCGAATTGATCACGATATGTCCGTTGTTTTCCAGTTCCTGTAGTTTATGAATCGATTTCCAATCGCGGACCATATTGAAGATTGCCTTCTCTTTCAAGTCTTGCAATAATAAGTCTGATTCAATGTATTCGTTGACCTTGCAACCTAATTTCCCTAAGTGTTCTGCGGTCAGACTGAAGATAGCCGCATCGTTTCCGATATGGTTGGGCGAAAACTGGTTTCCCCGACGGATACCGGCAATAGTCATTTCCTCCATGTTATTTTAAACTGCTTATTTAGATGCTATAAACTGTTCTGCTTTCCGGATGTCGTCTGCATGATCGACATCAATGATTTTGCTGAAAGGATACGCTTTTATTGTCAGGCCTTCCGTGATGAGCTGGCGCTGATAGTTACGCATTCTCGACATGCCTTGTTCTATGCAATGAGAAAGAATCTGAATCGCGGGCTGTCGCAGGCAATAGATTCCGCCGGAAACATACTGGGGCGTTTCTGTCTGATCAAGGAATGCCTTGATAAACATGTGGTCATCTGTCTGCACATGCAAAGGCTTTTCGTCGTCGATGTAGTCTGTCACAGCCATCAGTCCGTCTAATTCTGAATTTGATATAAATGCATGAATGTATGAAGAGAACTCTTCTTCCCGGAAGATGGTATCAACGGTTGTCAGACAAAGCTGATCACTTTCAAACTGACGGCTTAATTCATAGAAGCTGTGCATCGAACTGGGAGTTGACTTAACCAATAGGTGAAAAGGCACCGGTAGTTTCAATCCTTTCAGGTGTTCCTGTACTTCTGTCATCTCTTCGTTGACAATAATCCGGATTGAAGATGCATCATTCTTCAAGAATATATCAATCAATCTGTCAATTAAAGCTGTTCCATTTAACCGAACAAGCGGTTTGGGCCATTTAATTCCTTCTTGTGCAAGGCGAGAACCTTCGCCCGCTGCAATTATTGCATAATCCATGTCTTTCCTTATTAACGTAAAAATGACCAAAATTATAGATAATCACTATCTAAATTCTGGCCGACTTGAAGTTGTGCAAAGGTAGGTTAATTTATTAAATTAGCTGTGCTTTTTTTATAACTTAAATGGTCTGTTTGTCAGTTTTGTTGTTCAAAAAGAAAAATAAAGGTGTGCTTTTACCTTTATTTCTCTTTTCCGAATATCATTGAATGAAGTTTATCAACCTAAGATCGGTGTTACATACTTGGCCAGTAAGTAACCTCCGACAAGCAACCAGATATAAAGCAGCGCTGCCAGTAAGAACGGTTTGGCTCCCGCTTTCTTGAATTTCTCGATGCTGGTTTCTGTTCCGAGAGCCGTCATTGCCATTGTCAGCATGAAAGTATCGATGTTATTGATGGTAGTGACTACCGGTGCTGGTAATAAATCCAATGAATTGAATCCGATGACAGCCAGGAAGCCGAAAGCAAACCAGGGAATAGTGATCTTACGTCGTTCATTCGTTGCTTTGCCTGCATGGCTGACTGCTTTAACTGCCGTACGAGCCAGCATGAAGCTCATAACGACTAATACCGGCGCTAACATCATGACACGAATCATCTTCACAATGATGGCAGCATCAGAGATCTCTTTTCCCATCGCGTTTCCTGCACCTACAACATGTGCAACTTCATGTAATGTAGAACCGGTGTAAATACCCATCTGTTCAGGAGTCAGGTCGATGATGCCAGCACGATATAAGGCCGGATAGATAAACATGGAGATTGTTCCGAAGATAACTACGGTAGATACTGCTACAGCTGTTTTATGTGCTTCACTTTTCACGACAGGTTCGGCGCCGAGAACAGCAGCAGCTCCGCAGATAGCACTTCCGGTGGATGTCAATAATGCCAGATCTTTGTCCATTTTTAATACACGTCCCAGGAAGATTCCCAATAGGATTGTCGCAATGACGATAATCGAGTCAATCAGGATGGCCGGTAAACCGATAGCCAGGACACTTTGGAAAGTCAGTTTAAATCCGTAAAGTACGATACCGGCACGCAGGATTTGTTTGGTACAAAACTGAATACCCGGAACCCAAGTCTCCGGCAAATGGTTACGCAGGCTGTTGGCATACAGCATACCTAAGATGATACCAACGATCAGTGGACTGAAAGAAAGATTCTTGATGAAATCAAATTCTGCAATGTAGAATGCTGAACAGGAGAATAAGGCGATCAGCAAAATTCCGTGAAGTACGTTTCCTCTTTTTTCGCTAAACATATCTTTTTACTTTTATGATGTTACTTGTTTTCGGAGGACAAAGGTAGAGTAACTTATTCATAAAAGCGAACGGTAAATTTTTATAGCTTATAACCTCAAGTTATATCAGGTAGCATTGCGGAGAACAAAGCGAATGAAGTTCTCATCCAACCCACTATTTCTTCCTAAAGGCCGGACAAAACTGAATTTTCGCTCCATCTTTAAGTCCGGAACATCAATCACTTTGAAGTCTCCGGCTACAATCTCGCGGGCAACGGAACGGATGGATACAACACTGAGGGTATCGGAATTGGCCAGGAATAATTTGATACTTTCCGTACTTCCCAACTGGATTAAGATATTCAGCTGTGATAATTTTATTTTATGTTCGGATAAGGCTGATTCCAATACTTGCAGTGTACCGGAACCATTCTCCCGCAATACAAAAGGAAGTGAACGGAATTGTTCGAGAGTCAGCTTGTCATGGATTGCCAAAGAAGAAGAGGTGTGTGTAATAACAACGAGCTCGTCTTTCATGAATGCTTCATAATGCAAGGTGTTTAAGTGGGCACATCCTTCGACCAGTCCTAAATCTATTTTCCCTTCGGTCAGGGCTCGCTCGATGTCATTACTGTTTCCGCTTAGCAAAGAAAGTTTGATGTCGGGAAACTTTTGCATGAATTTGGCCAACAACGGAGGTAAAACATATTGGGAAATTGTTGTACTGGCTCCTAACCGGAGTTCTCCGGAAAAATGATTGGTCAGCAAATTCATTTCGAAGTTCAACTGCCGGTAAGCAGCCAACAGCGACTGGGCATGCGAGAGTAATAATTCTCCCGCACGCGTCAGTTGTATCTTGTTTCCGTTTCGTTCAAACAAAGGTGTCTCAAAGCGTTGTTCCAGTTCCCGGATATGCTTACTGATAGCCGGCTGACTGATGAATAACTCATGTGAAGCCTTGGTAAAGCTCAGATTGGTAGCTACACTGTAAAACACCTTTAATCGGAAATCCATTGTAATCTGATTTTAAAGTTCGCGGCCTTTATACATCCGTTCGTAATATTGCATATAATCGCCTCCGGTGATATCTTCCACCCAGGCCTGATTTTCCAAGTACCAACGGATGGTTTTCACAATACCTGTCTCGAAGCTGGTTTCCGGAAGCCAACCTAATTCTCTCTGGATTTTAGTAGGATCGATGGCATATCGCTGATCATGTCCCAGACGATCTTTGACGAATGTAATCAGGTCATCATTGATCCAGTCAATAGAAAGCTGTCCGTCTGCACCCATTTCCTTTTTCTTCAATACATTTCGGTATTGAGGTTCTTCTTCCATCAACTGGCGGATGGTACGAATGGTCAGTTTGACAATTTCCAGATTGGTCTTCTCGTTATGTCCGCCTACATTGTAAACTTCACCGGCTTTACCTTGATGAATCACTAGATCGATGGCTTTACAATGATCTTCTACATACAGCCAGTCGCGGACATTCGATCCGTCTCCATAAACCGGCAGTTTCTTTCCTTCCAGAATATTCTTGATAATAAGCGGAATCAGTTTTTCCGGGAAATGATAAGGACCATAATTGTTGGAGCAGCGAGTAATGCTGACTGGCATTTTGTAGGTATCGGCATAAGCTTGCACAAACATATCTGCGCTTGTCTTGGAAGCACTGTATGGACTGTGCGGGTTAAGAGGTGTTGTTTCGGTGAAGAATCCCGTAGCACCTAAGCTGCCATATACTTCATCGGTAGAAACCTGGTGGAAACGAACGTCGGTGCGCCATGTCGGATATCCGGTTGAATCTTTGCCGGTTGTCCAAGCTTGGCGGGCAGCATCCAATAGATTCTGTGTACCCAGGATATTGGTTTGCAGGAAGAGTTGCGGATTCTCGATACTACGGTCCACATGACTTTCGGCAGCAAAATTGACTACATAATTAAATGCATATTGGGCAAACAGCTGATCTGCCAATTCGCGGTCGCAGATGTTTCCTTTGACAAAAAAGCAACGTTTGTTGTCGATGTCGCTGGCGATCGTTCCCAAATTACCGGCATACGTTAACAAATCAAGTACAACAATCTGGATATCGTCGTACTTGGCCAGCATATATTTGATAAAGTTGGCACCGATAAAACCGGCTGCCCCTGTCACTAAATAAGTCTTCATGTTGGTTGTCTCTTAAAAGGTGAAATTAATATCGGCATCTTTCAGCCACGGAGCTTTCATGTCTTTTTCTGAAAGATTGACTTCTTCGGGCGATTCGATTCCCCAGTTGATCTGAATGTCCGGGTCATCATACCGGATACTTCTTTCAACGGAAGGTGTATAAGGATTATCCACCTTGTATGTAAAGATCGCCTCATCACTCAGTACATGGAATCCGTGGGCAAAACCCTGCGGAATGAATAGCTGACGTTTGTTTTCTTCAGACAGTTCAACGGCAACATGTTTACCGAATGTAGGAGAACCTTTACGTATATCAACTGCAACGTCGAGTACACATCCTTTGATGACACGTACCAGTTTTGCCTGTGAATAAGGAACCTGCTGATAATGGAGTCCGCGCAATACACCTTTGGAAGAACAAGATTCATTATCTTGTATGAAACGAGTAGGACCAATATGCGCATCAAACTCTTCTTGTTTGAATGCTTCCATAAAATAACCGCGAGCATCTTTGAATACTTTCGGTTCAATGATCCACACGCCTGGAATTTCAGTTTCTGTATAAATCATGATTTGTTTTATCCATTAAAAATATACGATTGCAAATTAACTCTTTTTTTTCTAGTTATTCAAATAATCGGGTCGGCATAATGCTTCTTTTCCTTGTTCAGCGAAAAATATCAGGAATACTAAAAGGCAGAAAAAAAGGCCAATAATAATCATTCTATAAAAATGTCGAGGAAAAATTTGGCAGATTCAAAACAATTTCGTTCCTTTGCAATCGCAAAAGAAAAACAACCTAGTTGTTGATGATTTGGTTCCTTGGATGAGTGGCTTAGTCAGCGGTCTGCAAAACCGTTTACGGCGGTTCGAATCCGCCAGGAACCTCTGAGAAAAGATCTTGTTACAGTATGAAGTAGCAAGATCTTTTTTTATATTTGCCAGCAATGAATCCTGTTTAAATCATTGCTTATGAAAAATCTGCTTCTTTTATTGTGTACCTGTTTCGGCATAAGTGCCTGTGGCTTTTCTAAAGGTAATCCGATGGATACGATTGATAATCATACAGTACAGTCGTTAGACCTGAATCGTTTTATGGGGCGTTGGTATGAAATAGCCCGTTATGATCATCGTTTCGAGAAGGAAATGACCCATGTATCGGCAACGTATTCGTTGCGCGAAGATGGTAAAATAGAAGTCTTGAATGAAGGTTGGAAGGACGGAGAACTGAAACAAATCAAAGGAAAAGCCAAGCAACCTGATCCGAATGATCCGGGAAAATTGAAAGTTTCTTTCTTCCTTTGGTTTTATGCCGATTATTATGTACTGGAAATAGATCCTGACTATCAATATGTATTGATCGGGAGCAGTTCGGATAAATATCTTTGGATTATGAGCCGCGACAAGACAATACCCGATACACTCCGGAATGAATTACTCCAGAAATTGCAAGCCAGAGGATATGATACCAACCGTCTGGTTTTTGTAGATCAGCAAACAGCAAAATAAAATCTAACGGGATTTGAAAATAATTCTCGTGAGTTTCGTTTTCGATTCTCATGAGAAATGATTTTAATTCTCTTGGGATTTCTAGAGGTTATAAAGGGTTGTATTATCTTTGTTCGTAAGAAAGATAAATCGAAAAAGAAATTATGTTAGCTTATACTTATTTGGAGCAAGGTCAATTTGCCTTGTGTGAGAAACCGAAGCCTCAGTTGAAAGATAGCCGGGATGCTTTGGTTCGTGTAACGTTGGGTAGTATTTGTACCAGCGATTTACATATCAAACATGGAAGTGTGCCTCGGGCTGTACCTGGTATTACAGTAGGACATGAAATGGTTGGTATCGTGGAGGAGGTCGGTCCAGATGTGGTTTCGGTAAAACCGGGTGACAGTAAATGTCGAGACATTCTGTGGCGATTGTTTCTTCTGTCGTCATGGTTATGTCAATAACTGTGAGGATCCGAATGGTGGCTGGGCATTGGGTTGCCGTATTGATGGCGGACAAGCAGAATATGTTCGGGTACCGTATGCTGATCAGGGGCTGAATCGTATTCCGGATAAAGTAACAGATGAGCAGGCTTTGTTTGTTGGCGATATCCTGGCTACCGGGTTCTGGGCTGCCCGTATTTCGGAAATCAAACCGGAAGATACGGTTTTGATTATAGGTGCAGGACCAACAGGTATTTGTACCTTGCTTTGTGTGATGTTGAAACATCCGCGCCGGATTATCGTTTGTGAGAAATCGGAAGAACGTATTCGTTTTGTGCAAGAACATTATCCGGAGGTACTTGTTGTTGAACCAGAAAACTGTCTGTCGTTTGTCAGTCAGCAAAGCAATCATGGAGGAGCAGATGTGGTAATTGAAGTGGCCGGATCTGATGATTCTTTTACTTTGGCCTGGAAGTGTGCCCGTCCGAATGCCATAGTAACAGTAGTTGCCTTGTATGATCGTCCGCAAGTATTACCTTTGCCAGACATGTATGGGAAGAACCTTACATTCAAGACAGGTGGAGTTGACGGATGCGATTGTGCGGAGATCTTGAATTTGATTGCAGAAGGAAAGATCGATACGACACCTCTTATTACGCATCGTTTCCCGTTGCGTGAAATTGAAGAAGCCTATCGTATCTTCGAGAACAGGCAAGATGGTGTGATAAAAGTAGCAATAAAAGGATGATTGTTTTTATATCATCTATAAATTAAAAGGAGAAATAAAGATGAGAAAGAATTTTGGTGTTAAAACGTGGTTGTATCCGATGCCGGTTTTTATTGTAGCCGCGTATGATGAAGAAGGATAAGCCAATGCTATGAATGCAGCTTGGGGCGGTATTTATACAGATAATATGGTAGGGATTTGTTTGGCGGAAGAGCACCAGACAACTCAAAATATTCTTGCTTCAAAAGCCTTTACAGTGAGTATGGCAACGGCTGATCAGGTAGTTGCCTGTGATTACGTTGGTCTTGTGTCGGGTAAAAAAGTACCTGATAAAGTAGAGAAAGCGGGCTTTCATACGGTAAAGTCTGCATTTGTCAATGCTCCGGTTGTCGAAGAATTGCCTATGACACTGGAATGTGAATTGGTTTCTTATGATCCGGAGACCTGCCATATGGTGGGACGCATCGTTAATGTTTCGGCAGATGAAACTGTTTTAGGCGAAGATGGCAAGATTGACCTTGATAAACTAAGGCCAATTACTTATGATCCGATTCATCATCATTATCGGGTACTGGGAGAGAAGGTTGGAAATGCCTTTTCTGATGGAAAATCGTTGAAATAGAGTATTACTATGCCTGCAGAAAAAGAATCTGCAGGCATTTTTCTGATAACTCAATGATAAAATGAAGCCGAATATCCTTTTGATGAATTTTACGCATGTATATGAGCAGGAACGTTTTATTCGGAATCAACGTTTCCAATGGCTTGATTGTACAGATTTGAACGGTACGGATTGTTATTGTGATGAGGAAGCTGCCTTAAAACTGAAGCAGCGGATGGAACCATTTGCACCGGATGGTATTCATTTTATTGACTCTGGAAATTATCATTATGTAAGTAAGTTTTGGACTGATAAAATCAGAGAACCTTTTTCATTGGTTGTCTTTGATCATCATCCGGATATGCAACCTTCTTTATATGAAGAAATGCTTTCGTGCGGCTCGTGGATAAAAGCCGTTATTGATACGAATCCTTTTCTTCAGAAGGTATTGATTGTCGGAGCAGATGAACGTCTTATTCATGCTATACCAGTGTCTTATTCTTCTCGGGTAAAGTGTTACAGCGAGGCAAGTTTCTCACACGAAGAAGCCTGGCGTAACTTTTCACGGGAGCATGTTAATGAACCCGTTTACATTTCTGTAGATAAAGATGTACTGAATAAGAAAGCCGCTGTTACGAATTGGGACCAGGGAAAGTTTTCTTTAGCAGAATTGGAAGAGTTGCTGGCTATTATCTTTCGACAGGAAAAGGTTATCGGTGTTGATATCTGTGGGGAAACAACGTATTCGTTAGACCTTTTTGAAGAACAACATGATTTGCAGATTGACAGCGAAGCCAACCGGGAACTGTTAAACTGGTTTTTATCGCAAACAACAGAAACTAGCAGAATTATTTGATTAGCTCAGCGATTCGTCCTACCTTTGCACAACATAACGAAAAGGAGCGTTTTGTAATCCTCATCGGAGGGCGATATAAAAGCCGGATAAGATGACTGGGTAAAACCAATCAGCTTATCCGGCTTTCTGTTTATATGTATAATTGTTATTATTAATCATGCAAAGAAAATGAAAGAGCTTGATTTGACACAAGGAAATGTAGTTAAAGTATTATTCCAATTTGCTTTACCTTATTTGCTAGCCAATGTATTACAAGCCTTATATGGTGGAGCTGATCTTTTTGTAGTCGGTCAATTTGATGATGCAGCCAGTGTAGCCGGAGTGGCTATAGGCAGTCAGGTTATGCAAACTGTTACCGGAATTATTTTAGGATTGACGACAGGAATTACTGTTCTTATCGGGATAGCAACAGGAGCAAGAAATTATAAGGAGTTGGTTGCTGTTTGCCTTAATAGGCATTGTACTAACTTTTTTGATGGTTTTGTGTCATGATCCGATAACTTCTGTTATGCATACGCCGGCAGAAGCCATGCAAGATACACAGGCTTATCTTTTAATTGCCTCTTTAGGTATTCCGTTTATCATTGGGTATAATGTTGTTTGTGGAATTCTGAGAGGGCTAGGTGATTCTCGGACACCTCTTTATTTTGTATTGTTGGCATGTATTATCAATATTGTACTCGACTTCTTGTTGGTAGGAGCGTTTCATTTGCGGGCTGCTGGAGCAGCATTGGCAACGATTTCATCCCAAGGAATCAGTTTTGTGACTGCTTTGTGGTTTTTACATCGTCGTGGATTTAGTTTCCCGTTTACCCGGAAAGATATTCGTTTGAATGGTCTTTTGTCACGGCGCATCATGGTATTGGGAGCTCCTATTGCATTGCAGGACGCTTTGGTAAATATATCTTTTCTGATAATTACGGTTATTGTGAATCAAATGGGTGTAATTGCATCTGCAGCATTGGGAGTTGTGGAAAAGGTTATCGTATTTGCCATGTTACCACCAGTTGCAATATCATCTGCAGTAGCAGCCATGACTGCTCAGAACTATGGAGCCGGATTGATAGGACGAATGAACCGTTGCTTGTATGCCGGTATTGGTATGGCATTGGTGTTTGGTATTTCAATGTGTGTTTATTCACAATTCTTTCCGGAAAATTGGATTCGCATTTTTACGGAAGATGAGGCGGTTATAAGTATGGGAGCCACATATCTTAGAGGATACAGCATAGATTGTATTTTAGTAAGTTTTATTTTTTGTATGAATTCTTATTTCAGCGGACAAGGAAATTCCTGGTTCCCGATGGTACATAGCCTGATTGCTACCTTTTTATTTCGTATTCCATTATCGTGGCTGTTCAGCCATATTGATCCGACGTCGCTTTTCTGGATGGGATTTGCGCCACCTCTTTCAACGGTTGTTTCGTTGGTCATCTGTCTGTTTTATTTGTACTGGTGGCAAAAGAAATTAGCTGTTAAGATACAAATCCATAATTCGTAAGGCAATCCAGGCACAGGCTTCTGCATCTGCGAGGGCATGATGATGATGTTCCAGATGATATCCACAACGAGCAGCAACGGTTTGTAGTTGATGATTCGGTAATTCTTTTCCGAAAACACGTCTGGAAGCGCGGCAGGTACAATAGAATTTATATTCAGGATAAGTCATACCATATTTTCGGAAGACCGCTTTTAGACATCCTTCGTCGAAGACGGCATTGTGGGCAACCAGTGGAAGTCCGCTTATAAGCGGTTCTATTTCTGCCCAAACGAAAGGAAAAGCAGGTGCTTGGGCTGTGTCGGCAGCTGTTAATCCATGGACACGAGTATTCCAATAGTTATAATAATTAGGAGTAGGGTGAATCAGGCGATATAGATGATTCTGTATTTTCCCTTCTCTTACAACGACAATACCAACACTACAAACGCTGGAAGGTTCGCGGTTGGCTGTTTCAAAATCAATGGCTACAAAATTATCCATCTTGAATTTCTATCAAAATAGGTAAACATTAGATATAGAATAGGCTGTCGATTTATTCTTTTGAGTTAGCAGCCGAAATCCATTCTCTGTATTCTTTGGGTGTTAGTCCTTCTCTTTTCTTAAAGAAAGTAGAAAATTGTCCTCCATTTTCGAAATGTAACTGATAGGCAATTTCCGTAATGTTGAGCGTTGTCTGGCTTAACAGTTCTTTGGCTTTGATTAAGCGTAACTGAATTTGATACTGAGCTGGCGATATACCGGTGTAATCTTTGAATGTCCGCCGAAACCAGGAATAGCTTAATCCTAATTGAGCTGCAATTTCTTCAGGTGACGACGGATGTTCAATTTCTGATTTCATCATTCTACGTGCTTCATCCAATTTATCCAAGATGTAAGCATCAGCAAATGACTGGTTTTTGTATTTATAGAAGATCGTACTGGTAATGTGTTGTAAAATACCCGCCAACATAACTTGGAAACCAGCCTTTTCATTATTGGCTGTTTGTAGTAAATCTTCATATAAGTTGACGAGTGAACTACTGATTCCTAATTCTAGTATCGGGTTTTCGGGAGAAAAGAAGTGCTTATCAATTAAATGTTCCATATAACTGCCTTTGAAACCTACCCAATATTCATCCCATCCGGAGTCTATGTCTGGATAGTAATTGTGCCATTCTCCCGGAAAAAGAATCAGCAAATCTCCTGTTTTTACGGAACGTTTCTTGCAGTGATCTGATATAAAAGTACCACTACCTTTTACTATATATACAAATTGGTATTCATTCAGGATACGTCCGTTTTGTGGACAAAAGTTATAATTCTTGGGATGTTGGGATGGCGGATAGGAAGCATGAGGTGAGATATGTTGGAAACCTGCTGTTGTGATAATGGTTCCCCATGCTTCATCATTCGCACTATATGTCAAATAACATAATTGATTATTCATCTGAGTATTCATTTGTATCAGAATTGAAAGGTTTAAAATCAATATCTAAATATTTTTTCTCCGGAAACCGGATAATTTTGTCCAAAAATAAGAAAAATCTTCAAGTAACGGATAAATTATCATGGAAGTAAACACATTTTTAGCATTTGATATTGGTGCGACTAGTGGTCGGGCAGTTGTGATGACTTTTTCGAAAGACCAATTTGAGATGAAGGAAATACATCGGTTCTCAAATGGAATTATGGAGCTTCACGGACGTTATTATTGGGATATTTATCATATATACAAAGAGATAAAAAAGGCTTTGTGTTATTGTGGAAAGGAAAATATCCATTTGACTTCAATTGGGATTGATACGTGGGGTGTCGATTTTGGATTGATTGGGGCAGATGGTGTTTTATTAGCGTTGCCTCGAGCTTATCGGGATTCGTTTACGGAAGGTGTGCCTGAAAAGTTTTTCCAGCAAAGGATGTCGCAGATGGATGTATATAAGCGAACGGGTATTCAGATAATGAACTTCAATAGTTTGTTTCAACTGTATCAGATGAAGGAAGAGCATTATTCTCCATTGGAACAAGCAGCGAAGGCTTTGTTTATTCCTGATTTGCTTTCTTATTTGCTTACAGGAAACTGTGTGTGTGAATATACGGATGCATCGACTGCCCAACTGGTAAATCCATACACGAAAGAAATGGATGCAGAGTTGTTGTGTGCTGCAGGTGTGTCAACTTCTCTTTTTGAGAAGATTGTTTTCCCGGGAACTGTTGTTGGTTCATTGACTGATTCTTTAAGTAAGGAAACGGGTGTTGGATCTGTTCCGGTTATTGCAGTAGCAGGACATGATACGGCTTCGGCTGTAGCTGCTGTCCCGACAACCGATCGTAATTTTGCTTATTTGAGTAGTGGAACATGGAGTTTGATGGGTATAGAAACGGAAGAACCTATTATTTCAGAAGAATCATATCAGGAGAACTTTACGAATGAAGGCGGTATTGATGGGACAATCCGTTTCTTGAAGAATATTACAGGCATGTGGTTGTTGGAACGTTGCCGGGAAGAATGGAAGCGGGAAGGTAAAGATTATTCTTATGCTGAGTTGATTACCTTAATGGAAAAAGAGGCACCATTTAGAAGTTTGGTAAATCCTAACGCGGCCTGTTTTGCTAATCCTCAAAATATGCAGGATGCTATTTCTCAATTTTGTAGAGATAGTAATCAACCGGAGCCCGAAACAGTTGGTCAATATGTCCGTTGTATTTTTGAGAGTCTGGCTTTTAGTTATCGCAAGGTATTAACCTTCTTGAAACAAGTCGCTCCGTTCCCGATTCATCGATTGCATGTTATTGGAGGAGGAGCTAAGAATGATTTCTTAAATCAATTGGTTGCTGATGTGATTCAGTTGCCTGTAGTTGCCGGACCATCGGAAGCAACAGCTGTAGGAAATGGCTTGGTGCAGGCTCGTGCAGCCGGACTTGTCTGTGACCGTTGGGAGATGAGACGGTTCATATTATCTAGCTTATCTCCTCAGATCTTTGTTCCGCAGAATGGATTTGAAACGTATAAAGATGCTTATCAGAAGTTTTTAAGTTTAACCTCAAAATAATTACAATCATGACAAACGAAAGAAATATAAATCAGGCCTATGAAATGGCAAAAGAACGTTACGCTTCGTTAGGTGTAGATACAGAAAAAGCAATGGATCAGCTTCAGCAGATAGCATTATCGCTGCATTGCTGGCAAACAGATGATGTAATGGGATTTGAAAATCAGGGAGGTTCGTTGACTGGTGGTATTCAGGTTACCGGAAATTATCCGGGACGGGCGCGAACTATTGATGAGGTTCGTTCAGATATTATAAAGGCAACTTCTTTAATACCGGGAAAACATCGTTTGAATCTCCATGCTATCTATGGCGATTTCCAAGGAAAGGTTGTTGATCGGGATGAAATTGAGCCTTGTCATTTCCAAAGCTGGATGGAATGGGCCAAAGAACAAGGAATGAAATTGGATTTTAACAGTACTTCGTTTTCTCATCCGAAAAGTGGAAATCTGACATTGGCTAATCCTCAGGATGATATACGTAATTTCTGGATTGAACATACCAAACGTTGCCGTTGGATTAGTGAAGAGATGGGTAAATTCCAGCAAGATCCTTGTATTATGAATCTTTGGATTCATGATGGAAGTAAGGAAGTGCCTGCCAGCCGCTTGAAATATCGTCAGATTTTGGAACAGTCATTGGATGAGATATTTTCCGTTGACTATAAGAATATGAAAGATTGTATTGAAGCGAAGCTTTTTGGTATTGGTTTGGAAAACTATACTGTCGGTTCGTATGACTTTTATTTGGGTTATGGCGTGAAGAACCAGAAAATGGTTACTTTGGATACAGGACATTTTCATTTGTCAGAAAGCATTGCTGATAAGATATCTTCTTTGTTGTTGTTTACTCCTGAGATTATGTTGCATGTCAGTCGTCCGGTTCGTTGGGATAGTGACCATGTTGTCATCTTAAATGATGAGTTGTTGGATTTATCACGTGAACTGGTCCGTTCAAATGCATTAAACAGGATTCATATAGGTTTGGACTATTTTGATGCAACTATCAATCGTATAGGAGCGTATGTGATTGGTGTCCGGGCTGCCCAGAAAGCTTTGCTACAAGCGTTGTTGGAACCATCTGCTTTGTTGCAGAAGTATGAAGAAAATGATCAGCTGTTCCAGCGGTTGGCTTTGCAGGAAGAAGCAAAAAGCTTACCGTGGAATGCTGTTTGGGATATGTTCTGCTTGAAGAATAATGTTCCGGTTGGTGAAAGCTATATGACGGATATAGAAAAATACGAAGCCGAGATAACTTGTAAGCGAGGATAATTATGGATGTTCTTGTTGGTTTATTGATCGTTGCCTTAGGAAGTTTGGGACAGAGTAGTTCGTATGTTCCAATCAACAAGATTCAATCCTGGAGTTGGGAAAGCTTTTGGCTGGTCCAAGGTATTTTTGCCTGGTTGGTTTTTCCACTGTTAGGTACTTTCCTGGCACTTCCAGGGGGTATTGGCCTGATGGACTTGTTTCAAATGGAAGGTAGTTTGAAGGCAATTGTATATGGCATGTTGTGGGGCGTAGGCGGATTGACCTTCGGATTGAGTATGCGTTATTTGGGAGTGGCTTTGGGGCAAAGTATAGCTTTAGGTACTTGTGCCGGATTCGGAACACTTTTCCCTGCCATTCTCGGAGGGCAGGATTTATTGCATGGCGAAGGACTTATCTTGTTGCTGGGTGTTTGTATCACATTAGCAGGTATTGCTATCATCGGATATGCCGGGAGTCTGCGAGCCCGGAATATGACAGAAGAAGAGAAACAGGCTGCCGTTAAGGATTTTGCTTTGACAAAAGGATTGGCTGTCGCTTTATTGGCTGGTGTGATGAGCGCTTGTTTTAATTTAGGCTTGGAAGCAGGTTCTCCTATTTCTGAGTTGGTACGGAGCCATGGTGCTAATGAACTGTTTGTTCTGAACCCGGTCATCTTGTTGGTGACGACAGGTGGATTCTTGACCAATGCCATTTATTGTATCTATCAGAACGGACGTAATCATACTGGGAAAGAATATTTCTCTGTTTCGGCTGGTGTTTTGTGGAATAATGTCTTATTTTGCGCACTGGCCGGCGTATTATGGTATTCGCAGTTTTTCGGTTTGGGAATGGGAAAGAGCTTTTTTGCCGATTCTCCGGTGATGTTGGCTTTTTCATGGAGTATCCTCATGTCGTTGAATGTGATTTTTAGTAATATTTGGGGAATCTTATTGAAGGAATGGAAAGGGGTTGACCAGAAGACAATTGTTGTTTTGGTGACAGGTATGTGTGTGTTAATCTTTTCTTTAATATTCCCCAATTTATAAGGTTATTGGATCACCAAAAAAGCCGGCGTATTTTCATCAAAAGCCGGCGTATTTTGGTGAAAAGCTGGCGTATTTTTGATAAAAAGTGGCGTATATTAAAATAACATCCGGTTCGCTATAAAAATTATCCGGATGAAATGAATGGATAAAATTATAAATTGATTGAAAATGGAACAGTTAAGAAGCAATTGTGCTTTAATGGCAGAAATAGACCGTATAGCAGAGGTCGCTGGTTATTTATGGACTAAAGGATGGGCAGAACGGAATGGGGGAAATATTTCTGTAAACGTAACGTCGTTATTGACGCCAGAGGATCTGACTCTTCCGGCACTGGCTCCAGCCAAGGCTTTACCTGAAAAGATGGAAGCTTTAGCCGGACATGTATTTTACGTTACAGGAACAGGTAAACGCATGCGTTATGTGGCTCAGGCTCCGTTTGAGAACGGTTCGTTGATCCGGGTTGCAGCCGATGGTTTGAGTTATGAGATCATTGCAGAACAACCTATTCAACCGACTTCAGAGTTGCCTTCACATTTGATGATGCATAATTATGTTCGCTCTACAGGTCGTGATAATAGAGTTGTTTTACATACCCATCCAACAGACTTGATAGGTATGACACATTGCAAGCGATTCTTAAATTCGGATTATCTAACGAAAGTACTTTGGAGCATGATCCCAGAGTGCCGAATCATTGTACCGAAAGGAATCGGTATTGTTCCGTATGAAATACCTGGTACTGTGGAACTGGCTCGGGCAACCATCAAACAGCTGGAGAATCATGATGTGGTATTTTGGGAAAAACATGGTATCTTGGCAGTCGGGGAGGATTTGATTGAATGTTTCGATGCCATTGATACGTTGAGTAAATCCGCTCAGATATATTTCAGTGCCCGTCTGGCTTCAGGAGAGGATCCGGAAGGTATGACTCAGCAACAGTTGGACGATTTGGTTCCGGCTTTTGGACTCTAAAGTAAAGGATCTATGAGGAAAAGCTGGTTGGTTTTGGGGGCATCGCTAGCTTTTACAGTGGCTTTTGCCCAACAGAGAGATAGCCGAATCCGAGAATATTTATCTCCTGTGCGGATTGTATGGCAACAAGATAGTGTGCAAATAGAAAATGAGCATTATTTATTGTCGCCTGGAAACGGACAGGCTGATTTGTCGAATAGCCGAGTATGCGTCATGCGAAGTACGGATGCTCGGCATCCGGCATTATTATTGGACTTCGGAAAAGAAATTCAAGGTGGAATCCAGTTGGTGACAGGTATGCCGGCTAGTCAGAAACCTGTACGTATCCGGGTACGTTTCGGTGAATCTGTCAGCGAAGCGATGTGTGAGATTGATGGGAAGAACGGAGCGACAAACGATCATGCCGTCCGGGATTTCCAGTTATCGTTACCTTGGTTGGGAGTTGCAGAGGTAGGAAATTCCGGTTTTCGTTTTGTCCGGATTGATTTGCCGGATGATTCTGTTGAATTACAGTTGAAGGAGATCCGGGCGATTGCTACTTACCGGGATATTCCTTATAAAGGTTCGTTCCGGTGCAGTGATGAACGGCTTAATCAAATTTGGCAGACGGGTGCTTATACGGTCCATCTGAATTTACAGGAATATTTGTGGGACGGCATTAAACGTGATCGTCTGGTTTGGATAGGAGACATGCATCCGGAAGTCATGACAGTGAATACAGTCTTTGGGTATAATGAAGCGGTTCCGAAGAGTTTGGATTTAACCCGTAATATTACTCCATTACCTAATTGGATGAATGGGATTAGTTCGTATTCAATCTGGTGGTTGTTGATTCAGCGGGATTGGTTTCGGTATCAAGGAGACTGGACTTATTTGCAATCGCAGAAAGATTATCTGGTTGGTCTGTTGAAGGTTCTGATTTCGAAAGTAGATGCTTCTGGCCGGGAACATTTGGACGGAATGCGTTTCTTGGATTGGCCGTCGAATGAGAATCCGGAAGCGATCAACGCAGGTTTGCAGGCATTGATGGTTCAGGCTATGAAATATGGAGCAGAACTTTGTTCTTTATTGCAGGAGCCGGAATTAGCAAGTACTTGTTTGGAAACGGAAGTGCGTTTACGGAAGGCTGCGCCTCAAGTGATAAAACCTTTTCTGGCTTTGAAGAAGAAACCGACAGAGCCGGGAATGAAACAAGCTGCCGCCTTGTTGGCTTGGGCGGGATTGATGGATGCCAATGAGGCTGACCAAAAATATCTGTCACAGGAAGGAGGACATGGTTTCTCTACGTTCTATGGATATTATATGTTACGTTCAATGGCTTTGGCAGGAAATTATTCCGGAGCGTTGGATATTATCCGTTCTTATTGGGGCGCAATGTTGGATATGGGAGCAACTACTTTCTGGGAAGACTTTAATTTAGACTGGTTGCCGAATGCTGCTCCGATCGATGAACTGGTACCGGCTGGCAAGAAAGATATTCATGGAGATTTCGGAGCCTACTGTTATAAAGGTTTCCGCCATAGTTTGTGTCATGGCTGGGCTTCGGGACCAACGTCGTGGCTGACGGAATATGTATTGGGTGTGGAAGTACTAGAACCTGGTTGCCGGGTACTTCGGATTGTTCCGCATTTGGCGGATTTGGAATGGGTGGAAGGAACTTTCCCCACGCCGAAAGGAATCGTTAAGATTCGGCATGAAAAACAACCGGATGGTTCTATCTCTTCGAAAATAGATGCTCCGGAAGGTATAGTAATTAAGTAAGGATATGATTTAATTCTCGATATGAAAAAGAATATTTTAATAGTGCTGACAGCTACTGCCGGATTGCTGGCAAGCTGTGTGCAGACCAATGAAAAAATTGTTCCAGTCGGTTTGCGGACTGAATATTTGGAAAATCCAATTGGCATTGATACGAAGATGCCGCGATTCACATGGAAGTATGCGGGTGAAGATACGACGTTTGTCCCTTCTCGTTATGAAATTCGGATCGGAACATCACCGACGGATTTAAAGGTATATGATGAACGGACCGAGTTGAAACCGGAAACCCGTTATTACTGGCAGGTTACTGTCTGGGATCAGGATGGAAATCCTTGTCGTACTTCCGATGTGGCAAGCTTTGAGTTGGGAAAAGGGGAAAATGCCGACTGGCAGGCTAAGTGGATTACCGACGATAAAGACAAGGAATATGAACCGGCTCCTATGTTTCGTAAAGGATTTATGGTGGATAAGCCGGTCAAGCAGGCAAGGCTGTATGTGTCGGCTGCCGGATATTATGAAATGTTCCTCAACGGGAAACGAGTAGGAGAGAATTTCCTGGATCCTGGATATACGCATTTTGATAAGCGAAATCTCTATGTGACGCACGATGTTACTTCTCTCTTGCAGAAAGGGGATAATGCCGTGGCTGCCGTCTTGGGTAACGGATGGTATAACGAGCAGTCGGTGGCCGTATGGAATTTCCATGAGGCTCGTTGGCGTGATCGTCCGCGTTTGCTGTGTGAATTGCGGATCGATTATGAGGATGGAACGCAACAGACCCTTTCTTCGGATGCTTCTTGGAAAACTGCTTGCGGACCATATACCTATAATAATATTTATAGTGGCGACCGTTACGATGCCCTTCTGGAACCGGAAGGCTGGAAACTTGCTTCGTTTGACGACAGTGCTTGGCAGACAGCCGTGGAAGTAGCGACTCCTTCTGCTTTGCTGGTGGCACAGGAAATGCCGGGAATTCATGTAACAGAAGAATTGAAACCGGTTTCAATGAAAGCATTCAGTGACCGATTGTATGTCTATGCGTTTCCGAAGAATATAGCCGGTTTGTGCCGTCTGAAAGTGAAAGGGGAAGCCGGCACGCACATCACGTTGAAGCATGGCGAGTTGTTGAAGAAAGACGGACGACTGGAACAGGGAAATATCAACGTGTATTATCATCCGGTGAAGCCGGGTGAGGTATTCCAGATGGATGAATATTACCTGAAAGGAACAGGTGAAGAGGAAATCTTCGTGCCTTCGTTTGCTTATCATGGTTTCCAGTATGTAGAAGTGGAAAGTGATAAGCCGGTGAGGTTGACGGAAGAAAGTCTGACCGCGCTCTTCCTGCATACCGACTTGAAACCGGTGGGTTCGTTTAGTTGTTCGAATGAGACGTTGAACAAGATCTGGAATGCGACCATGCAAGCTTATCGAAGCAACCTGCATAGTATTCCTACGGATTGTCCTCAGCGGGAAAAGAATGGTTGGACAGCTGATGCACATGTCGCCATCGACTTGGGTTTACTGGGCTTTGATGGTATTACGTTCTACGAGAAATGGATGGACGATATTATCGATAACCAACGGGCTGAAGGTGACATCTCCGGTATCATTCCTTCGAGTGGTTGGGGATATGGCGAATTTCCTGGTCCGGTGTGGGATGCTGTGATGTTCATCATCCCGAATGCTTTGTATAATTATTATGGTACAACCGAAAGTATCGAGAAGCTATATCCTACGATGGAACGTTACCTGGCGTATCTCCAGACAAAAGAGAAGGATGGATTCCTGACCTTCGGATTGAGCGACTGGGTGTATTGGAAAGCAACGACAAACAACGAATATACCTCGACGGCCTACTATTATTTAGACAATCAACTGATGGCGCGTTTTGCTTCGCTTTTGGGGAAAGATCCGAAACCGTATGCCGAGAAGGCTGAAGCGTTGAAGGAACGTATCAACCGGAAGTTCTTCCATCCAGAGACTGCTACGTATGCTGAGGGAACGCAGGCTGCCCAGGCTCTGGCGTTGTATTTAGGTTTGGTTCCGGAAGGGAAAGAACAAGCAGTTGCAGACAAGTTGCATCAACTGGTTGCGGATAATAATTATTTCCTCGATTTCGGTCTGATCGGGACGAAGACGGTTCCTGCCATGCTCACCCGCTATGGTTATTTGGAAGATGCAATGAAGATGATTACAAAACGGGAAGCTCCTTCGTGGGGATATTGGGTAGAAACGATGGGTTATACTACATTACCGGAGACTTGGACATTGAGTCCGGAATTCCGCGATGCTTCTTTGAACCATGTCTTTATGGGCGATGTCTCTGCCTGGATGATGAACCAGTTGGCGGGTATCAATTACGACGAGCGACAACCCGGATTCCGCCATATCCGTTTCACGCCACATTTCCCGGCAGATATGCAGTGGGCGAAAGGTTCCTATGATTCTGTAGCCGGCAAAATCAGCAGTGAATGGAAGCGTACCGAAGAGGGTAAGATCCAACTGACCGTAAAGGTGCCGTTGGGCTGTACGGGCGAGTTGGTACTGGAAGGAAAGACGGTGGATTTGACAGCCGGTACGCATCAGATAGTTGTTCCTTGATGGCATACAAATCGGGTAAGTTTCTTGCGCAAATACTTGTTTTTGTGTTATCTTTACGACGATCAAAAACCAGTTTTAATCATAAAAAAGAAGAACACAATGAAAAACTTCGTATTTGCCATGATGGCAGCTTGCTCCATTTTCGGGGCAAGCGCCCAGGATTTGCAGGGGATTTCGCTGAATGCCCCCAGTAAACAATGCGGGACAGACGTGATGACCGCTTTAGCCAACCGTCAGTCATGCCGTTCGTATGCCGACAAGGAGCTTTCACTGCAACAGCTTTCGGATTTGCTTTGGGCTGCCAACGGCGTGAACCGTCCGGAAAAGGGAATG
>OHIY01000217.1_pt1 | contig 34605 bp, 26 predicted proteins | sample 1568351 | NCBI WGS metagenome assembly OHIY01 (sample SAMEA3879547, study PRJEB24766) | human gut metagenome | biome: human-associated habitat; feature: feces | place: USA | collected 1985/1987 | reverse complement strand
TTTTCGGTTGGTGAGAAGCGGCCGCCGACAAACAGCTGCGACCATCCAGCCGCTGCCGGAGTCCGGCCTCCGGCAGTAGGAACCACCGCGCAGCCCTATACTGCCGGCAGGTCGGCTCCATCGCGGCTGACTTCTGCATTGCGGTGTGATTTGCACCTCGACTCACTTCGTAAAATTCATAGGCTACGGCCATGCCCGGCTGAGATGCGCCAGAGGCGGCGGGGTGCGCCAAATGGAAGGAATTCCTGTCCATCAGCTACGCCGGCCCCAGGGACAGCACCATTGAGAGCCCCCGGCCGTAGCCGATGAATTTCACATACGAAACTTTGTCGGCAGATTTTGCTGAAAGATTCGCAAAATCGCTTCGGAGCGGCTGATGCAGATAAAGGCTTTCGCCGGAATCAAGTTCCCTTATCTTTTATCTTTCGAAAAAAATTGTGTTTAATAAAACATCAGGGCGTGGAGAATATCCGATAACGACTACAAAACTGGTAGGATAATCCTCTTGGGAAAGGATAGGTGCCTCGCCCAAGGAATTGAAGCCGCAACAGAAAATAGGTTTTGACAGAAAAGCGGGGCTGCAGCTCCGCTTTTTTTGTGCCCTCATTTGACATCTTTTTACATCTCCGACAAAGAAACTTGCCAACTTTCTTGCCAACTTTCGGCCTAGTCGACTAGGATAATTTTGGCGCGCATCCATCACCCCAAATGTCGACTAGGCCCAACTTTCCGTGCTTTTCGAAGGCCTATACATCCGTAACTCATTGAACGACAAAAGCCTGCTGGCGCAGCGGTTTCCTGCGCCGTGTCAAGTAATTATATATCATCAGCCGTTTCCGCCGCCGGCATGCGGATTCAAGTTTTTCAGGGAATGCGGACTTTATCTTGCATAAAAAGGGTATTTTTGTGCGGATTTAACTTCAGGAACATGCGAATAGACATACTCAGCGTCGTGCCCGAGCTGCTTGAAAGCCCCCTGGCCCATTCCATAGTCGGGCGCGCGATAGGCAAAGGCCTGGTGGACATACAGGTGCATAATCTCCGCAAATACGGAATAGGTCCGAGAAAGAACGTGGACGACTACAGCTACGGCGGAGACGCGGGGATGGTCATGAGAGTGGAGCCCGTATATGACATGATAGCCGAGCTCAAGGCCGAAAGGGACTACGACGAGGTCATCTACATGTCACCGGACGGTGAGCGTTTCACCCAGGGCATGGCCAACGAACTCTCACTCAAGGAGAACATCATAATCCTCTGCGGACATTACAAGGGCATAGACGAGCGCATACGCGAGCATCTCGTGACCCGCGAAATTTCCGTCGGCGACTATGTGGTCAGCGGCGGGGAGATTCCTGCGGCCCTGGTGGCAGACGCTTTGGTGCGCTTGATTCCCGGGGCGCTGACGGACGAAACCTCCGCCCTCTCGGACTCGTTCCAGGAGGGCCTGGTCTCCCCTCCGGTCTACACCAGACCTGCGGAATTCAACGGCTGGAAAGTGCCCGAAGTGCTGCTCAGCGGGAATCCCAGGCTCATACGCCAGTGGCAGGACGAACAGGCTTTGGAACGCACAGCGAAAAGGAGGCCGGAGCTACTTAATAAAGAATTTTAAAAACTTAATATTTTTCTTGAAAATTTTTTGAAAAAATTATTGCGAATTAGAAAAATTGTGTATCTTTGCTCTTGGAAATGAAAACAACTCGACTCCGGTTCTGTGCCGGAGGTTTCTAACCAACAATAATTAACCTTCTATAAGGTAATACACTACTAATAACTAACCGTAAAAGCCTGTCGTGATGACAGGCTTTTGTCGTATAAATTATCCGCCGATTTGAAATATAGCCAAAAAGAATTCCTATATTTGTAATCTGTAATCAACTGAAGAAATTATGAGCGAAAACAACTTTCCTGAGAAGGTGCAAGAGGTCCTTGCAGAAGTCACCGAGAAGGTGAACGATGTCGCCGGAGCCGTCAGCGACAAGCTTGATACGCTTGCCGACAAGGTGGAAGATGCCGCCGAAGCCGCAGCCGACAAAACCGAGGAACTTGCAGACAAGTCTCTCGCCGAGTTGTCCGACATGTTCGTCAGCCTGAAGGACAGCGCTGACAGCATGCTGCGCTCCAAGGAGGCCGAAAGCATCAAGTCAGCTTTCTACAAGCTGCTCACCAGGCTGAAGGGCGAGAATCCCCAGATTGCCGACGATGCCAGGAACAATCCCCTCGAGGCCGTGGAGCAGAATTTCAAGGCCATGTACTCCGACTACAAGAAGGAGCGCGCCGAGTACAACAGGCAGCAGGACGAGCAGCGCGAGGCCAATCTTCTCAAGAAACAGGCCATCATAGAGGATCTCAAGGCCCTTGTGGAGGGACAGGATGACATGAGCTCCCAGTTCCCCGCCTTCAGGGAGATCCAGAACCGCTGGAAAGAGGCAGGCCCCGTGCCCGCCCAGTCATTCAGGGACATCAACGACCGCTACCAGTTCTATGTCGAGAAATTCTACGACATGGTCAAGATAAGCCGCGACCTGCGCGACCTCGATTTCAAGAAGAACCTGGAAGCCAAGGAGGCCCTCTGCGAGGCGGCGGAGAAGCTCGCCGAGAACGAGAACATCGTGTCGGCGTTCCATGAACTGCAGAAACTGCATGAGCAGTGGAAGGAGTTCGGCCCCGTGGCCAAGGAGAAGCGCGAGGAGATATGGGACCGTTTCAAGGCGGCGACCGCTGTAATCAACAAGCGCTACCAGGCCCACTTCGAAGAGCTCAAGGGCCAGCAGCTCGAGAATCTCGAGAAGAAGAAGAAACTCTGCGAGAAGGTCGAGGAGATAGCGGCAAGGGAGGTCAAGGGCTCGGCCGAATGGAACGCCTTCTCCAAGGAAATCGAGGACATACAGGCCGAATGGCGCAAGATAGGTTTCGCGACCAAGAAGGAGAACCAGAAAATCTACGACCGCTTCCGCGCGGCCTGCGACGCCTTCTTCGGACGCAAGCGCGAGTACTACAACGGCATCAAGGGCACGATGAACGAGAACCTCGAGAAGAAGCAGGCCCTGATCGAACAGGCCGAGGCCCTCAAGGACAGCACCGAATGGAAGAAGACCACCGACCAGTACATCTCGCTCCAGAAGCAGTGGAAGGAGATAGGCCCCGTGCCCCGCAAGAAATCCGAACAGCTCTGGAAAAGGTTCCGGGCAGCCTGCGACGAGTTCTTCGCCAGGAGGGACGCCAACGCATCGCCCGAGAACGACTTCTACGGCAACCTCAAGGCCAAGAGGAAGCTCATCGGGGACATCAGGGCCTACGTTCCCGGCGATGACGAGACCGCGAACGCGGAGATGATGCGCGAGTTCAACGAGCGCTGGCAGGCCATAGGCCATGTGCCCTTCAAGGAAAAGGACGCCGTCCAGAGCGAATTCCGCGAAGCGATGCGGGAGAAGTTCCCTCTGTTCAATCTCCAGAGAGGCGGGAAGCAGGGCGGATCCGCATCCGGCGGTCACCGCAGTCCCAAGGACATTCTCATAGCAAAATACAACACACTGCAGCAGAACATAAACACTTACGAAAACAATATCGGATTCTTCTCATCATCAAGCAGCGACAGCCCCCTTATCCGCCAGATGCAGGCGAAGATCGACGAGGCGAAGGCGGAGCTCAAGAAACTGGAGGAACAGATCAGGAACGCCGAAGAAGAAAGCAAGTAAATGGACAAGAACACAATTATAGGATTCGTCCTCATAATTCTGATTTTCGTCGGTTTCTCGGTATTCGAGACCGGCCGTGCACGCAAAAACGCCGAACTCCAGGCCCAGGCGGATTCGATAGCCCTGGCCATGAACCCGGTCCGCGACATCCCTGAAATTCCGGAGGAGTCGCCGGAGAGCCGCGATGACTCCACGATGTTCAAGGACACGGCCATACGGCATGCGTACAACGCCAAAGCGCAGATTGTGGCCATCGAGAACAGCAGGCTCAAGGTCGAGTTCAACACCAGGGGCGCGCAGCCCCATTCCGTGATGGTCAAGGACTACTACAACTACGACAGCACGGAACTCTACCTTTTCCGGCCGGGAGAGGCTGACTACGCGATCAGCGTCTACGCAGGAGAATACATCCGCTCCGACAAGTTCACCTTCGAGGTCGCCGAGCTGACCGACAGCAGCGTCACGATGCGCCTGCCCTTCTCCGGAGGCGGATACATCGAGCAGAAATACATACTCCACGAAGACAGCTACCGCATGGACAACCTGCTCTCCTTCGTGGACATGGACGGGGTGATTCCGGGGAACGTAAGCTCCTTCGACATCGACTTCAACGTCACGGTGCCCCGCATGGAGAAAGGCTACAGGAACGAGTCCCAGTATTCCAAGCTGAACTATTACTATGAAGGCGACAAGAAGCCCGAAGCCATAGGCAACGGCCGCAACGGCGAACGCCGCATAGACTCCAGGCTCAGCTGGTTCGCGTTCCAGCAGCAGTTCTTCTCGGTGATAATGCGCGCGCCCCGGGAGTTTTCCTCCGGCGACCTTGCAATCAGCTTCTATCCGGAGAGCGACCCCGGCCGCAACCTGATGGACTGCAGCGCGAGGATGCGCGCCGACCTGGTACAGGGCGGAGGCACGATACCCTTCGAGTTCTACCTCGGCCCTAACCACTTCCAGACCCTCAAGAGCTACGACCACAAGTATGAGAAGATCATCCCCCTGGGAGGATGGCTCGTGGGCTGGTTCACCAGATTCGCGATAATCCCGATGTTCAACTTCTTCGGAAGGTTCATCGACAGTTTCGGACTCGTCATCCTGCTGATGACCATAGTCATCAAGCTCGTCGTACTCCCCTTCACCTACAAGTCCTACGCTTCTTCGGCGAAGATGGGAGCACTCAAGCCCGAAATCGACAAGATAAACGCGAAATACCCCCACATGGACAACCAGCAGGAGCAGCTCAAGAAGCAGCAGGCCATGATGAACCTCTACAAGCGGGCCGGAGTCAGTCCCATGGGAGGCTGCCTGCCCATGCTGCTGACCTTCCCCATCCTGTGGGCGATGTTCCGCTTCTTCCCCGCATCCATCGAGCTCCGCCAGCAGCCTTTCCTCTGGTGCGACGACCTTTCGGCCTACGACTCGATACTGGACTACGGGACGCGCATTCCCATACTCGGAGACCACCTGTCGCTCTTCGCCCTGCTGATGGCGGTGACCATGTGGGTATATTCCAAGTTCACGCTGGCCTCGCAGCCCAACGCCAACGACCCCAGTGCCGCGAGCATGCGCTTCATGAGCCTCTGGCTGATGCCGATAATGATGTTCTTCATCTGCAACCAGCTCTCGGCCGCGCTCAGCTACTACTACCTGCTCTCGCAGCTGATCTCCATACTTGAAACCGTAATCATCCGCAAGAGCATAGACAAGGATGCCATACTCGAGAAGGTCAGGGCGAGCGAAGGCAAGCCCATGCCCAAGAGCAAATGGCAGCAGCGCATAGAGGAGGCCCAGAGAATCCAGGAGCAGCAGCTCCGCGAGCAGAGGAAGAAACAGGGCCGCAAGTAATATGATAGAAGAGAATCTCCATAACATCCAAAAGGAACTGCCACCCGACGTCAAGCTGGTGGCAGTTTCCAAATTCCACCCCCTCGAAACCATCATCGAAGCGGCAGGGGCCGGGCAGCTGCGCTTCGGAGAGAGCCGGCCGCAGGAATTCCAGAAAAAGGTACTGGCATTGGAGGCGGAGAATCCCGACCTCGCCGGGAGGCTGGAATGGCATTTCATAGGCCACCTGCAGACCAACAAGCTCAAGATGGTGCTCCCCTACGCCTCCCTGGTCCAGTCGATAGACAGCCTCCACCTGCTGCAGGCGGTGGACGGCTGGGGAAAGACGGCGCAAAAGACCGTGAACGTGTTGCTGGAGCTCCATATCGGCGCCGAGAAGACGAAGCAGGGATTCGTCGAGGAAGAGGCCCTCGACATACTCTTCAATGCGTCCAGGTACGCCAACGTCCGCTTCTGCGGTCTGATGGGCATGGCGTCGCACAGCGACGACGAGGAGGACATACGCGCCGACTTCTCGAGAATCTCATCCTTCTTCGCCTATTGCCGGGACCTCTTCCCGGAACTGGAGAGTTTCCGCGAGCTGTCCATAGGCATGTCGGGCGACTGGCGCATAGCCCTCGAATACGGGGCCACAATGGTCCGCATAGGTACGGCGATTTTCGGCCCGAGACAGTACTGAATCACCATTCTAACGGAACACTTCCCTGAAGCGATGAAGAACATGAGCGCAGGAATCATCATCGGAATAGTCATGATATTCGCAGGCATCGTCGTGATGCTGGTGTCAATCTCCCGACCGAACAGGATAGAGGTATGCGACGGCAGCCTCGTCATCTCCGGCAGCTACCCGATGAGCGTGAAACCGGACGAAATCCAGACGGCCGAACTGCTGGACAGCCTTCCGAAAATCACGATACGCACCAATGGCTTCGCCCTTGGCAATTCGATGACCGGGCATTTCCGCATGAAAGGAATCGGAGCCTGCCGGCTCTATCTCAAGATGAACCGCCCGCCGTTCGTGCATATCGTCACCTCCGGCGGAAAGCATATATTCTTCAATACGGAAGAGCCGTCCCGCACCAGAGAGCTTTTCGATGCGCTGAACCAGTCCAAGGCCAGCCCTGAATAGCGGCGGATATGGAACCGGCTATTTCTTGAGCTCCCTTATCATGGCCGCCGCAACCTTGCGCGACGCTCCCCTGCCTCCGAGAACTTCCCGTATTGCCGCATAGTCGGCCAGCATACGCGAACGGTAGGCCTCGTCTTCGTTGAGCCTCCTGACTTCCGCCAGCACCTCTTCAAGGTTGAAGTCGTCCTGGATCAGCTCCCGGAAGGCCAGCCTGTCTATGCAGAGATTGCCCAATGAGATATACTTGATGTGGTCCCCGACCCTGAGCACGTTCTTCGCCATGAAATAGGTCAGGGGCGAAGTGCTCCAGCAGACCACCTGCGGAGTTCCGATAAGGGCCGCTTCCAGGGAGGCCGTACCGGAATTGACCACGGCCGCATCGGCGAACTTCAGGATGTCGTAGGTCCTGCCGAAGAGCAGCTCCACGTTCGTCCGTGAGCCTATGTACTGCTGATAGTCCTCCCGGGTCCTCGCCGGGGCGCCGGCCACGACGAACTTATAGCCTTCATATCGGGGCAGCGCCGAAAGTTTGTCAGCGAGCTCCATGCAAATCGGCATCGTGCGCGCGATCTCCGCCTTGCGCGAACCTGCGAGCAGGGCTATGTAGCGTCCCGGCACGGGGCGTACGAAATCATGGGAATCCACGGCGTCGACCAGCGGATTGCCCTCGTAGACATAGCCTATCCCCCGGCTCGAGAAATATTCCTTCTCGAAGGGGAAGACGATGAAGAGCCTGTCCACCCAGGCCTTGAGCCTGCGGTTGCGGCCCTCGCGCGACGCCCAGGTCTTCGGGGCAATATAATAGAACACCTTTATCCCGTGCCGGTGGCAGAAGGAGGCGATTTTCATGTTGAACCCGGGATAATCGATAAGAATCACGACATCGGGCTTCCATGCGGCTATGTCCTCCCGGCAGAATTCCACATTGCGCAGCAGCTTGAAGCCCTTTGCGAGCACTTCCGTGAAACCCATGACCGCACCGTCGCGGTAATGGCGCACCAGCTCGGCGGGCACCCCACTCTCCGCGGCGGCCTCCTTCATCATGTCGCCGCCCCAGAACCGTATCCGCGCCTCCTTGTCCTCTGCGGCCAGTCCGCGCACGAGATTGCTGCCGTGCAGGTCGCCTGACGCCTCTCCGGCAATGATATAATATCGCATGGCTATATGAAGATTTCCCGGAGAGCGGCGCCCTCCTCGCGGTCGCTGTTGTCAATATTGTGAGGGGTCACCGTAATATATCCTTCGTCCAGCAATATATGGTCGGTGTTTCCTGTGTTGTCACCGTTGTCGGTGAAATCCCCCGCCATGACGAAGATTTCCTCGCCGGCTTCAGCCGCCGCCACATATCCGAGGTCCTCCTCGGTCGGAGTACGCCCTATCTGCCCGAGGAAGCCGGTGAAATCGCGGTACTCCCTTTCCCAGTGGGCCCTTCCCATGTGGCAAACCCTGACGCCCTTTATCCCGTCGGCGGGCAGACCGGGGAAGTTGACATTATAGTAGGCGCCGAACCTGCGCGGGCGGGCCAGCAGTTTTTCGAGAATTGAGGGGAACAGCTCCGCGACAGCCGAGAAGTCGGCGTCTTCCGAAAAGCTGTCGAGGCTCACGCCCACCGAAGGGATGCCGTTCACCGCACCTTCCATCGCGGCCCCGAGAGTCCCCGAGTACAGGGCGGCGGTCGCGGCATTGCTTCCATGGTTGATGCCGCTCACTACAAGGTCAGGACGCTCCGGGAACATGACGTTGTCCAGGCCGAACTTGACGCAGCTCGCCGGAGTTCCGTCGAGATACCACCAGTGTTCGCCGGACTTTTCAAGGACTTTCTTGGCGGCCAGCGGCCTGAGTCCCATGCTCACCGCCATGGACATTCCGCTCTGCGGTTTCTTGGGCGCGACGATGGTCAGCTCGCCGTACGGGCGCAATATGCCGACCAGTTCCAGAAGGCCCTTGGCCTCATATCCGTCATCGTTCGTAACGAGTATTTTCATCTCCACTTTTTCTACAAATATAATTGATTTTTCCCTATTTTTTTGATAAATTTGCGACGCTTCAAAGGTTTGGAGTTTTAGTTTAATATTCATAATAATTTTAAAAGATGGTAAAACTTGGTATTAACGGATTCGGCCGTATCGGACGTATGGTCTTCCGTGCTGCTGTCGAGAATTTCTCAAACGACATCGAGGTTGTAGGTATCAACGACCTTCTCGATCCTGAGTATCTCGCCTACATGCTCAAGTATGATTCAGTTCACGGCACTTTCAAGGGTGAGGTTTCCGTTGTTGACGGACATCTCGTAGTAAACGGACACAAGATCCGCGTCACCGCCGAGAAGGATCCTTCAAACCTCAAGTGGGACGAGGTCGGAGCTGAGGTCGTAGTTGAGTCCACCGGTTTCTTCCTCACCGACGAGACCGCACGTCAGCACATCAAGGCCGGCGCCAAGAAGGTCATCATGTCAGCACCTTCAAAGGACGCCACCCCCATGTTCGTATATGGCGTAAACCATGAGACCTACGCCGGTCAGGACATCATCTCCAACGCTTCCTGCACCACCAACTGCCTCGCTCCCATTTCCAAGGTCCTCAACGACACCTTCGGAATCAAGAGGGGTCTCATGACCACCGTTCACGCCGCCACCGCCACCCAGAAGACCGTTGACGGTCCTTCAAAGAAGGACTGGAGAGGCGGACGCGGAATCCTTGAGAACATCATCCCTTCATCAACCGGCGCCGCCAAGGCAGTAGGAAAGGTTCTCCCCGTCCTCAACGGCAAGCTCACCGGAATGTCACTCCGCGTGCCCACTTCCGACGTCAGCTTCGTTGACCTCACCGCAGAGCTCGAGAAGCCTTGCACCTACGAGGAGATCTGCGCAGCCATGAAGAAGGCTTCCGAGGGCGAACTCAAGGGAGTTCTCGGATACACCGACGAGGCTGTCGTTTCCACCGACTTCCGCAACGATCCTCACACCTCAATCTTCGACGTAAAGGCAGGTATCCAACTCGATCCCACCTTCGTGAAGGTTTGCGCATGGTATGACAACGAGTGGGGTTACTCCAACAAGGTTCTCGAGATGGCAAAGGTCATCACGAAGTAATTTCCGCTATCATTACACACAGGACGGAGACCTTTCGGGGTCTCCGTCTTCGTTTATCCTATACGCTGAATCTGGCCTACTATGCAGAAGTATACAGGAATCGGCGTATCTTGCCCTTTGCGCTCTTCCTGAAAGGTTCGGTGAAGATTTCCTCCCGGTTGATGTTGCTCTGCCGCTTGACCCTGCGATTGCAGTGATCCTTGATTGACGTGATGCTTGATTGACGCACAGATTCCGGACAGCAGATGTGCACGGCCTCGGAATTCAGAAAATCTTGAAATATTTTTCAAAAATTTCATTTTCTGACGCAACGAAACGGGGCTTTTTTACATCTATCAAGTGAATTCCCGAACGAATAATCAAAAAGGACAAGATATGAGAACTTTATTCATTGCTTTGGCAACCATATGCCGGTTCTTCACCCAGGACATCTGGGAAAAGAAGCCCGCACGCAACGCAAAAGCCGGCAAGAAGCTGGTAACTGTGTAAAAAGGTCTTGAAGACCTGAAGGAACGGTTCCTCCGTATGACGCAAAATCATAACATATTGGTATTGAAAGACGACTGCGGAAATCATAACTTTGCTCTACAAGAACATCGCCCGACATAGCTAACGCGTCAGACAGTTGAGTGAGCCATTCCAGATTACTTGAAAGAGGAGAGAACTCTCGGCGATGGGGTTCTCTCTTTTTTTTGCCGGACGCCACACCGATCGGCAACCACCGTCCGGCAGGATTGCAGAATCCTGCTGTTCACCTCAAGCCTCGGGTAAGACACCTTCCATAGCTGGATGCCTGACACAGCGTGCAGCCTGCACACGGTATGGACAATGCAGATGATTTGCCTGCATCGTCCATATTGACCAGAGGCTCATCGCATGCATTGACTGTCGTGTTGGAAGGTGTTTTTCCTGACCGACTTGTTCTCATTCCCTGTTCGGCAGAATTTGCAATCCCCACTGCCGTTGCCGGAGCTTGGCCTCTGACAAGCTGGATTTGCAATCCACCCCTCCTGCCGTTGCCGGAGCTCGGTCTCCGGCAGTAAGACCTCCCGCACAACCCTATACTGCCGACAGACCGACTCCGCAGCGGCGGTTGAAAAATACTTTTGCGCGCCCGTTGAGCTGGACTAGTAATCCCGTCCCTGCTACCCTCGCTGCGGCATTGTGCCTCGCAGGCGACAAAAGCCTGTTCGGCATCAATTCAGTCCGCTCGGCCGTAACGGATTTTCCGCCAATATACGGCTGCAATTCTCCTTTTCACGCAATGAGTGCCTGAAGGCCATGGAGGGCCGGCTGCCGCCGTCCTGGGACGCTACTCCGGGACGTAGATGATTTCGCCGTTCTCGAGCTCGTATGCGATTCCGACGCGGCGGCCTTTCGCCCCGGACTTTGAGCTCTGGTCCTCGGACGGCGTATAGCGGTTCACCTTACCTCCCTCCTTGGTTATAATCTCCATGTTCTCCTTGCCGGGGTTCTTCACTATCGTGAAGTCCTCCTGGCTGAACATCTCGGTCATGCTGTAACGGGTCACCAGGGCCACCATCAGCGCCACGGCGAACACCATCGCGACATCGAAAAGATTGCTCACGACGCCCATGGGGTCGCTCTCCTCCCGCTTTTTCAGAAGATGCCTCCTCATTTCCTCTCTCCCCCATCCTTTTCATCCGACTCGCTGTCAATAACATCGGAAAGGTACTGCAGGGCCGTGAGATCCTTGAGATACCAGCGCTGCTTGACCTGCTCCGTAAAATATCCTATCGCGGCCGACACCATTCCGACCACGGTGGTGGCGAAAGCGACCTGCATGTTGTAGGCCATGGATCCTATGTCTCCCGTGGAGAGTCCCACCAATGCGGGCCCCATGGGAATCAGAGTGCCCATCAGACCGAGCATGGGTCCCAGCTTGGCGAGATAGCGAGACCAGGCCATGTCCTTGTCGGCATATATCTCGAATTCGGACAGCAACTTGTCCCTCAGAGGCCTGTCGGCCCCGGCGGCGAGAAGTTTCCTGGCATACACGACGACGGCCGAAGGGTTCTTCTCCGGCAGACGGCTCCCGAAAGCTTCGAGGCCGGACGCGCTGAGACCTTCAATCTCGTCGTGGATGAGCTTGTCGGTCTTGCGCATGCCGATATACTGTCCGAAGAAGCCGCCGACAAGCAGCAGGGCCTTGACGAACAGCAGTATCAGCAGCACTATGTCCGGCACCAGCAGTCCGTTCGAAATCCAGAATAACACATTTGAAATCGTTTCCATATTCTTTATCTTTAAATTAATTCATTGACTTTAGCCGCTCGCAGGCTGTTTGCCTCTGGAGAGGCTAGCCGCCCGCGGCTGTGAGCGGGTGATATTTCGCAGCGCAGCGAAGAAATATCAATGGAGCGCAGCGGAACCTTCCCGAAGGCGACAGGCTGCGCGCCGGCATAATGCAAGCTCAACCCTTCCATTTTCTTCCGGTCCTGAGACGGTACAGCAAGAAGCCAAGGGCCGCTCCGGCGAGCACGATGGCGCAGACGGCGGCAAATGCCAGATAATCCACCGAATCCACGCTCTCCGAAGCCGTTGTGCCGTTGACCGTAGCTATGATTCCGAGAGCGGCGGTCATCGCATTCGACAGGAACAGCAGCTCCAGGCGGATCTCCTTCTCGGGCAACAGCTTCCTGACCCCAAGAACCGCCAGCGGCAGCAACACCAGCACGGCTCCGGCCATGCACCAGGAAATCAGGGCAAAGGACACCCCGGGGAAAGCGAACAGACAGCTCACCACCAGACTGAACAGGACGAAGAACACCATGATGCCAGGGAAGATGCGCAGCATCCTGTATATCCATATCGTACGGCGCCTCACCGGGCCGCTGTTCATCAGGTTCACGGCCATCAGGCAATAGGACATCTGAAGCACCACATCCAGAGTGAGCACCACGGCGATGTCCTGCATAAGGGCACGGTCGCCAAGCCACGAAGCAATCTCGGTCTTCGACTGCTCTGCGGCAAAAGGCCAAGAGAGACCGGTGAACAACGCGCACAAAAGCGCCATCAGCAGCAGCTGCCGGAGCTTATAGCCGGTGAGCTTCAGCACGAAGCTGAAACTCACAAGCACCATCGCGACCTTTACTACTGTTTCCATACTACCGCACGCTGTTCTTGCGCCTTCTGCGGACGAGCAGGACTATGACCACAATCGCCGCTGCCGCAAAAGCCACGACCACGGTGTTGCTCAGGACGGCCTTGCGCTCCGCCGCACCGTCATCCATCACCTCCCGCTTCATGACCACGCCGTCCTGTCCGGAGACTCTCGCCTCGCGGATATTCTCGATGTTCGCGTTATAGCGGCCGGCAGCGGACGCATCCACATTCGATGCGATGAAATTGCGCAACGGGACATTGTCGCAGACGCTCTCGGAGCATGAAGGCAGGTATTCATCCACAAGGCGCGTATGCAGGGAAGCTATGTCGCGAAGCTGCTGCTCGCTGGCATCCCACATACCCTTGCGCGCGGTCTCCATCATCACCGCCGTCATCTCCTCGAGAGCCGCAGGGTTCTTGTCGCCGAACCATTCCTCGATGCCGAGATCCAGTTCGTCCTTAACATAGACATTGTAGATTTCGTCCCACATCTCGTCATCGACCACCGAAGGCTTCGTGACATTCCACCCGTAGGTGTTCTGCACCACCTCGGCGAAGCCTGCCGCAGCACTGGCGCCGCCCTTCATCTTCTCCCGGATATATGCAGGATTGAAAATCGTGGTGCGGCCTTCCACTCCTATGGCCTCCTTGAGTTCCTGCATACGCATGTTGTGATGGTTCCGGTAGTCGCTCAGATAAGCGTCCGGATCCTTTCCTGTGACCTTCTGCACCGCGAGGTTCATACCTCCCATGAACTCATAGACATGGTCGAGGCTCAAAGCGCCCCAGGTGTTGCTCTGACGCGGCTGCACGACCACGTCGGTCCCTCCGAGGGCCGCCTCGAACGCGAATTCCCCGTATTTCTCCCACTCGTCTTCACTGCCGTAGTAGGCGCCCATGTTCTGCATGTACCTGTCGGCTATCTCTCCGCTGTCCTCCCAGCTGTCGCCGTTCTGTATCATACCCGTAATCCCGGTGCCGTAGCCTCCGTTCAGGCCGCCGAACACTCTGTACCTCGAAAGTTCACGCGCCTCACGGGGGCTGACTCCCCTGTCGGTCAGCATCTTCTCGGATTCCACCACACCTGAGGCGACCCGGTTCTCGTAGACGTCATCCCTCGCCGCAGCCGCCATCTCTACGGCCCTGCTTATCAGGAAAAGACGGGAAGCCGCGATGTCGCGGAGCTGTCCGCTGGTCTGCACGACCACGTCAATCCTGGGCCTGCCGAGCTCTTCGGAAGGAATCAGCCGGAGGTCTGTGACGCGTCCGAACGCATCGCGCACAGGCTCCACTCCAAGCATGTACAGCACCTGGGCTATGGTCGCCCCTTCGGTCTCGATGAACTCCCCGCTCCAGAGCGTATAGCTGACCTTGCGGGGGATAGAGTCGTTGTGGTTGCGGCGGTACATCTCGATGGTTTTCTCCGCGAGTTTCTTCCCTTCCTCCCAGGCTTTCTCCGAAGGGGTGGCTTCGGCATTGACCGCATAGAGGTTCCGGCCGGTGGGCAGAGTGTTCGGGTTGACTATGGGATCGCCTCCCGGAGAGGGGGCCGTATAGCCGCCGTCCATCGCGTTGAGCAGTGAGCGGAACTCCTCTTCAGGGCTCTCCCGGAGCGCTTCCGAGTAATTGTTGATATTCTCCACGGCTGCCGCCAGCTGGTTCAGCGTCCGGGCGAAAGCCTCATATTCATCGGTAATCTGCGGCTCGCTTCCGGCTCCGGCGGATCCGGTCATCATCTCCATCATGCTTCTGGGGCGGTCGAGACGCTCCACGGTCTTCCGCGCTTCGGAGAGTTCGTCGGCGCTGACTTCCGCGAGCCGGCAGATGAATGCGTCGTCTGCCATGGAGGGGTTGTCAAGCACCCGGCGCACTATGTCCTTCGCCGGTTCGAGATAGTCGCGGTTGAACACGCGGGAGTTCTCCTCCAGCCCGGCTTCGGCACGGCCGCGCTGACGGTCGAGCGCCAGCATCGCGTACGCAATGGGGTCGCTGGCCATGGCGAACACGCTGCTGCGTATTCTCCCGGGTTCGTATGCCTCGCCCATGGTATAGAGTTCGCCGGTAATCTTCTCGTTGGTCAGCTCTTCGGCGAAGTTGTCGATACGGGATATTTCCTCCTCGGTGTAGCCGGAGGTGGAAAGCGAATCGAGACGGAGGTCACGGTGTATGCCCATCTCCAGGACTATGTCCTTGACCTTCCTGGATTCCGCAGCAGCTTCACCTCCCGTCTCAAGGGCGGTGTAATAGGCGCTTATGGCGTCCTTGAGCTCCTTGTAGGTGCCACGCAGCTCGCTCTCCATGAAGGGCGGCGTCAGATATGACTGTATGCCAGCATACGAGCGGCGCTTGGCGATCATTGCCTCCCCGACATTGGAAATCGTGTAGATGTAGAGGTGGGGCGTGGTGCCGACCAGCCTGTCGGGCCAGTCGCGGCTGCTCAGGGCGACCTGCTTGGACGGCGTGAACTCGAGGCTGCCGTGAGTTCCGAAGTGTATCATCACGTCCGCGCCGAAGCCCTTGCGCGCCCAGAGATATTCGGCGATGTAGGGGTACGGCGGGGCGTTGTCGGTGCCGTGGACTATCTTGAACTCGTCATCGCCTGCGCCCGCCGCCAGCTGGGGAAGCAGCACCACGTTGCCGAGTTCCACTCTGGGAAGCGCCAGACGGCCGTCTTCCGTGGCGAGATAGCTTCCCGGGAACTCCCCGTTGGCAGCAGCGGTCTCGGCCGCCATCTCCGGCCCGAGCACGTCGTCGCACCAACCGTCATAATCGTCCCCGGAGACCAGCTGGGGGTTGCCTCCGCTGATGAATTCCGCTATCGCCCCCTTGGCGTATGCGCCGAACACCGCACCCTGCTTCTGTATCAGACGTTCGAAGGCGTCCTCGTCGGAAGGAAGGCCGTCCACCTTGTAGCCGGCGGCCCTGAGCTCCTTCAGGAAATTGTAGAGCGAGGGCAACACCTCCATGCCTGCGGCCGTCAGGGTGTTCTGCCCGGGACCCTTATAATAGAATATCGCGACCTTCTTGTCGCGGTTCGGAGTCCGCTGGAGCGAGATGTAATTGCATACGGTTTCCACGAATTCCTCCAGACGCCCCGGAATGGCCTTCACATACTGCAGGCCGTCCCTGTCCTCGTAATGGCCGAACAGGGCGAAAGGGCGTATCGCGCCGTCGATTTCGGGAGTCACTATGCTCTGCGACATGAAGCCGCCGCTCATGCCCATCCTGTCCTTCTCCCATTCGCTCACCAGAGTGTTCACGTTGAGCGGCGAGAACAGCGGCACGTTGCGCTCCTCGAGGAAATCGACGATATAGTCGCCCATCCTGCCGTGGGCCATGTTCACGAGTGCCGAGAGCTCCAGCGAGTCGGCGTGGTGACGCAGGATGAAGATGCGCATGTTGGAGACGGGATAAACATTGACTCCGCTGCGTTCAAGCTCCGCAACCAGGCCGGAGGGCTCTCCCATGGGCCCCGTGACCACGACGGAAGGGGCGCCTTCCTTGAAGAGCCCCTCCGACCGCAGCCACTCCTCATATTCGCGGACCGAGGCGAAAACCAGGTCGTCATTCCCGGGATTCTCCACATCGCTGTGGAAAAGCAGCCCGGTTTCCGGAACACCCGGCGGCTCCGGCTCCGAGACGAACATTCTCCGGCCGCATATCCCGCTCCTGACATATTCGAGCATGTTGCGGTAATTCGTGCGGTCGCCGCCGGAAAGATAGGCGCTCAGCGTCGCCCGCTGCAGGGAGTCCACGGTGGTGATGTCGTTCGCGGGGTTGGTGGCCATCGTGGTGAGCATGGGTACTCCCCTGTCGGCGGCCTTCTGGATCATGGCGCGCTCATCCTCGGTGATGCGCATGCCCATGCCGTTGATGAACACGAAATCGCATCCGCCTATCCTGCGGAGCTCGTCGCCGTCCAGCTGGCGTATCCTTATGAACCTGCTGTCGTTAGCCTTGGAGATCTGTCCGAGTGTGAGCGTCTGGTAGTTCACGAAGCCCACCCTTACGGGAGAAAGCCATGCCGACCATATTGCGCAGATGGCGGCGCAGGCGGTCAGCACGGCAATGGTTACAAGTACTCTTGAACGAGTTTTCATCTTTTATCTGTTGTTGAATATTTCCTGAAGGTCCAACGACAGGCCAAGTGAAAGCGTGGTTCCGACCGTCGCGGGAGTGTTGTTGTAATAGTAATCAGGTATATAGTTGAACAGGTTGTCAATCACAGCGTTGAGTCTGACGCCGTGCCATATTCTCTGGGCTATGGAAAGCTTCCATAGGGTGTAGCCCGGATAAGTCTGCCTTTCGGTCTGGGTATAGTCGGTCAGGGAGGTGTAGACGTCCGAGGTGACCGATGACATGAGTCTGCCGGTCAGGGCGACGTCGAAGCCGTAGACCCTCCAGTCCTTGCCGTACTCGATCTTCACGGTTGCGCTGTGGGGACGAGTCGAGGATGTCATCGGCTGCCCCTTCTCAATCTTCTCGTGGGTGAAGGTATAGGATACCCTGTACTTGAGTCCGAAATCGTAGGCCGCCGAGAAGTTCAGGTCGAACCCGCTGACCTGCAGGGGCGCCATGTTGGTATAGACCTGGCCCTTGAGGGCTTCGCTCCATGCGGTGGTTATGCGGTTGTCAACGAGGTTGTAGTAACCTGTGACGGTCAGGTTGTAGCGGCGCGTCATATATTCGGCGGAAAGGGAGAAATTGTGGCTTTCCTCGGGCTCGAGGTCGGGGTTACCGTAGATCATGAAGATGTTCGCCATGTTGAAGCTCATGTACATCTCCTTGAGCGTCGGGGCGCGGAATCCTCCGGCGTAGGACGCCCGCAGGGAGCAGTTGGCCAGCTTGTACATGATTCCGAGCTTGGGCGAGGCGTGGAAGAGGTTCCGGTCGGAGAAATAGTCGAAGCGCAGGCCGCTCACGAAGTTGAGATTCCCGGTCGGGCTCCAGTCGAGCTGGCCGAACAGGTCGGCGGTGTACTGGCTTCTGTCGCCGTCCTCGAACTGGTAGGACATCAGATAGTCCCTCATGAAATCGCCTCCGAACACGATGTTGTTACTGTCGCTGAAGCTGTGTGTATACAGGGCGCGGATGTTGTGCTGGACATTGCTGTACTCCCTTACGTCATGTCTGTTCGCGACTATGAAATTGCTCTTGTCATACTGGTCGAAAGTATAGCTCATGGTCAGGTTGCCGCTTTCCGCGAAATCATATTCCGCTTTCAGAGAGCCGCTGAAGTCGCGGTAATTGTCCTTCACGTCTTCGGATGCGTCCCGCTGGCGGAAATAATAGCCGGCCTTGCCGGTGAGCTTCAGTCTGTCGAAAGGCCGGTAGACCAGCTGCTGCTTGATGTTGTAGTTCCAGCTGCCGTAGACCTTGGAATAGTCGCCGTCGTTCTTGAGGGAGATGGAGTCGCTCCGGACATACTGCGCGTTGGTGACGCCCGACAGTTTTCCCGACCTGAATCCTGCCGAGACGGAGCCGACCTTCTGGCCGAGGGTGCTGTAGCGGGAGTTCACGTTCACCGACCACGGCTCCGAGGGCTCCTTCGTGATGATGTTGACCACTCCCCCGACGGCGTTGGAGCCGTAGAGCGATGAGGCCGCGCCCTTGACTATCTCCACGCGCGCCACGTTGTCGAGATTCAGGCGGTTGTAGTCGATGTTGTCCAGGGTCTCGCCGGCCAGGCGTTCGCCGTCCACCAGGAAGAGCACGGAGTTTCCGCCGAAGCCCTGCATGTTGAGAGAAACCTGCTGGTCCATCGAGTAGGAGAACTCAAGTCCTGGAAGTTCGGTCTCAAGCAGCTCGCCTATGTGCACCACGTCGGCGCGCTCTATATCTTCGGCGGAGATGACCCTGGTGATGACAGGCACGTCCTTCAGCAGCTTCGGGGTGCGCGTCGCCGTGACCACCACGGTCTCGAGCAGCTCCTGGGATTCCGACAGGGTGAAGTTCTCGACATAGCTGCCCTCAGGTTCTTTTATTCGGCGGCGCTGGGTGTCGTAGCCTATTGCCGTGGCGACAAGCACTATCTGCTTCTGCCCGCCGGCTTCCAGCTCGAAGCTGTAGCTCCCGTCGAGCGCCGTCACGGCTCCGGCATTCTTCATCCCCTCCACCGTGACCCCGGCTCCGGGCACTGCGGCACCGCTCTCGTCGAGCACGCTTCCGCTTATCCTTATCTGCGCCTGCAGCGAGGCGGAGGCCGCGAACGAGAGGCAGGCGGCGAGGAAGAGTTTTCCTTTCATGTTCTTCAGAATTCTACGGGATAAACATAATCTATGGTCATGAAGCCCTTCACCCCGGTGGCGTCCATGTAGTTCGAGAGCTTGAGGGCCAGGTCGGTTCCGTCGGAGAGCTTCACGGCGTAGACCTTCTGCGACATGGAGTAGAGGGGCGGCATGGAGCTAGTGTCGACCTTGAGCCATTTGGACAGCTCGGGATTGTACCAGCTCTCGCAGTAGCCTATGTTGCCGTCCATCATGCCCGACATGTCCACGATAATCTGTTCCGTGGTCCACTCGTCCTCGACATAGTCGCCTTCGGGCATCTTCCCGGAGCTTATGAAGAGTTCGAGTCCGGTCATCCCGGTTTCAAGAGCGGACGCCCCGTTGGTCTTCACGTCATAGCGGTGCACGGCTATGTCCCAATCGGACGGAACTTCAGCGTCCGACATCCCCGCGGTCACGGCCGTCCTGCCATGGAAGTCCAGATAGACCCATTTTGTGTAGTCAGTCGCGTCTATGTAGACCGTGCCGGAATTTTCCGAGGGGTTGTACTCCAGGAAGCCGTAGTCCGTTATCAGATCTTCTTCACCCGAATCGTAGATTCCCTGGAAAATTCCGTTGCAGGACGGCAGCAGCGTGAGAAATGCTATGAGAAAAAGCCGCTTCATCCTTTATTCGGCAAGTATGAATTCAATGGTGAGACCGCCCATTACGGCAGGCACGGTAATCAGGAACTCCGCTGAGCCCGTCTTTGCGCCTATGGTGCCGTCAAGGGTGGCGGCGTATTCATTCTTGGTCTCTCCCATGCCCATCAGGGTCGTTCCCTCGCCCTTGAGCGTGTAGGGGTCGGAGCCGCTCACGGCCACATCCTGGAACGTGAATGAACCCCAGGTGGAGGATTCGTAGCTTACGCTCACGGTATTGTCGGTCAGCGCGGTGACTGTGAAGGTTTCGCCCTCGGTCACCATGGGGTCGGGACTGTATTGGAATGACGCCGAGGTCGTGCCGGTATAGGAGCCGGCCACTTCTTCCGCGATGTTGATTTCAGCCTCAGGCTTGTTGCATGCCGCGGCCGCCACGATTCCGAAGGCGGACAGCGCAATGATTGAAAGGAATTTCGTTTTCATGATTCAAGTGTTTTTTCGTTTGCGGATGCAAAGTTGAAGATTTCCGATAGCCATGTCAATCACAACATGTTGGTATTTACGTCACTGCAATGGCGTAAATCACAATATTTGAGGATTGACGCATAAGATGACGACATATAATTTTGCGATTGGAAATCACAAAAACACTATATCATGAATCTATTCTCAAAGCTTCAGCGATACATGGGCAAAAGGAGAATTCTCCTTCCGCTCTCACTGTTCCTGTCGGCGGCAAGTTCACTGGCAGGACTGATTCCCTACATCCTGATATGGTTTATAGTCAGGGAGTTGCTTATTCCTGGAAGTCTACCTGAAGACGGAGGAATCGTCAAATTAGCGATATGGGCCGCAGTATCGGCAGTATCCGGTGTGATTCTCTACTTTCTCGCCCTAATGTCCTCGCATCTCGCAGCCTTCCGCGTGGAATCAAACATACGCAAGGAGGCCATGAGGAAGGTGGTCGGAATGCCTCTTGGATTCTTCGAAAGCACCACGAGCGGACGAATACGCAAAATTATAGATGACAACGCTGGCGTCACCCACTCCTTCCTGGCTCATCAGCTGCCGGATCTCGCCGCTACACTGCTCGTTCCGGCAATCGCCGCTGTCCTGATTTTTACAATCAACTGGCAGCTCGGTCTCGTCTGCATGATTCCGCTGATCATCGCAGGAGGCACAATGATGTATATGATGAACACTTCCAGCCGCGAATTCATGCGCAAGTACATGAACTCGCTCGAGGAGATGAACACTGAAGCAGTCGAATATGTGCGCGGCATACCTGTGGTCAAGGTGTTCCAGCAGACCATCTATTCTTTCAAGAACTTTCACCGCAGCATCCAGAACTACAACAGGATGGTCATGGCCTACACTCGCAACTGGACACATCCCATGACTTTCTATACCGTGATAATCAACGGCTTCGCATATTTTCTGGCTCCTGCGGCCATCCTGATGATGACTCACGGGAATGACTGGGCCGCTGTGCTCGCCGACTTCCTGTTCTATGTGCTCATAACCCCGGTCTTCTCGGCGAGCATCATGAAAAGCATGTATCTGGTCCAGGCAGTCGGTCAGGCGGACGAGGCCGTCAGCCGGTTGGAGAATCTTCTGTCATACAGGAGGCTGGAAGTCAGCGAACATCCGGAAAGCCCCAAGACCTGCGACATAGAATTCCGCAACGTTTCCTTCAGCTATCCCGGGGCCGGAGTCAAGGCCATCGACGGAGTAGACTTCCTCCTGCCGGCAGGCAAGACTTATGCTCTCGTAGGTGAGTCGGGAGGCGGCAAGACAACCATAGCACGATTGCTTCCACGATTCTGGGAGGTAGACGAAGGTCAAATCCTGATCGGAGGGGTCGACATCAGGAACATATTGCCGCAGGAGCTGATGGACAACATTTCCTTTGTCTTCCAGCAGCCCCGCCTGTTCAAGACATCACTGCTGGAGAACATCAGATACGGCAAGCCGGACGCGACTGCCGAAGAAGTGGCACGGGCCGTGGATGCCGCACAATGCAGGGAGATAATAGACAGGCTTCCTGACGGACTTGACACCAGAATAGGCTCAGAAGGCACCTATCTCTCCGGAGGCGAACAGCAGAGAATAGCTCTCGCCCGCGCCATCCTGAAGAATGCGCCGATAATCGTGCTTGACGAAGCCACGGCTTTCGCGGATCCCGAGAACGAACACCTCATTCAGCAGGCTCTGCACAGACTGACAAGAGGGAAAACCGTGCTGATGATTGCACACAGGCTGTCGAGCGTGACGGACGCCGACCGGATTCTGGTAATAGACAAAGGGAAAATAGCAGAACAGGGAACGCACACCGAACTCATAAATGAAAACGGTATATACTCGCGAATGTGGGATGAATACCGGCACAGCATAAATTGGACATTAGGGAAAAAGGAGACTGAATATGCTTAAAATAATTCAAAACCGTTTCGCACTCTCCAGAAAGGGTGCCGAAGATTTCTGCAAGGGAGTTGCCTTCACGATTCTGCTCGACCTTGCACTCATGTTGCCGTTCGTATTTGTGTTTCTCTTCCTTGACGACTACATACGACCGGCACTCAATCCCGAAGCACAAGCGGAAAAAGACATCGTATACTATGTCGTACTTGGTCTGTCATTCATTCTGGTGACCTACCTAATCGGTGTCCGGCAGTACAACAGCACCTACACGTCAGTATATGACGAGAGCGCGGTAAGAAGAGTGTCTCTTGCCGAGAAGCTGCGGAAGCTGCCCATGGCCTTCTTCGGGGAGAAGAACCTCTCAGATCTGACGTCCACCATCATGGACGACTGTACTGATCTGGAGCACACTTTCTCGCATTCTGTCCCCCAGCTATATGCAGCGCTAATCAGCATAGGGTTGGTCGCAGCCGGCATGTTCCTCTGGAACTGGCAGCTCGCGCTGGCGCTGTTCTGGGTTGTTCCTGTCGCCCTACTGATGGTTCTGCTCTCTAAAAAGACGATGACGCGCAGGAACAAAGTAAACTACCTGAAGAAACGGGCGGTCAGCGAAGGGATTCAGGAAGGGCTCGAGAACATTCAGGAAATCAAGGCATACAACCGTGAGCGGGAATATCTTGATGGTCTTTATGACAAGATTGACACCTACGAGAGAGACCAGACCCGGGGCGAGCTCATGCTCGGTGTTCTTGTGAACGGAGCGCAGTGCGTACTGAAACTGGGGCTCGCAAGCGTCATAATCGTCGGAGCAGCAATGATTTCACAGGAGAATCTCGACCTGTTCACATGGCTTGTGATACTCACGCTCGGCTCCCGAATTTACTCACCGATTGATGAGGTGTTGAACAACCTTGCGGCATTGTTCTATCTTGATGTCCGTATAGACCGTATGAAAGAGATGGAAGCCATGCCCGTTCAGGGAGGAAGCCGGGACTTCAATCCTAAAGACTTCAACATTGAATTCAGGAACGTAAGCTTCTCCTACGAGGAGGGGAAGCAAGTGCTCGACAATGTCTCATTCATCGCACGGCAGGGCGAGACCACCGCGCTCGTAGGGCCTTCGGGAAGCGGAAAGAGCACAGCGGTGAAACTCGCAGCGAGATTCTGGGACATAAACGGAGGAGTCATCTCCCTTGGCGGCCAGGACATCAGCGAGATAGAGCCTGAAACTCTGCTGAAATACTACTCGGTGGTATTCCAGGACGTGGTGCTCTTCAACGCGTCCGTGATGGAAAACATCCGTATCGGCCGACGGAACGCAAGCGACAAAGAAGTGCTGCAGGTAGCAAAACTTGCGCAATGTGACGAGTTCGTATCAAAAATGCCCGAAGGCTATCAGACCGTGATCGGAGAGAATGGCGAAACCCTTTCCGGAGGCGAGCGTCAGAGGATATCGATAGCCCGGGCCCTGCTCAAGAACGCTCCGATAGTACTGCTGGACGAAGCGACAGCGTCTCTGGACGTGGAGAACGAAACAAAAATCCAGGCTGGAATATCTGAACTCGTCAAAGACAAGACCGTTCTCGTCATAGCCCACCGTATGCGCACGATAGCCAACACCGACAAGGTCATAGTCATAGAGAACGGGCATGTATCCGAATGCGGTTCACCAGAGGAACTCAGCAAAACCGGAGGCTGGTTCGCCAGAATGTCAGAGAGACAACGGATATCATCACACCACAAATGCTAGTACCTCATGAAAAAGGCCGGTGGGCTTCAAGACAGAAGCGACAGACGAGATTTATTCCTTGGGATTTTTTCATTTTTCAGCTGCTTTTTTGTTTGGATAATTTCAAATTGCTATTTTGCGTACAGGGACAAAGCGTTTATTATAAAACATAAAACATTTTAATTATAAATACTCTGACATAGACTCTTTGCCAGATAATAGAAGGAGAGGTGTAAAAAATTATAAGCAGAGGATACAACGAATATCAGAAAATAGCAAAAAGAGTCCTCGTAGACCGCTTTAAAACGGCAATTCCGGCCCATAATCGACACTCTGCTCTTCAAGGACTTTAATATCCTTGTCCTGGAAAAGTTTGGCTTGCTTCTCCAATCGGGAAATATATTCGTCTCTCTTTCCAGTGCATTCTATCTCTTCCTTCCTGGCTTTGCTCATCTGCAAGAACTTATCTTCCATGTCGATGCCAAGGAAACGCCGATGCAACAAGTTGGCTGCTATTCCGGTAGTACTGCTTCCGGCAAATGGATCTAAAATCCAAGCTCCGGGAACAGTCGACGCCTGAATAGCGCGAGCTATAACATTCAATGGTTTTTGAGTCGGGTGTTTACCACAAGATTTCTCCCACGGCGCTATAGCAGGGAGAGTCCAGACGTCACGCATCTGCGTGCCGCCGTTTATCTCCTTCATCAGCTCGTAGTTAAAGTAGTGCGGAGTCTTGTGGTCGTGTCTTGCCCACAGGATATATTCTGCGGAATGCGTAAAGTACCGACAAGAAAGGTTCGGTGGTGGGTTGGTCTTGACCCAGGTGATGCAGTTGAGGATCTTGTATCCGAGTTCAGTGAGGCAACGTGCAATAGAAAAGATATTATGATACGTTCCACTAATCCAAATTGTACCATTCGATTTTAATTTCTCACGGCACGCTTCCAGCCAACGACGATCAAATTTATAATCTTCTTCAAAGCCCTTGGATTTATCCCATGCGCCTTTGTTTACCGAGACCAGCCGTCCGCTCTGCACACTGATACCTCCATTTGAAAGATGGTACGGCGGATCAGCGAAGATCATATCGAACTTGAATTCGAAGGAGTTCAGGAGTTCGATGCAGTCTCCTTGCAGTAAGGTGAAGTGCTTATCATTTGATTTATAATATGGTTCTATCATAAATCAAATGAGCTTAGAAGAGATAATGCCGTTATCGAGGTCGGTGAGGTTATAGAGATCCGGGAGAACATCGAAGGTCTCTTTCAGGTTGTTCTTGGCCGAGAGCCAACCTTTGCCGTCGGTGATCCAGACGAAACGGAAGTAGTCCAGATCCTTGGTCTCGAGGGCGAGAGTCTTATAGCTGCGAGCTGTCTCGTTGAGCTTCGATCCCGAACTAGTATAAAAATTAGTCTCGATTCCGTATATCATCTCAGTCCTTTTAATTACGAAATCAAAACGTTTTTCGGTACCGCCTTCATTGGAAATGCATGAGAGATCTACATTCCATTTATCTTGTATCTCATGAATATACATTTCCTTGAAATAGTCCATGCCACTAACAAGCCCGGCCTTCTGAATATATGTCTCCACAAGATCCTCCATCGCATCTCCACCACGATTTTTGCGTGCATTGGAGTCCAGACCGGCTTCTACTCCTGTGACATAGTCAAGCAGATTATTGACATGCTTGTCACTCATCAGCTCAAACAAGCCGGTTTCACGCATAAACACCACGTATTCCTCGACAGAATAATTGGGTCGCTTAAAATTAAACTTTCGCTCCCCTTCCGTGTCTAAAATCAGTATCTCAGATTCCCGTTTGGCTAAAAGTATCGGAATGCATTTGAGAACTTCGGGATATTGCTGATATAGTCTGCGGAAATCTTTCTCAATGTCCGAAGATCCGACCAGCGAGTTCATCATGCAGAGCTGGACTTTTATACCGTCCACGTTGCGGTATATTTTGTCGAAGTCTGTGTAATACTTATAACCGGCTATAACTTCCTTGAAGCTATTTAACCACATGTCGAAGTCTCTCATTGTTGTCTATACTTGTGCCAAATTTGATATCATAATTTCGGAAACATTGCCACGGCCATTCGGGTCAGAGTTTATCATTCTTACCGCTGATACTCTTTTGATAAAATACTGGTTATAAATAGCATCAAAAAAGTTTCCACTAGGATTATCTACTTCAGGATCCGAATTGCTTAAAATAAACATAGCACCAGCTTCAGATATCTGATTACAGAAATCACGAAGTCTTATCTGTTCAGCATCGTCGAATCCGTCTTTTGAATATGATGTAAACGAAGATGTCTCATTAACAGGTTTATATGGAGGATCAAAGTAATAAAGAGTGTCCCGCCCAGCATAATAACCAGTATTAGTAAAGTCTCCGCATAAAATATCGACTTTCTGCAGCAATCGGGAAACTGCTCTAAGATTGTCTTTATCACAAATCCTCGGACTTGAATACTTCCCGTGAGGCACATTGAACAAACCTCTGGAATTTACACGATAAAGACCATTGAAGCAAGTGCGGTTCAGAAAAATGAACAGAGCGGCCGTTTCTACAGAAGCTGTTGATTTTGAATTAAATACATCCCTTTTATCCAGAAAATATTCTTTACGTCCGTCTGAATCAAGAGACAGATAATCAGTCTGCAAAATATCCAACTCCGATATTAAAGACGCAACATCTGACTTGATAACCCGGTAAGTACAAATAAGTTCCGAATTGATATCATTTATAATTGCATGTTCGATATTTCGATATTGCTGCAAAATCCAAAATAAGACAGCGCCCCCTCCAACAAACGGCTCAACATAAATCAGGTGCTTTCTGGAGGCCAAATTTGGTGGAAGGACTTTTTGAACTTCCGATAGCAATTGTGACTTTCCTCCAGCCCATTTAACAAAAGGATGAACCAGACTATCTGCATTTTGCCGTAAAATATCTCTTTTCATCTTTACAAAGTTATTAAAGATGTTGATATTCTAACAACGCCCCCTACCGCTTCTCCACCAGCTTCACCTCGTAGAGGCGGGGCCAGTATTTGCCGGTCAGGTAGATTTTGCCCGTGGCGGGGTCGAGGGCGATGCCGTTGAGCACGTCGGTGTCGCGGGTGCGGAGACTCTTGGGCAGAAGGCCGGAGCAGTCCACCGTGGCCTCGACGGTGCCGTCGGCGGGATTTATTATGGCTATCATGTCGGTAAGATAGACATTGGCCCATATCTTTCCGTCAATCCACTCAAGCTCGTTGAGATTGCGCAGCGGCCGGCCGTCCATCTCCACGTTCACGCTGCGCTCCAGCTGGAACTCGGGGGTCAGGAAATAAACCCGCGAGGAACCGTCCGAAGCGATCAGTGACTTGCCGTCGGTCGTCAGGCCCCAGCCGTCGCGGGGATAGGAATATGCGCCCTCATACTCAAGGGTGGCGGCGTCGTAGACGTATGCTACGCGGTTCGTCCAGGTCAGCACGTAGAGCTTGTCGCCAAGAATCACGGAACCTTCCACGAAATACTTGCGGTTGAAGTCCAGGCGGCGTTCCACCTCTCCGCTCTCGAGGTCCACTATCCTCAGCGTAGACTCCCCGTACTGCCCGGTGCTCTCGTAGAGCCTGCCGCCGTTGAAGAACAGCCCCTGCGTATAGGCTCCAGTATCATGGGAATATTCATTGACGACCTCTATCCTGTACTCCCTGACCTTTGCGGAGCATCCCAGACACGCCAGCATGCCCAGGGCCGCCGGAAGAAGGCGATAAAAAAACCTTTTCATTTCCATGGCTGCGAAGTTACGAACTTTTATTATCTTTGCATCCCGTTATGGACACAAAGTATATTTTCGTCACGGGCGGAGTTGCCTCATCTCTGGGCAAGGGCATAATCGCCGCATCCCTCGCAAAACTCCTTCAGGCAAGAGGCCTGAGCGTCACCATCCAGAAGTTCGACCCCTACATCAACGTCGACCCCGGAACCCTCAACCCCTACGAACACGGAGAGTGCTACGTGACCGAGGACGGAGCGGAGACCGACCTTGACCTCGGACACTACGAGCGCTTCCTCGGAGTCCACACCTCCAAGGCCAACAATGTCACCACCGGCAAGATATACTACACGGTCATCACCAAGGAGCGCGAAGGAGCGTACCTGGGCAAGACCGTCCAGATCATCCCCCACATCACCGACGAAATCAAGCGCCGCATGCTGCTGCTCGGCAAGACCGGCAAATACGATGTGATCATCACCGAAATCGGCGGAACCATAGGTGACATGGAGTCACAGCCTTTCGTGGAGGCAGTGCGCCAGCTCCAGTGGGAGCTTCCCGAAGAGGACTGCATGTCCATACACCTGACCCTGGTGCCCTACCTCAGCGCCGCCAAGGAGCTGAAGACCAAGCCCACCCAGCACTCGGTCCAGATGCTGCAGCAGTCGGGAGTCCAGCCGGATATAATCGTGTGCCGCACGGAGCACCCCCTGACCCCCGAAATCAGGAAGAAAATCGCAATGTTCGGCAACGTCAAGCCCGGACACGTAATACAGTCCATCGATGCATGGAGCATCTACCAGGTGCCACTCAACATGCACGAAGAGCATCTCGACGAGCTCGTGGTGCGCCACCTGCAGATAGACAACTTCACCCAGCCCGACATGCGCGCATGGAACGCGTTCCTCGAGAAGCTGAAGAACCCCAAGACCGAGGTGGACATAGCCCTCGTCGGCAAATACGTCGAACTCCAGGACGCATACAAGTCCATACTCGAGTCGTTCGTGCACGCGGGAGCCGCCAACGAATGCAAGGTCAACGTCCATACCGTCCACAGCGAGCACCTCAACGATGACAACGCCGCCGAGATACTCGGCAAGGCGGACGGAATACTCGTCGCCCCGGGATTCGGGGAACGCGGCCTCGAAGGCAAGATTTCCGCAATCAAATACGCCAGGGAGCACGGGGTTCCCTTCTTCGGAATCTGCCTTGGCATGCAGATGTGCGTGGTAGAGTTCGCCAGGCACGTGCTCGGCTGGAACGACGCCTGCTCGACCGAGGTCACCGCCAAGACCGAACATCCCGTAATCGACCTCATGGAGGATCAGAAGTCCACCACCATCAAGGGCGGCACCATGAGGCTGGGAGCCTACGAATGCGAGCTCAAGAAGGGCTCCAGAATCGCGGAAATCTACGGAAGCAACCTGATTTCCGAGCGCCACAGGCACCGCTACGAATTCAACTCCGACTTCCTCCCCGAGTTCGAGAAGGCCGGAATGGTTTCAACCGGACGCAATCCGCAGACAGGGCTAGTGGAGGTCATGGAAATCCCCTCCCACCCCTTCTTCATAGGAGTGCAGTTCCACCCGGAATTCAAGAGCACTCCCGAGCATCCCCAGCCTATATTCACAGCCTTCGTGAAAGCTGCTGCCGGGCAGCGCAAGGCCAGGAACAAGAAAGAGGAATAATACTCCAAATACCTATAAATCTGTTTCTTGGAATCTCGGTGCCGGCTAGTCCTGCATCGAGATTTCTTTAAGTTCGGCGCGATAGGCGGTAAGCAGCCGGGACTTGGAGATGAAGCCCAGATACTTGCGGTTTTCGTCAATCACCGGCAGACGCCATGCGCCCGTCTTGTCGAACTTATGCATCACGGAATCCATCTTCTCCCCGTAGTAGATATACTCCGGAGGAGTCTCCATGAGGTTGTAGACATGGATCTTGTCGTACTGGTCCGTATCGAAGAGATATTTCCGCGCAGCCGCAAGGTCCACCATGCCCTGGAAACGGCCCTGCGAGTCTATGACCGCCAGCACAGCGGCGTCGCTCTCCGAAACCATGCCGATGATATCCCTCAGCGGCGCGTCAATCTGCACCTTGGGGTATTTGTCCCGGATGAGGCTGTTGGTGTTCAGGAGAGTCAGCACGGCCTGGTCGCTGTCATGCGTCAGCAGGTCGCCGCTCTGCGCTATGCGCTTCGTGTAGATTGAATAGCGCTCGAATATGCGCACGGTGCCGAAGGACACCGTGGAAGTCAGGATCAGGGGCAGCAGGAGCTCGTAGCCTCCGGAGATCTCCGCTATCAGGAAGATTGCGGTCATCGGAGACTGCATCACCGAAGACATGAGCGCGGCCATGCCGACCAGCACGAAATTCTGCTCCGGCACCTCGGCCCCTGAGAGATTGAGGCAGCGGGCGACAACGAAACCCAGAATCGCGCCGGCAAACAGGGTGGGGCCGAAGGTTCCTCCCACGCCGCCGCCGGAATTCGTGAGCGTCATCGCGATTATCTTGAAGAACAACACCAGCAGGAAGAACAGCGGCACGCCCCAGGCGGAACGGGTCATGAACCCGAGGAAGGTGCTTCCCTCCACGTCAATGCCCCTCCCGGCCAGCAGGGCGTTGAGCGAATCGTAGCCCTGGCCGTAGAGAGGAGGGAAAAGGAAAATCAGCAGGCCAAGGCCTACCGCGCAGAGCAGCCAGCGGACATAGACGTTCCGTATACGCCCGAGCCTGTCCTCCAGCCAAAGCGTGCCGTTTGTGAAATAGAGCGAAAAGAGCCCGGCCGCCACACCGAGAATCAGGTAGAACGGGATATTGCCCATCGCGAACGGGGTCAGGGTGCAGGCGAAAACCGGAGTCGACCCCCTGAATACATACGACACCACCGTGGCGGAAATCGTCGAAATCAGCAGCGGAAGCATCGAATTCATGGAGACGTTGAACAGAAGTATCTCCATCGTGAAGAGCACGCCCGCAAGCGGAGCCTTGAAAATACCGGCTATCGCCCCGGCGGCACCGCATCCCAGCAATATCGTGATGCTGCGGTAGCTGAGCCCGCAGACCCTGCCGATGTTGGAACCTATGGCGGCACCGGTATAGACTATCGGGGCCTCCGCTCCCACGGAGCCGCCGAAGCCTATCGTGAAGGACGAGGTGAGGACCGAGGACCAGATATTGTGGGGACGTATCTTGGATTCGTTCCTGGACACGGCGAGAAGAACCTTCGTGACTCCGTGCCCTATGTTGTCGCGCACAACATACCTGACCAGGAGAAGCGAAATCAGCATTCCGACTCCGGGCAGGATAAGGAAGCGCCAGTTCTCGCCGTTGCCGTAGATGCTCCCGCCTACAAGGAAGTGGCTTATCAGCTCTATAGCCCTGTCAAGAACGACAGCGGCGCACCCTGAGAGTACGCCGATTATAAAACTGAGCAGCAGCAGTCTGCTGTGTTCGGATAATTTCTTCAGTGGATTAATCAGCTGCATCCTGTGGCTCGTCGTCCGCACCGTATTGCGAAATGTTGTCATCAGGCAGAGGGCCGCCCTCATCGCCGCCGACCGCGCTTGAGCCGGTCACCTGCTCGTTCTCCGCATCTTCCTCGCCTTCAAGCCAGCGCTCGATGTCATCGGCGTCGTCAATCTTCACCTTGATCTTCACAAGGTAGATCGCATCCGGAACCTCAATCATCACCGCATAGAACGGGGTGCCGTCAGGCTTGGTATATCTGACTATGTCAGGAAGATAGTCGCTTGATCCTTTGGGGTACTTCTCCGCGAAGGCCTCTGCCAGTTCGCGGGACATGTTCTCATAGCTGACGATGTGTCGTTTCTTGTTGTCGGCTGCCATATATTTCTTGAATTTGCGACTGCAATAATAGTATTATTTTTTTTGAAAAAAAACCGCCTTCTGCGCTTTTTTTCTGTCGGGGTCGCGTTCCACGAAAACCGGCTTCATCGTATGGGGGTCCAGACCCGTGCTGAACATCACCGAGGACGTAGTCATGGGGGTGGGCATGAAGTCCTGCACCTGGTCCATCCATATTCCCCTGAGACAGGGGTTTGCGCGCAGGCGGAGCATGTCCTGCATGGTGCATCCGGGATGCGAGGATATGAAATACGGAACGAGTTCGGTACGGGTGCCGTTTTCGGCGTTTATCCTGTCGAATTCCCTCCTCAGCCTTTCGAAAAGCCTGAACGAAGGCTTGCCCATATACTTCAGCACCTTCTCCTCGGTGTGCTCGGGAGCCACCTTCAGACGCCCGGAAGTGTGGTGCAGCATCAGCTCCCGCAGGTATTTCTTCCCGTTTGCGTCGAGGAATCCGTTCTCGTCGAGGAAGAGGTCATAGCGTATTCCGCTGCCTATGTACGAATGCCGCACGCCCTTGACCGCGTCCACCTTCCTGTAGAGCTCCAGCAGCCGCCCGTGGTCCACCTCGAGGTTCGGGCAGCGGGCCGGGAAGAGGCAGGACTTGCGCCGGCATTTGGAGCATATTCCGGTGTCCCTGCCATGCAGGCCGTACATGTTGGCCGTAGGGGCGCCGAGATCGGAGATATTGCCGTGGAACTCGGGCATCGAGGCGAGCCGGCGGACCTCCTTGAGTATGGACTCCTCCGAACGCGACTGTATGAACTTGCCCTGATGCGCGGCTATAGTGCAGAAATTGCATCCTCCGAAACAGCCCCTGTGCGTGATGATGGAGTCCTTTATCATGTCGTATGCCGGAATCCTCTTGCCCTTGTACCTTGGATGGGGCCGCTTCGTGAAAGGAAGGTCCCACCAGGAATCCATCTCTTCCGTGCTGGCGGGCGGATACGGAGGGTTCACCTGGACGTACCCGTCACCGACAGGCTCCACAATGGTCTGGGGGTGCAGCATGTTGGCATGGGTCTCAATGTTGTGGAAATTCTCCGCAAACGCCCGGGCGTCGCCGCAGCAGCGCTCGTATGAATGCAGGACCAGAGGGTTCTCCGCCCTTGGACGGCCCTTCCGCAGGAAGGCCAGCTGGGGTATGCGCTCGATCTGGCTCACGTTGCGGCCGGACTCGATGGCACGGGTGAGCTCGAGCATGGGCTTCTCCCCCATCCCGTAGCACAGCCAGTCGGCTCCGCTGTCCACCAGCACCGAGGGCATGATCCTGTCGTCCCAGTAGTCGTAGTGCGTCAGACGGCGGAGGGAGGCCTCGACTCCCCCTATCACCACGGGGACTTCGGGCCACAGCCGCTTGAGTATCCGGGAATAGACCGTCACCGCCCTGTCGGGGCGCTGGCCAGCCCTCCCTTCGGGGGTATAGGCGTCGTCGTGCCGGAGGCGCCTGGCCGCCGTATAGTGGTTGACCATGGAGTCCATGGCCCCCGCATTGACGGCGAAATACAGCCTCGGGGCGCCGAGCTTCCGGAAATCGCGGAGGTCATCCCGCCAGTTGGGCTGGGGCACCACCGCGATGCGGTAGCCGTGCCTCTGCAGCCAGCGCGCGATGCAGGCCGTACCGAAACTCGGATGGTCCACAAAGGCGTCTCCGGTGAAGATGATGACGTCTATGTAGTCCCAGCCGAGCTTTTCGACTTCCTTTACGGAAGTAGGTATGTCACATTCTGTCAGGCAGTTCAATTCCGAGTATCTTCATTGCCTTGCTGAGCACGGAGGCCAGCGTGGAGATGAGCACGAGACGCATCTCGAGCAGCTTCCTGTCCGGTTCGCGCAGTATCATGGTGTCGTGATAGTACTGGTTGAACTCCTTCGAGAGCTCGTAGCAGTAATTCGCGATAAGCGCGGGCGAAAGCGCCTCGGCGGCCTCGGCCACCTTCTGGGGATAGGATGAAATCAGCTTCACGAGACGCACCTCCTTGGGGCTCAGCGCGGCGTCAGTGTCCAACTTCGCTTCTATGCCCTGCTCCCCGGCCTTCCTGAGTATGGATTTGATGCGGGCGTGGGTATACTGGATGAAGGGCCCGGTATTGCCGTTGAAATCGATTGACTCCTTGGGGTTGAAGAGCATCTTCTTCTTGGGGTCGACCTTGAGTATGAAGTACTTGAGGGCCCCGAGGCCGATGGTGTGGTAGAGCCTGTCCTTCTCCTCCTCAGGCAGCCCGGCTAGCTTGCCGCTCTCGTCAGAAGTCGCCTTCGCCTCCTCGTACATCTTCTCGATCAGGTCGTCGGCGTCCACGACGGTTCCCTCACGGGATTTCATCTTGCCCTCGGGGAGCTCCACCATGCCGTACGACAGATGATAGATCTGGTCGGCCCAGCCGAAACCGAGTTTCTTGAGTATCAGCTTGAGCACCTGGAAATGGTAGTTCTGCTCATTGCCTACGACATAAATCATCTTGTCGATGGGGTAGTCCTGATAGCGCAGCTTTGCTGTTCCGATGTCCTGGGTCATATATACCGACGTGCCGTCGCTGCGGAGCAGCAATTTGTGGTCGAGCCCCTCTGCCGTCAAGTCGGCCCATACCGAGCCATCCTCTTTCCGATACATGATACCCTTTTCCAATCCTTCGAGCACTTTCTCTTTCCCTTCGAGATAGGTCTGCGACTCATAATATATCTTATCGAAGTCCACGCCCAAGCGACGATACGTCTCGTCGAATCCAGCATAGACCCAGTTGTTCATCATCTCCCAAACCGAACGAACCTCGGGATCGCCGGCCTCCCATTTGCGCAACATGGCGCGGGCTTCCTGCATGAGCGGCGAGGCGGCCTCGGCCTCTTCGGGGGTCATGCCTTTGGCTTCCAGTTCTTTCAGTTCTTGTTTGTAATGTTTGTCGAACAACACATAGAAATCACCGATAAGGTGGTCGCCTTTTTTTCCGGCCTTTTCGGGAGTAACACCGTCGCCCCACTTTTGCCAAGCCAGCATCGATTTACAGATATGAATACCCCGGTCATTGACGATATTGGTTTTCACCACCCGATTGCCATTGGCT